>Ga0157362_1000333_pt1 | contig 15682 bp, 7 predicted proteins | sample AttlaeALBM3_FD_111480 | JGI IMG/M metagenome (GOLD analysis project Ga0157362, IMG submission 111480) | Fungus gardens microbial communities from leaf cutter ant in Ribeirão Preto, State of São Paulo, Brazil - Atta laevigata ALBM3 | ecosystem: Host-associated > Fungi > Mycelium > Unclassified ... | reverse complement strand
TTTCGAAATATAAATTAATCAATTTGTTTAAAAATGTTATCACTCCAAATTCAATTTATTTTGATTTAAAACCTTACAGTATTATATCTATCTCGCTATGAACTATCCAATTTATTTTCAACGTTTAAGATAATTTTATTAATCTTTTTGGTTTAAATAAAATTCTAGCAAGAGTTATATAAAAAAAATTAAAAGAAAACAAGGTAGAACGTTTATTTAAAATATTACATATATAAAATTTATTAAATTATATTATACATAAAATTCTTTCCAGGCTAGCATACATGAAATCGATTTTTCTAACATAAAGCGTTAGTATAATTCTGTAGTAAATTTCGGATTTCGGTGATAAATGAAGAACAAGACGTGAAACAGAGAAGACGAATCACCTTGTTCGAATCAGACAGTGTTAACAGTCTGGGAATAAAGTTTCCTTTTGCGACGTTTGCCAAATCCAGTCCGCATCGTGCGTTGGTCGTGAGAAATGCGGACGATGACAGTAAGCGGAATTCGAAGGAGCCTGCAGCCGAAGATTGACGACACTCTGTGAAGGGCAGAAAGATGCGGGAAGGATGCCAATACACGGGGTGTGCGGAAAACTATTCTTATGTCTACAAAAAAATCTTTTTTCAGGATTTTATTTGTGAAGATTAATTTAGTATAATAATTATTAATGACATTATCACAATAATAAGAAGAAACAATAAGAAATACTAACACTAAGAATATCCATTAGCTTAATTTCAGTTATCTTTTATGTTATTATTAATTGATATTACATTTGATATTACTTCAGTATTGACAAAGAATGAAAATAGTTGCAATTTTTTTTTTTTTAAATACTTTTATCGCAAACTCATATTTTTCTAATTATTTATGAACTCTATTATTTATTAACTGTGCTGTAGAAACACATAAAAATGTAATTGTATAGTTAATTAACTTTTTGATTGAATAACAATCAGCTTTTAATAATTATCCTCTATCAGTTTTTAATAATCTAAATTGTGATATTTCAATAATATTGGAGCATGCTTTTTGGCTTTTTTCTTTTTACTTGAAGCTTGTTGCTTTTTGTACACTCTATATAAGAGCAAAAGGGAATAAGGTAAACAAAGTAGAATAGAGACAGGAGGTAGAGACTGATTCGCGGAGAGCCCTCGTAAAACCGGTGCACTTCGTCGGGAATTCCGTTGCGTCATTTTTCCGCGGCTGTTCGGATTCTGCGGGATGTGATTTCTTTCCGACATCATTCTATCCATAGGCATCTATAGGATAAAAACTAATATCCTCATATCAAATTTACATTTACATTTTACATTCAAGTTGTTGAATTAATCTAAATAAATATCGAATTTAAAATTATTTTTGTCGGTTTTGTAAAAATTTTAAAAACGAAACTTTTTAACATATATATTTAAAAGAAGGAAAAGATGGAAGAGATATAAATATTCTTAAAAATCAAGGCTATACTATTTTATTAGAAACTACGATTAAAATATGTTAGAAGATAATTATCTTTATACTATATGTATATACACGCATTATATATATATATATATATATATATATATATATGTACATGAATATGTATGTGTATATATACTATATATATTTGTGTAACGATTCTTTGCGCCGCTATATATTTGATAATCCTATAGGATGCAATTAATTTAGTAATCATCGCCCTCGCAAATCAATCGAGAAATCGATACCATTCTTCCGATTCTCATATAACTAGTTAAATAAAAAAAGACAGACACGACGAAATATTTTCATTAATTACGTTGCCACAATTGTGTCGCCGTTTTTATTTCGGGTGTTCCATTCAACATTCGCCGCTTCCATTTTTGTCCGTTTCAATTGTGGCGTATCGGTAACTAGTAATTTTTTTGTCCGCACACAAGAACGCGCCATCGATCCCGCCTGGGAACCTGTTAGCGCGTCAATGACACTTTCAGGGGACGAGATATAGCGAATCGCGTACCCTCCTCTATTATGGCATTCATATTTGTCAGTTTAGTTCTTAAAAAAAAAGGTTGGAATATATTACACATAAATATATTATACATAAATATATTACACATAAATATATAATATATTACATAAAATGTTTAAATTATATTATGTTTATAAATAATATGCCTTGTACTCGTAGTATATCATATAAACTGCATGCAATATATTAATCTGTATCTATATTACATGGACATTTTAGAAATAGTTATTTAAATCTATTAATTTATAATTGTATTTTATAAACGTTCATGATATTAAATAATGTATATATTTTATTTTGTTTTATATGCCACTATAATGTTTACATCCATCAAGAAGAAACCGGGTTCATTTTCGCGCACTGCATCGAATGATTTATAACAGCCCGCCGATTCGTAACGTTATTAATTCGCATGATTGATTTCCGGCGCGGGAATGGCAGGCGTGATTATACTGGTCGAAGGACGCGCGCGGATAATCACTCTTGTCAGATCCATTAAGGGATTAAAACCCCGATGAAGCCGATCCGCGTAACAGATTCCTCATCGTCGCTCGAGGAGGTCATGCAATTTGTTGGAGAAGATTTTTAAGTCGTTATGATAAATCGATATCTTAAATATGGAACGCCCGATGTCGTCCGGAAGTGGAAGAAATGAAATATTATGCGGAATGTTTCGGAAGTCAGGTAACAATTTTCTGTAAAAGTAACAGGAAAGTAATATTAGAAAAGAAATTAAAACGAGATTGTTTTAATATAGAAACAGAGTCACAAGTTATGGAATCGATAAACGTTTGGATCAATAATATTAAGATCAATTTTATTCTAAAATCTTCTAAGATGTTCAAGATGTTTAAAATAAAATGAAATGAGAAATATGTGAAAGTCATGAAATATCATTAATTTTTAATAACAGCATAAGTAGAATATTTAATTTTTGCGTGTGTCTGCGATTATTCAATACTGACGAGAATATAAAAGAGAAACTATAGATATATAGAGAAAATATTTCATTCGTAGTTTAGTTAAAATAAATTTATTTAACAAATGTTTCCCAGTCTAATAAAGCAACAATTAATCGGTAATACGCATCAAACTGGTGTACTCGCTCATATAAGTGATTATCGAAATATTACATGGCATCATTTAGATTTTCTATTTCGTGCGAAAGAAACTTCATTCGACTTGGGAATCACCCTGTTTAACCTCGTTCAATTGCCTAGTATTTTCAAGTTAGGTCCCTGTTCGAAGTGGATATCGAGGCAGCGAGAAAGAAAATGCTAAAGAGAGAGAGAGAGAGAGAGAGAGAGAGAGAAGCAGAGGCACATGCCCCTTTCTTTCCCACGCTTGAATCGTTATGAGTCGTATAGATATAAACTACCAGTTCGATCAGACGTGATGGCGATATACTAGACGATATTGCGAGAGGATAGCTTGAGTAAGAGAGTATCGATGTGGAATACACCTCTCTATCCTCTCTATGCCACGTTCCACGTTCTCCCGCTCTTCCTCCCTCTCTCACCATTGCAATTCGCTGCTCTTCCTTTTACCACTTTGGAACTCACAGGATGTTCGGGAGGGGGTCAACGATCCCGACGGGGATTTTCAGGGATCTGCCGACTGAAACCACCGACGGGACTCGTCACGACTCAATTCCAATTGCTGGGGCGGTAGAAAAAAAAAAAAGTAAAAAGAAGAGGGGAAGAGGGAGAACCGGTACCTCGTACGGGAATCCGAACGTGTGCTACGCACTTTCGATTCGCATTCCGGATTCTGAAATGTATATATTTCAGAGTGTATTATTATACACTGGAAATATGACAAAAGAGATTGTTTTCGAGTAAATTTAAACGAAGCTTCGTACAATCAGAATAGTCAATGAATACATTTTACATACGTATTGTGACATGTAAAATATTATATATATACTGTGATATGTAAAATATTATGTATACTGTGTATTTGTCAACGCTTTTAAAAACATATACATTTCAAGATCTGTGCGCGTCCTAAGGCGTTTTTGAATTCTTGTATTCCACAAATCATATTCTGCTGAAGCGCAACTGCATATAGGTATATGCAGCGTCACTGACAATGAGACATGACCATTTCCGTGAAATAAATCAAGTCTGAGTCTTCGAAGCGAGCGCAAAGCGAGCTCATCGTTCGCTCTATTTCGAAGTCGATGTTCCGGAAAATGCAAAGAAATTCACGCTGGAATTTTTCCGCGACTGGTGAATCTTTTGACTTTTCACGCGACAAAATTCAACGAGAAATAATTTTCGGAGCGTCGCGGACTGTGCAAAAATAATTGAGTTGCACGAGAGTGCGCGCGTACTCCCTTTCATGTCGTTATAAAATGTTTTAACTACCTTTGGTGAGATCAACAGAAATTGCACACGTTGCTAGTCTGCGAGCAATTTGTTTGCGAAGTTGTGTGTTGAAAAAATGTACCCTCGTGAGTATTGAAGTTTTAAAAGCGGGAATCGAATTTAATTGGAGAACAAAAATGTTTTGATTATCTCGTATATGAGCTTACTATCTTATTATTCCTGATTGTAAATGTTTGCCTATTGGTTTACCTTTCTCTCCCTTTCTTTTCGTGTTGCAATGATAAAAAAAATGTGTTTGAATAATTTTTATAAGTTAATGAGATAGGTAGGAAGAGATAGAGAATGTGATGACATTACTATAACAGAAAATCAAAAGTTTTTTTTATTTATTAGTTCTTAGTCTTTTTCTTACTTTGTTAAATTATTTACAAATTGTATGAGTTTACAATTAAAATTTATGTGACTATGATTTAAAACATTTATGTAGGCTGTTCTGTAAAGATCGTAATAACGCTTAAGGATAGATTTCTGAGATTATTTTAAGACAAAAATTCCCAAAATGTCAGGACTTTAATAGTTTTCGAATTATAAGCATTTAATGTTAGTGAATCATGTGTCATTTAAAATAAAATCTATTTAAATAATACTATCTATTTAAAACATCTGTGAAAAGTACAATATAATCATATTATGACAATCATTATATTGATTATGCATATTGATTATTACTTTATTATTCGATGGCTTTTAATTTTGTAGTTGCATTTTGTTGCAATTTTTTACTGTACTGTCAACTTCTTAGTTAATTTGTTAAGGATGTTGTGTGAATAAAACATTTTACATTTTTTTCAATCACATTTTTGTTTAACCCATTTTTGTAATTTATTTATTTTATTTATTATTATTTATTTATTTTATTTATTATTATTTTTATTAAAAATTAAAATTTAAAAAATGATAAGAAATTTACATTTTTTTTTTTTATAAATATTTTACACATTCAAAATAATTTCACAGATGCAAAGTTTAGTTGCGATTTACTGATTAATTATAAAGATATAGAAGAAATAAATATTTTATTTATTTACTGAACGATTAATTCGCACACATCGCAATGTACTCTACGTAACTCTACGTAAATAATTTTGAATACATAATGTACTTATATTAAAAAATTGAGATTTTTCATTATTTATTTTATAATATATTTCCATATATTTTTATTAGAGCACAGATTTAAAAATATACTATTATTTATTAAAATAACTTATGATCCAGGTGACCAAACCGTCACTAAATTTGTATTATTTTTAAACATGACTTAGAATAATCTGTAATTTTTTCATAATTTTGTTATCATTTTGAAAATGTGTACAAAATATCCTTAAGAGTACAGTATCTTTAAAAGAGATATAAAAATATTAATGAAATATATTCAAATCTCTTTAATAAAGACAAGAAAAAAACTTATTTTATGTTTCTAATAATCCGAAATTACGAAATTCTTCAAATCGGTTAAATCATATTCGAATGAAATATCAAATATTCTAAACTATCAGGTACTCGCACGTTTCTGATATTCTCATTCTTCATATGAAAGCAAATCGATCGGCGTTTATCCAAGTAATCTTGCACGACGTTTATTCAATTTGATCGCAAGTACGGTAGCGCGACGTGTGCGTTACGTCGGACGATCCAATTAATAGTTCAATTAAATAAACCGATAATTGCCTGAAAATGGAATATAGCCGCTGAATATTGGATCTTCCGGTTTCTCATATTCATTATTCTCCATCCTCGGCACGCCATTCGTGGAGATTGCGGACATATCTATATAGAGACATATGCATAGACACATAGGCATAGTCTCTCTCTCTCTCTCTCTCTTGCATACGTATATTATGATCTTTTATTTCCCAATGCCCGAGTTATATAAATGAGTTATAAGTAATGCGTTGATAGCTTTTGCATTTTCATTCTGCGGCTGTTATTTCAGTTTTATCATGTAAAGAAAATGAATGAAGAAAATAAAAATCAAGAGTATAATATTAAAATAGATAACAGATATCATTTCCTTATTAAATTGAAATAGAATTCTATATTTGAATGGAAATTCTACGATTTCTTATGTAAGTATGATACGTATTGTTAAATAATATCAAATTATATTCAATTTGATTTATTTTTAATCATTCCTATATATCTGTTCCTATTCAATATCTTTATTAGTTTAATTAAAACAAGGAGTTAACTAAATTTAATTCAAGAAGGTGTATTAAATTTGGCTCAAATTTATTTTATTATCTACTAAGTACTCTCTTATCGTTAATATAAACGTTATTTTGATACTAATAATATCACAGAAATGAATTGAATTACATTTTTGAAATACACACAGTTTTGGAAGTCAAAATGTTATTTAATTCAAGGAATTAGCTTATCAGTTCTCCTCTGATATTTAATAACGCAATATTTAATGAAAATGATGTACAAAGACGATTTATCGTCGGATTTTTAAAAGAAAAGTCAGAAAAAAATCTAAGCGATGACGTAACGCGCCAGTGAACTTGGCGGACACCCGGTATCAGCGCACTCTAATGCGCACATCCTCGCATGGCCGTGCGTCAAAACGCGGACGGAAGACGCTGTATAATGTGTGTGCCGAGGCAATATTACGTGTATTAGTCATTGCAAACAGGGACCGTGCCGTCTACGTCGGACGTGTGCACGCAAGTACGACACACGACGACGCGACGGAGCAATACGCGTGCACGCGATATGCATACACGACGTAAGTACGTGTGATTACGTAAGCTTGAGTCACGACGCATTCTCGACGTCTGGCACGGTTTTTTTAACTTTTAGATATTTACCATACAAGCGGTTTCTTTTAGAAGTAAGGCGTAGTAAATCAAACCGAGAATTTCGTCAGTCTTTGCAATTTATTTCTACTAAGAATTATAACTGGCGAAGATAATTTTTGTTTGTTTAAGTAAAGGCCCTTAAACGGGCGAATGATAACAAAAATTAAAATATCGTGTTATGCAATTAACTAGGCACCAGTGCAGTAACTAGATACAAATTTACGTACCTAGAAACTGTACCAACGTATCATTTCTTGTGTTCCTATGTTTAAGTACATTTTAATTTAGCACTGATATTTTTGAGTCAATTTACTATTACATCAAGTCATAAAGTGTTACATATGTTTTGTTATTTTGATTGTAACTTCTATTTCAATTTTATTTGATTTGTCATTGAAAACCGTTACATAAATTGTACTAATAACTTAAAAAATTAAGTTCGAAATGTTTACGATTTCTTTTTTGTGTTATCATTCTAATAAATTTGTTTACACCTTCAGATGATCTGTGTTGGCTTTTTATAAGCATTTTACATCAATTTATTTTATTTATTTCACTTTGTAATTGTATTATATTATTTTTTAATAATGAGTAAATGTGATTTAATTAAATTGAAAATTAAATGGAAAATAAAACTAATTAATAGCTTTATAAGTGTTATTTTATTTTATATATTATATAAACTTATTTATATAGAATATTAATGAATGTACATATAAAATATTTGTATAAGTAAAAAATATTACATGTAGATACATGAAATACATAGTTCATACCCTCCCTAACAAACAAGTTATCGTCAAAATAACGTTAAACACGTCTTTTTGTCGTCAACATGTAATTTATTCCATGAAATTTCATGTTAAAAATAAAAATACAAAATATCTATCTACAAAAATATCTACTATAAGATACTTTTAAGATACATTTAAGATATTATGTATGCTGTATCTGTTCTAGGTATTTTATTTTTCTAGTACTACCTGTATCTATATTTTTTCCAAAATGCCTATACCTGTACCTAGATATTGAAAATAGATTACTTTGCACAACACTTTTAAACAGTATATTAGACGCATTAATTTCTTGTAATTACAAAATAATCTATATTTCTTGCTTTATTTAATTTTATTACGTACCTTTGTAAAAACTTATTTGGTACTGATATAAGAATTTGACTTGCTTGATGCATTAAAGTATGATTAAATACATTAGAATACATAATTATCATGTACTCTAATTGTACTCTCTAGAGAATTTAATGTCAAATGTTCTAATGATAACATTATCTGATTATGATTATGATTCATTTATGATTATGATTATGATTCATTTCTCTTTAATTTTCGATAGTTATGTGTCGGTATATGTTCTTTCCTTCAAGAAACTTCTTTCATTCTCCAAAAAGAGGGACAAACTTCGCTCCTACACGCGCTATCGTACCAACTAGAGCGTTTTGTAAACGCTGGCTGAGCGACTTTAAACTTTTATCTTGCTGCAATTTTCCGGCCGCGTCGCGGCGTAAAAGGCGGCTTCGGGCAAAGCGGTGCTCTCCCGGCGAGCACAAAAAAGTTGCTATAAAAAAGAAGAAGTGCGGAAGAGAACGCAGTGCGTTTACAAGATTACGTCGCGGTACTCAGGGGAGATGGGACAGAGGGAAAAGAAAAACTGTCCGGTTCGTGGAAGTTAACATCTTCCGGAGTTAAACGAGCCATCACGCCACGACTTGAAGCCACAGATTTATGCAATTCACTCTTTATAATCACCTAAACAACGCAAACTATATTGGAAAATTCGTTCGTTTATCACATATATTAGAAGTAAATCTGTGCACTTTATGTATTCGTGGGCTTACATGATGTAGAACGGGAGATACAAAAGTTTTATCATGTATGTATAATGTGACTATGTATGATTATTATTTTAATATTTATCAATTTTTATCAATTTTTCGGGAAAAAATATTTTCTTCGATAAAATTGTTATTTAATGTTTTTTTCTTTTAAACTTAGATAATCTTAACTCTTTTATTTTTCCAGTAGAATTTTTTGCTTCTTGTAATTGTAAAGTTTAAGAAATGCATTTATAACGTTATGTATTTTACATTCATATCAGAGTGATATAAAAATGATTTTCTGATGAACTTAGCTCTAGTAAAATGTTTATAAGGTTGAGATAAAGAATCGTTGTTTATCGTTAATTTTATATTTAATTTTTTAATATTAGTTCGTGGAATGTTATTCATTCCCGTTACAGATATCTCTCGGACGAGATAGAGCGAGGATTAAATTTAATTGTTCTCGAACAATTAATAATTGTGTGAATCACTATACAAGTGACATGAGAACTTACGTTCCCCATCCCTCTCATTGTAAAAAGAATGTCTATCTATACATATGCCGTGTCTTGTTCATTGTCTACTTTAAAGCCAATCCTGACCAAGGCATAGTTTGCCTCGCGGAGCCAAGAATCATTTCTGTTGCGCGGGGGAGGAAAAGCGCGGGAGGAAAAGAGAGATATGATGGAGGGCAGAGGGGAGTGGGAGGATCAGAGCAGCGCGGCGCGCTCTTGTCTCTCCAGTCACGTGTTCGCCCACACTCATTCATTTGTTCGGCAGCAGAGGTGCTCAACTTGCGATGCGAAATCCCGGACGACCACCCACCTTGGGCGCCCGGGCTCGTATATGGGTCGTGTGTCTCTGCATTGTACGTACATATATGCGCTCTTGTGCATGCGGCGCAACAGCGACTCTCACAACTGGCGCCGACATCTGTCAGGATGGGTCGTATTATCTCGTTACGGTCCAGCAAAAATCTATGCATTATGTAATTGCGCTATTACTGTCAACGCGACCTCGTTGTAATGTTTAGAATGCAACGTTCGAGAAGCTTGAGCGATCACCCTTTTATTTTAAATAACACCGATCTCAGTTTTCTCTTCGAGTTTCGTATGCCAACCTTGATAACAAATGCACGCGCAGCGGTGAAAAGTAGGTGTAATATAAGATTGCGAACCGTACGACTCAATTCCGTGAAGTAACGAATTCGGTATTCTTGTTTCCTTCCCCTCCTTCCTTTCCTCTTCGTTCCTTTATTCTTTTTTTTTATTCATTATTCTTTTCTTCTTTCCGCTGCCTTTTTTTATCTTCTTTTTTCCACCATCTCTTTTCTCTATTCTCTTTTTTCCCATGGAAAATCGCTTCGTATCTTGTTTCTCCACAATAGGAAAAAGTTGGCGCGTGGTTTTTATTACGCAGCAAATAAGTAACAGAGTACATGTAAATTTGCTGGATAATCCAAAACATAAAATGTGTAATAATGAACACACAGCAGTTAAGAATAATTGATAGAGTTTGTCGGAAATCTCAGCTGATAGAACAAAGTAAGAATTCCACAAGAGCTAACGAGACATTCTGACTATACAACGCAGATGAATTAGATGAGTCAGTTCGTTAATGACAGAGTAAAGATCAAATTGCTGCATGGCGTGAAACAGCAGAATAATTCAAAATGATTTAAGAAATTACGACAGAACAAATACATTTTGATCTCTCTCGTTCGTATACTGATATATTATATGTTTTTTTCTTTCTGTTTCAGGTGAGTGACCATTTTCGTAAGCATTTCTGTGAGTCACGAAGGTAACATAATCTTGGTGAGTTTGTATTTGTTCCGATCTTGTTATTCAAGATTTTGCAACATCATGATTTCGGTATTAAACACGTAAAGAAACCAGAGAAAGGCTAAGAATAAGGGAGAAAGAGAATGAAAAGGGAAAGGTCGAGGACACGTTCCTGCGTGGCATGAAAAAATAAATGGGACGGAAGGAGGGGATGCATCTTGTTGCATTCCAAGACGCGCAGTTTACCGAACAATGGCAGAAAAGAGAATAAATAGATTAATTGAAATGTTATTCAAACAGACGCAAGTGCCAATATGTTTAGATACATATTTGTTATCGGCTGATCAAAGTTCGAATCAATTTAATTATTCGCGAAATTTGCAATTCTATCTGCGTTTCCATTTCATCACTCTTCAAGAGTTGGTACACGAACAATAATATTATCAAAATGAGAACCTAAGTTCTTCACCCAAGGATAAATTTAACCCTTATCTTCCGATAATAGCATTTTACCATCGACATAATAAGATAGACGGATTTGAAGCGTCTCAGATCTTTCCGTTTATATCTCGTAAATAACTCTCACTAAATATAGTCATATCTATGCGAGCCCCGTTAGATGATATTGATATCAGGAAACATATAAAATTTACAATTTTTTGTTAGAGTATGAATGATAATTTTTCTTAACTGAACCTATCTATGACATATTGATCGAGGAATACATGTTTGAATATTAAATATTCTAAGTACTTATCAAGTTTTAGAAATATTTTTTTTTCACGAGTACGCGTATCAGTATAAGTAAAAATATTTTCTTTTATTTCGTGTATATATTATCTTTGTCGTGTATATACTATCGTGTATATATAATATCTTTAGAATACTAAAAATATTAGAATGATGAGATAATGAGATAATGAGATATATAATTTACAGCGCTTTATTCTTTTCTTTTTGTGTGTGTAGATTTCTGTTTTTAAAAATAACTTTTCGGAGTTATTTTTCGAAAAAGTTCGTATGTAAATATTAAATTGATAATTTATTCAAAAACTATCTTATCTATTTATTCTGTTTGTTTATTTATTTGTTTTGCATCTCTATTGATCTTTATTTAGCTCTTAGATTTTTCCGAAGAAAGTTAGAAAAATAGTAAGAAAATGAATGAGTATGTATATGTGTGTATGAGGATCGATTGAAAAATTTTCAACATGAAGCTTTCAACATGAAGATGACGTTACTCATCAAAATCATTCTAGTACTATAATATAATATAATCATACATGCTTTGAAAGATACTTGTGAAAATTGTAGCCATTTTGGACACTCAATTGTTGTTTGATAGTCAATTTGTGCAAGTCAATGTCAGTGTTTTTGTAAAAATGGAAAAAAATTGAATATTATGCCGTATTAAAATTGAAGGGCTATTTACGAGAACTCTATCCCATTTGCCACCGTGAAAAGAGAGGCAACTGAAACATTTTTTTTTTTTAAACGTGGTCCAGTTTGACTGATGATGAGCGTTCGGGACGGCCAAGTTGGGTTAAAGAGAAGAGAGCATCACTGGGAAAAATGTATCGACTTAAAAGGAGTGTTGAGAAGTGTGTTGAAAAATAAAATTGAAAATTTGATCGAAAAAATACTTGTTTCTACTTGTTAGGTTCAAACTTTTCAAACGACCCTCGTATATATTATATCTATATTATGTGTGCGTGCGTATGTATGTGTGTGTAGTAGGAGCGTACTGAGAATAGGATACCTTCATGGGTCTTTAACCTTTGCACGTGCGTACAGCGAAGATACTGGCGGCGAATGCTGTAGATTTCCGTCGGCGATTGCCGCAACCCTTAAGCCACCGTCGCCGACTGAAACTCGTGTAATGCGAGGTGACTCATAATCAAAATTAAATGTGGCAAAAATCCTCGGGAAGTACGATAAAGATGCCTTGATTCGCGATCCGATATGTACGTACTTATTTATCGTTTAAGAGGTGTGATTTTGATGACGAAGAGATCTTGACTAGACATTGAAGAATAAGATAAAGAGAATGAGAAAATAAGGGACCGGCAAAGAACTCTCTTCTTCTTGAAAGGACAGAGATTCCTCTAGAAACTCTTGATCGGAGAAACTCCGTTGTTCTTTCGAATCACTTTTGACTCGTTCGAGGACGATAATGGAGTCCCCCAATTTATCGGAAACTGCGTGTTCAGTAACACATTGTGTGTATCATTATTTACACGATCATTCGTGAGCAAGCATCCTCCGGGATCGAGATCTTCTTAGAGTTGTCTCCGTAGGGAGCATCCTTTTGAGAAAGTTTGTCCTTCGTTAAAAGTTTATTTAATCTTTACATGAGCATCCTAGAAATATTTTATTTCAAAACTTTGTATGGCATTCGTTGAGACGTCAATTTTCAAACAACAAACGATTGCAAATAAAAAGTTCCTTTGAAATTGATTTTAAAAACGTAAATTAGATATATAAAATTTATAAGAGTTTACTTATCACGTTGAATTAAACGTTTCGCTTAATATTCACAAAAAGAATAAAGCACCATGTCAAAACAAGCAATAAAACTACAGGTTTTACGACATGAAATCCTTCATTTCAACGCATTCAAGCCTCCGTATTTCGTAACACATTGCTTCTGTAATGTAAAACGCAAGTCTACATGTTGAAACTTACATCGTGAGCTATATTTCAATGTCTTCTGGACAAGAAACACGATGCGTTGCGACTTAAAATCTTGCTTGAAATCGTGTTTCAACAATCGCCATATCAAGAAACTATTTTATGAGAGCTCGAGTTACAGTTTTGTATAGAATACATGTTTTTCGTTTGGAACGGGAAACCTCAGAACATAATTCACGATACTGACGATAGTTTACGTATGTTGCACTATATCAAAATATTAAATAGTGCATTACGACTTACGAGAACTATAGGCACAAGGACTGTATTAAATTATCTTCGGAAATAGTCTTTGTAAGCTCAATTTCTATAAAATAGTAACAGGTAATATGGAATCTAAATTAAGTTTTAAATCAGCATATTAAAAGAGAAATTAAAAACGATAATTACACGAGTCAACATTAACTTACAAATAACAAGTAATAATTTTGCTTATAAATATTTAATGTTTGTTCGAGTGCTTTTTCAATACACATCGCACGATGTGCATTACATATTTCAAAGATTAAAGCAGGCATAATTTACTGATATTGGATTTCGATAGTGCAGTCACATGAAAATGATCTCCGTAATTATTCGGGACGATGGAAATGCGACAATTGGCAGGAGAAATATTTTTAATATTGTATTTATCACAAAATCCGAAAATCGAAGTTATGCAATTTTCAGTCTCTGTTTCATAGCAACATGCGTAGCGGCATGTCTCTTGGTATCAGGGGCGGCGAAGTAAAATTTTTCAGTGTATGAAATTTCCGAGGAATAGATTGAGGGAAAGAAGAGGAGGGTGGAGGGATAAATATATTTCCTCATATATCTTTTCTACATGGCAAAAGTAGCCGCTCTAATTTTATTTTTTTAAAATAAAATTATTAATGAGCTTCTCCATATTTTTCCATATTATTATATTTCTCTATATTTAACTTATCGACTATTTCTCGATAAATGTACAATGTCGCAAGATTTACATTTTTGTTTCGTTGTCGATCGAAAATAACTTTTTAAATGTCTTAAATAAGAAAATGATCTTTCATTCGAACAAGTTGATGTAGAAATCGTTAAAAGAACGAATAAATTTTATGTATTCTGATACAAGATCTCTGATCTCGAAATTGTCACGTAAAAATTACATTACATCCTTCAAGCAATTCAGCACTTTTCGTATGTTTGTAATTTCTAAATTACAATTCTACAATTTCTAATTTCTAAATTTCTCTCCGACCAAATATTATACAGATATGAAATTCAATGTATGGAATTCCATCATTCAGTGTATAGAGTATTCCATACCAACCATACTGGACTCGCCGCCCATGCTTGGTGTACCGATGATGGTCACGCGCGAGGTGCATACGATGCGCCCACGTGTACGCGTGCACGCCTACGTACGCGTGTAACGGCACGCCGGTTGCGTGCATATCTGATCACGCGGAACGGCAGCGTGCATCCAAACGCGTTTTGTCGGTCTTTCTTGTTGTGGTCTTTCTTGTCGGTTTGTTTGAATCGAGCCTGACCCGTTTTGGAACTTGAAATGATTCCGTAACAGTTCTGACATTGATTTTTTTTATTTCCTTCTATTAGGCTTATTAAATTTGACCGTAGCAGAAATAAATTTTCTCATGTTAAAGTTATAATATAAATTATGATGTATAATCCTTTGGTTTAATATGACGTGTCAGCGTGTCAAATCATTAAAAGCTCATAATTTGTGTAGATTCTTTTTTTTTTTGTGAAACTGTTTTGAAATTATTACGCTGGAAGCGAGAGTTTGGTAACAATTGCGTACAGTGACAAGCAGAGAAAATCGTGTCAATTAAATTTGCCAACCGATTTGAACGGATTACAATTGGAAACGGATAAATTTGGGATAAAATCTGGGATAAATAATGAATATAACTTTATAGAGATATAAATATAATCAGACTTAGTTTAGCTAGTTATTATTGAATAAAATGTTGAATAAAACTTACTAGATTTAATAATTAAATCTAAATTAATCTGTTAAATCATATTTCTTAATTATAATAACAGTGATTATATTGTAATACACGATGCTCCAGTACTTTATTAACTTTTGAAGATATTTTATTGTTATAATATCTTCAGTTACAAAATTGAAGAGACAGTCATTAAGTCATTAACAAAGAAAAAACGTATATAAGTTATATAATAATAAAAAG
>Ga0157362_1000332_pt1 | contig 15687 bp, 10 predicted proteins | sample AttlaeALBM3_FD_111480 | JGI IMG/M metagenome (GOLD analysis project Ga0157362, IMG submission 111480) | Fungus gardens microbial communities from leaf cutter ant in Ribeirão Preto, State of São Paulo, Brazil - Atta laevigata ALBM3 | ecosystem: Host-associated > Fungi > Mycelium > Unclassified ... | reverse complement strand
ATTTCGATAAAAATAGCATCGAAAATCGAAAACAGATTTAATTTAACACAGAGATTATTTATAATTAATTTTTTATTTCTACTCAGAAACTTTTTGTAATCTTTGTAAAAGATATTGTTTATATTGTTGGATTTTCATAAGAATATCTATATGTAAATCCGTATTCACATCTCACTTTTAAATATAAATAAATGCGCGCATTTATTTTTGAGAGTTTATAATATATGCTAAAATAAACTGTGTTAAATTTACGCTTAAAATTATGACATAAATAAGAATTGTAATGTTTTTATTATACATTTTTATCTTTGTCGGAAAAAAAGTGCATTAAAATTATATTAAGATAAATAGCTGTTTATACGCATTTAAGACAAGTTATTTCCGTAAAGTAACTGTGATAAAATATCATTCTATGCATTTCCAATATGCTCATGTATAATCATTTTACATTTATTTTAAGATATTCAAAATTATTTTGCGCAGAAATGCACAAACTAGATAGGTTTATATATATAGAATTGTAACAGCTGAAGTCGGACTCTATTTTTCATCAAAAAGATACGTGTAAATGCGCGGCAGTTACACGCTCAGTGATGATTCGCGATGAAAATCTCGATAAGTGTGAGATTACATACAGCAAGAGCAAACTTGAAATTGTGACTGTTATGAAGTTCAAGGATCGCGCGATGAGCATATAATCAGGATGCGTAATAAAGGAAAGAATAATGAAGGAATACGAAATTTTCCTCATCGCATCAGTACCGTATCGCGATGTATTAATCAACCGCAAGAAATTGTTTCTGTAATCCGTATGTGCTCGGACTTATTAAACTTGTGTCGCTATTCTAGCCGCCGTTGGCGCATAATAGTAATAGCAGTGCCTCGCTATAGTTAACTAGTATAGCAGGTGCGTTTCCCATTGCGGAAGTTTCGACGTACATATCATGCAATTACTGACGATATGACAAGTTGACAATTTATGACGCTTCTCCTATCCGCATTCTTGACTCGAATGAAAATATACAGCGATTGAAGAAGCCGCAAATGGCGCGTTAATATTAATAACATTAGATTTTGCTTTAAGAATTTGCGAAATTGAAATACATGACGTGATGATGCAGAAAGTATATTGAATTTGTACATATATGCTAATGCACAACGTTATCTTTTGCGTTAAAAACAACTGCATGGAAAAAAAACCGGTTTTGCTGAAGTCTAGATTAAAAAATTTAGCTACAGATACAGATTTGAAAATAATTTGGTTGGATTGTCAAATAATTGTATAGGTAACTCGAGCAACGCTGCAAAAATGTTTGATACCCTCAATTTTTTTAGCATCCATAATTATTTTGACGATGATAATTATTTTTAGATCTATCGAATTAAATTTTTATATATTTCGATAAAACTGTCCTTTCTAGAATTTCTGCAACGCTGTTTGGGGTTGCTGGTCCAAAAAGTATCGGGATATCCGAACTGTTGCTACAGATGGATTGCCCTTTGAAGTTTCCCGAGACTTTCCCAACTCGGCTCACTCGACCGGCTGACCGGCAAGCGGAAATCTTAGAATGACTCGACTCTGGCAATCGTTCGTCGGACTCTTACGCAAGCGGTCGCCATTCGGTCGGCATTCAGGTGCAGTGTGTGTGGGGATTCCTCGTGGCGCCGGTCGTCTGGCTCGCTCCGTACATTCGTACTCGTGTTACACGCACACTGCTGGTGCGTACAATGTTACACGTTGAAAGCAGTGGCGTATTTTGGTATCTCTGCTGACACGTTGTATCTCCAGTAATCCATGTAAAAATCGTGCCAGCATATAACTCAGAATCCGAGCAAATTTATGACGATCATTATTCTTTTCTTGACTTATATGTTTCCTCTTTTTATGCACGGTTTTTATGTAATGCAAACATTTTTTCGCACACTTCCTTCTACCTCCTCCATTTCAAGATTTGGACAGAGAGAGAAGTTTTGCTGTATGATATGTCTGAGTAATTAATATTCATGTTTTTTTTTTTCGGGACATATATCACGACATATTGTTACGTATTACTATGCTACAGGATTGGACATCTGATTGTAAAAAAGCACCGTTGTCTAAAGGTAATAAAAAAATTGGATACGCCACTGTGTATACGACAGAGATATATGTCGACGCGCTAACATGAACAACGTTTGACGGCATTCGTGGAATTTGTCAAACGCAATTTATTCGTGATAGCTGATCGTTATATGATCATTATTCTCGAGATACATCGAGATCCAGTGTTGTTAACACTGAATCCGGTTATGATAATATTAGCGTGCGGCATTTGCCACTTTTCTATAGATAAAAGATCAGCTATAAATGTTATAAGCACGCGAATATTTCATTATACTTGTGAAGTATAATAAAACTTGAAGACAAGAATTAGAGATTAGATATAACTGTAAGATATTTGAGTCGCGTATGTATAAGAATATAAACTTAACGTAATTTTTTCTTCAATAAAAATCTATCTAGAAATAAAAAAAATGAGGTTTTTTTTTTTAATATATATAATTTTGTTTATCAACTTTTATCATTAAATAAATATATTAATCTAATTTTATTTTTGAAGAACGATTCTCTCAAAATTCAATGGAGAGCATATTGCAGTATTAGAGAGAATCCGGTCTTTTTGTATTCCATATATTTTCTCGCCTATATAACTCACGCAAATAAAATCTGTAAAGCCGATCGCGAAATTACTGCTCGATCTACCAAATAAATTTCGAGTAATTCAATTAATCTGTGATCTTCGTTATCTTTCATTAATCGGTCGGTTCATTTTAAAATCGATTAAAAACCCTTCGAGAGAGACCACGATAATACCGTGTGCAGCGTGAGATTATCTGGAGACCGGTTTTCCGCGATTTACATAATTCGTCCGCGCGGAATAGCTGTTTAATCGAACAGCTTTTCTTCTACTAATATAAAACGTCCGATAGTCAATCTGTCTCGGTCGATGCTGATAATATATACGCACGTACAAGTGCGACGACACATGCTCATCACGCGCGAAAAATATCAGTGGTGTCACAGAGAAGATCATAGACACGCGAGAAATCCGTCTGCTGGCACATAATCATCCGTCTTGTCTCATATCTTTTTCTTGACAATACTGGTCGTATAATTCGACAAATCACGACTGTTTTCAATTGCATTTGCATTATTGAAACGCGATTTAAATTGTTACCCGCTTGTTGTGTATTTTTGTATTGTATATCACATGGAAAGACCGATTTTGCTAAAGTATCTAAAAATTTAATTAATACTCGGCTTCGACTGTTATAGGCTTTAAACTCTTAAATTCTTACTTGTTGTGTATTCACATATATGATCTTAATAAATCGTTTATTATTATCTAAAAATTGAATTAGATACAGATTTGAAAATTATCATCAGACTAATTGTAGAATGCTCAAGCTGTTTCTTAGAATGTCAAAACTTTTTGCAATTACTCATCCTGCTTGAATTGTCTTTATAATTATTTTGTCCAACAAATTTTCAGATACGTATCTAGCTAAATTTTTAGATAACTTTAGATAAATTTTAACAAAATTACTTTTTCCGTGCAACAACGTTGAACAATTTTATGAGAAATTTTTAGTAGAACGCGTTTTATTCGTTTGAAAGGAATTTGAGATTTTCTTTGTTTGTCACAGAGATTCGAAATTTCATTAACAATAAAATATTTTTTTCGAATAGTTTTATAATACAAGTAGAATCAATCACGTCAGAAATAACAATGAAAGATCTGAGTAAGTCAGGAAATTTCTCTGAGCAGGTCAGAATTAAGTTGCCTCATTCTAGGATGGACTTGGACAGACGCGACCGCAAAATCTCTCCAAGGGAACGTGCGCTTATTCCTGGCGCTTGTCAGAGATTCCAAAATGACGGTATTTAATTGAGAGCGTACGTTCGCGAAGTCAGAACGTAAGTTCTCTCAACTTGGCAGCTGCTAACTGACGTGCGGATTCTATCTATTCTCGAAGATGCCACCGCGTCCCGATGCTAACATTTCAGAAAACGTCGCCACTCTGCGATTCATCAATATTTCGTATTCCGAAATATACTTTCCACAGAATCTTATTGAATTATTCCCAACTAAAAATGTCGTGATATTTTTGCTTTGTCTTAACTCTCAAATTTAAAACTGCAAGCAAGATTAAAAAAAGTCACTGGATTTCGCGGATTGTTCTTTTCTTATACAAATAGCACAGTTTTATGGAAGTTACAACTTTTTAAGTATCTAAAAATGTAGTTAGATATACAGATTTGAAAATAATTTCGTCGATTATCAAAATAATTATGCATAGAACGCTGAAACATATTAATAACAATGCAGCAGAAAATTTTAATATTTTTAGCAACCTATTTGAGCGTCCTACATATTATTTTCCTACACAATTATTTTGGTCCAAACAAAATTATTTTCAGAGCTAATTAAATCTTTAGATACTTCAACAAAATCTTCTCTTTCTATATAAATATAGCTTCCTCATCTGCGAAATAAGTATCTTTTTATCTCGTGGACGACGATGTTAATAACCATATGGAAATAATTTTATCTTGCTTTTCTGCGCATGGGAAAGAGCATCTTTTTGCTCATTCCGTTTTTCTCGTAAATAGAGCGGCTTTCGTATGTGCATACTTTTTGGAGCCGTCCCGGGAGAGCGAAGTTCGCCTTGTCGCAGATGCACCGTGACCTTCCGTCACCATTTCTCTCTCGTGCGTGAGAATCCTCCGGTTTCGAATTCGCCGGGTTATATTTCTTTTCCGACTGGGTCTCGTCTCCGTGTCCCCACGAAGACAAATACGAATGCCTATGTCCCAACGACGGCCGTCAATTGTGTCCGCTGTAAATAATGGAGTAAATCCACCAAAATTTGTTGCTGCCGAGTACAAAAATCCTTAAATATGGACCATTTGGCGAATTCAGATTTTCCTCGTATTGTTATTTATTACATTAAAAGTTAATGTCGTGAACTTCTTCGAGTTTAATTTATTCTTTTTTGCAACGACATAATCTAACAAAGTCGTGCCACGTGAATAATGAATATAATGAATAACGAATGATTCGTGTTAAGATTAACCGGATTGTTATAGCTAAGCTATTCACTTGTGAAATTTATATCTTTTTTTGCCAAAGAAGACGACACTTAAAATTTATTATTAATATTTTATTATTCTTTATTTATACGGCACGTAGCAAGAGAATAAGTAAGATAAATAAGTAAGACAAATAAAGTATATTTAAAGTGTGCTGGCCGAGTTTCAACATTAGAACCGCCGATAGTGTCATTTTGACTTCGCTAATGGTTGCATTGTTCCTTTTTTGTATTAAATATAGAATACCAGGATATTGTGCATATAATATAAATAATTCTAACACAAATACTAAAATAACTTTTCACTAAAAATCAATTTCCGAAATCAAGGATAGGAAATTACGAAATTCGCATTTTCGACAGTTCTAACGGTATGACGTTCTAGTATTAATGCAAAGAATGCGGGGAAGTGCGATATCGTACGGATTATTCGGTAAATTTCTGAAGGTTTATGCGTATCGTTTGACGTCAATCGCGTTTAAAAACACGTTTCGTGCATTCGTGATTGACGCCCTCGCGTCGCGCATCGAACGCGACTGGCGCCTACAGGACAGTCGGTTTAATTCGACGCGACCGAATTTGCATTTCGGTCAAACGTGTCGTCCGCGCCTCGTGTTCTGTCGTTTAATCCTCTCGATATAATCCTGTAGAAACGCGCTCGTCCGTCCCCATTATCAGCATACGCATTACGCGCAAACGATAAACACAGACGATTTCGTTATACGCCGATTATCAACGCTTATCATTCGTCGGGAGATTTTTTTCTTCACACGCTGTAATTACGATAGTAATAGCCAGTTGGATTCGATTAATTTCACGCCCGCATGAAATATGTGCGACTCTCCGGAGATATATTTTTTTTAACACAAGCAAACAAAATGTAAGAAGCTTGACTTGATTTGATATTGCTTATGCGGATCATATCCTGAGGAACTGGTCGTGTCAATTTCCTTGATGGGTCTTAACAGCGACTCAAGCTGGGTGCGGTTGAAAGGTCGTCGCGCGGCCTCCACTAACACCAAAGAATACAACATTCACCGCCCACTCGAACGGGAGCTCCCACGAACGCGGGATTTAAGGTCATTCATTCCGCGAGAAAGTATACGAGAGTAACGAGAAGCATTAAACTGGAGATTGTTAATTTCTTTCGCGCCATCAAAGGGATTCGTTTAACTTTCTTTATTTTTCATACGCGCTATTTATTTTTAATAAATTTTTTATTATATATATATATATATATATATATATATATATATATAAATCTATAATATTGTAATAATAAATTTTCTATAATATTTATAGCAATAATTCACAATATTTTTTATATCTTTATCAGTAATATTTTTTATATAATTTATATTACGATCACAAAATTAACGATTTTGATAAATGATTTTGAAGTATATAAAAATTTAGTTATAGATATAGATTAGTTATAGAAATTTAGATATAGATCTGAAAAATAATTTTTTGTGGATTATCAAAATATTATTTTATGTAGGACGCTGAAACAAATAACTAAATGTCAAAATATTTTGCACATTATTCTTGAATTTCCTACAATTATTTTGATGATTCAACAAAATTATTCAAATATTATTTACCTAAATTTCTAGATATATCAGCAAAATTGTTTTTTCCGTAAACAATATTGTAATATTGTACTATTAAATATTTTTTAGAGATACAAATTACATCTATCTTGCTTATGATTATATTTATCATTTACATCTATCATCATCATACACCTATATCATTTTGCAAAAACATTTCTAAAGACTGTCGTATTTTTGTGGTTTAAAAATCTCGGTTTATTTAACTGTACCTCGCAAACGTAAACGCGAGCGAAGGGAGTAAACGCCGATAAATTTAACGGTAACGTTTCCGCGTCACGCGTCGCTCACATCGCGATGCTCCAATCAACATTTTCGTGCGATCGTAAACGGAAGTTTTTGGCACAGCGCGACCATCCGAGCGGCACGGCTCGGGCAATGCACATACATATGCGATGCAATATTCCTTTGTAGTTGTATGATGCAATTTTATACGTGTATGTGTGATTCGTATCTATTCGTGAAACCTCTCTCTCTCTGTATGTCTGCACTCTGCAACGCACTTGTGTGCTTTTCGTTGGTGTACCTATATGATGTACTGCTTTCGAGTGCGCGCGCGCGCGCGCGCATTGTGTGTGTGTGTGTGTGTGTGTGTGTGTGTGTGTGTGTTTCCCGTATGCTTTCGTGTGAATGTATGTGCACACATTCAGCGTAGGTAGGTACAGCGGGTTTATCGCGAGCACAGCTGGCTCGCTTCCATAAACTGCGCTCGTAAAAACTCCCGAGGTTTCCCCGGAGCGAGCTTAAAGCCCCGGGCTGCATCGGGCGTCCGAAGGACCGGAAGTCGACAGGCCGGGTTTTTATACGCGCGCGCGCGGGCGGATAGTATGTAGGTCGAAGGACGGATCCTGTCTTCGAGGACCCTCAATCGCGCTCCATCGATCCTGCCCGGTCGCCGCGAAAGGGCTGGGACGTTGTACGTCCTTTCTCGGCGTTTTCCTTCCTTCCTTCTTTCCTTTCTTCGTTCCCAGGATCTCCACTCTTTATTTAAAATCGTTATACATACAGACAACTTGGTGTAAGCGGAGTGCTCCGATTTCATTCGTGGTCATTAACTCGAAAGGATTGAGGCGGAAGAGTGGATTGCCTGAAGGGTGTCGGTAATAACGACGTGGCGTATAAGATGGAGATTGAAATTGTAGTGAGGGGGATCAATTCTTTTACATTGCTTTATTTAAGGGAGACTTATATATTATATAGAATTATGACGTAAATACTATAATCGTGGTGAGATTATAATGAAGATAAGTCAGTAATTTCTCAAACTTGCAAAAAATGAAAAATTCTTATAGAGTTAACATATTACATGAAGTAATCTAAACGCATTTTCATGATAGATACTTTTCATTTATAATTCTTTGTGATCGGAAGCCAGGATATTTGAATAATTTTATCGAACGTAGTTCAACTGAAGATCGTATGAGAAAAAAATATCAATTGTATGACATTTGCAATTTTGTATTTAGCTTACTAGAGTGAAATTGCTGTTGGAAGAGCAGATTTAACAGGTTGAGGATTAACGAAGGCGAGAAATTTGCAATAACTGCACAAGCTTATCGATCCTTACGTGAGATGAGCAAGTTGCCGCGAATGGTCTGTGTTAGTAGTTCGTGTTGTGATGTTGTGAACGCCGCTTGAGTTGAGGATCGAGGTAAATCCCTCGTCCATAGCCATAGAGGGTTAAACCTCTATTACTTAAACTCGAGAGTTTGCCATTCCCCTTTGAAATTCCTCGGTATAAGTTCATGCCAAATTGTAAGCATTTCCAGCATCCGTGCGGACTTCGCGAAATGCAATCTGTCGCTCTCATCTTTCGAAGTCGAGTTCTTCGAACAGATTTCTGATTGACCTGCCAAAACGAACCGCTGTATTGATGCTGTATTGATCAAGAAATAATAATGTGAGCGATTTCTTAGACATCCACGAGTTCGACATAAATAACGCTTGCTCAGCGCTATTTAAATTTTAATAGATTATTGAATACAAGTAATCGTCGTGTACAATGCGATTAAAAATTATAAATTTCGAGATACCTGAATCGCGCTGTTATCAAAAAAATAATGTAACTTAATCTCTTGAGTAAAAAACATTTTGTTATTTTTAATTTCTACGTACGTCAAACTGTAAATCAATCCATTGCTGTGATTAGTTTCAAACTAAACAACATTCATATTAACGTACTTATAATTAGTAAATAATAAATTAAATTTGAGTATCAATCTTTGTTAAATTAATGATGTATTAAGTAGAAGTGATGATCTATAGAAATGATTAAAAATAACTTAAATAAAGTACAATTTGACATTACTTTGACAGTGCATTATATTCTGAAATTAAGAAAAAATTTATCTGCATTGTCAAAACATTCAAGGCAGTATAATTTCAATTTGCAAGTTTACTTTTCTTTTCTTTTTTTTAAGAGCTGTTATTTTCAAAGACATAATGATAAACTAAAAACAATATTTTCGACATACAATTCAAAATAAATAATTTTTTAAAAAATACTGCACACGCGGCTAGGATAGAAATAGTCATTTAATTATTTCTGTATAGCCGAGGAAATGAAAATTGCACGGACGACGTAATCATCGCAGGAACGTCTCCCGTGTGACGTTGCTCTTAGTGTTCGCCGATGATGCTGTCGTCGCCAGCGCGGCGTAGAGATGAGCTCGTTCGTGCATGAGCGTGCACACACGTAACCGCTTAATGCAGCGGAGTCCCCCATGATGCAGGTCTAAAAATAAATCACGTACCCCGTCTGTTCATTCAATTGACACTATAAACTAAATTGAGGTTTTTCTTCCAGGCGGTACTCGGCACACAGACGACGATTTGTGCACATACGTAGGTATGTGTACGTAGTGCTATAAGTGTCCCCATTGCTTGCGCGAATTACCGGGGTATTACACCTCGTACAAGCGCGCTCGAGCGACTTCGTAAGATCTATTGAGCTATATTACCCGCTGTTATATAACACGACGATGAGTACAGACAAGTGAAATGCTAATTGGAGACATCCCGAAGTTCCTGCCTCCATGTACGTTCTCCATCAAAGAATCTGCGATTACGCAATTATGGGAGAATGAATCAAACAGTGTCACAAATTCAGAGTTAATTAGATGTACATTTGAACTCTTTAAATTATTCTTAAGAAAGGAAGTACTGAGTAACAGAGAGAGAAGAGTGGAATTTTGCGCACGCTATTTCCATGAATTTTTATGAAATAAAAATGTAAAATATGAATATACTGAAGGATTAACTGAATAAATGTCAAGATTTGCGATATCAGAGAATTATTTATTAGAGAATTATTTATTAAAGGATTATAATTACTTAGATTGTAATATAATCGTAGAGAATAACATCTTTTTATTATGAAGTTTAGCTACAATTTCACATTTTTCGATATTAATTAATTCCATATAATTGGATGATTTTTATAAAATATTTTAGAAGAATAAATTATCCTTCAATTTTGCAATTAAGTTAAAACACATGATACGAAATATAATAATCCCCTAACATTATTATCTACGTGCTCGCTTTAGCGAGCTCGTGGCTACGTAATGCGGTGTTCTCTGCCGTGGTTAGACGTCTAAAAATACAGCATCGTCCCTGTCTGTCCATTCGTCTGTCCATCCGTCCATCCGTCTGCGCTTTATTTGTGTCGGTCGCCACGATGTCGCCAGTCACGAATATATTACACGACCTTCAAGTTATAGATTCGGGAAAGCATGACGCGGATACTGGGTAAGGTCGGTTGCAAGAATAATCGCTGATCGCCGAAAAGACAACAAAGAACGAGATCGAAAAGGTCTAGGTGCAAGAACGCGATAGAGGCATTCTCAAATTCTCATTAAGTTTCATTATTCTCGTTATTCACTATTCGAGAAACATTTATGCTTAAGGGAGAAAAGGGAGGTACAGCTATGTCTTGCAGCACATTCCCCCTCTCTTTGACAATCTATCATTCGTTCCTTAATGACTTTCAACGCTCGACGATAACGCCAAGTTGACGACGCCTGATGAGGCTGAGACCTTGTTATTTCCCCGCGATTAATCAAAGTTTTCGCAAGAAAATTGAACATTTGATCCACATCCTTAATTAATCGATGTCATCATCAGCGCGAATATCGAGATGCTGCGGCCAAGAAAACTAATGCATATACTGAGACAAATTTCTGATTTCTTAAAAATAAATAAACCATAAGATTCTGATCATATTAAGATAATAATCAGAATTTTGGTTACATCAGTTATAATTATATAATAGCTAGAATTCAACTAGAAAATTCTTATTTGTTCGTTTTCAACCAGAATTCCAATTAATACAACCTGACTCCTTTTTCCAGTGTATGCATTGTGTATGGCTTTAAGATATATTCTAGAGAACCCTGCACAGACCGCGGGGAGCTAATTAGGATTTAACCTCCATACAGTTTATGATCCCGCACGAGCTGCTCGTTAAATTAATCTCGCCGGCTGACGGAGAGCCTGATTCTGCACCTCCGCTCCAGGTTACACACACCTGGTACTCAGCGGCGTTGTGATTTTACACCTGGCCTGGCGGCACTGAGGCAAGATCATTGCGCTTGTAACGATAATGCATCGACGATTTAATTGCAAAAGTCATTTGCTCGCCATGGGTCGACGAGTGCGCGCAGCATGTGATGACATGCACATTTTTTTAACGCGGATTTGTAATGTGATGAAAATATAGATAAGATTGCTCGGCTTGTTACATCGATTCGATACGCCACACTTAACCTTAACGATCCATCATGTGAAAAAGTTGAGCCCCTTGTCTGCAAAATTGGTCTCTTTTGACACAAACAAAATTTCACTCTTACATTTCTCTAGAATAAAGGAGGGTGGATCAAATAAATGCTTTAATATTTGAGCTAAAAAAATTATTTAATAATATAACAATTTCACGTAAAACTAATTATTATTGAACTACTTAGATTAAAGTCAACTTTCGAGGATCTTCAGTAAATTTCCTTACGAATAAGGTGTGCGTCACAAATTGAGCAATGAGTGTTTAATTTTTCATCGTAAAAATGATTTTCATAATTTATTTCTTCTTTCCAAAAAGGAGATAAGCACCTTTCTCTGCCACCTCCTTGCGTCTCTTACGCTCATGAACATGGGATATTCGAGATTTTATCGGGATCATCAAGTCACATATACACGCGTGTGCGTTTACGTCATTATAAATCTGGATCGCACCTCGCTCGCATGTTATATTGACGCGCAACAGGACGAGCAACAAGAAAGAGCGATACGAGTCTCCGTGCGTGCGTGCGATTTCAAACGCGTTCGTGTACCTTGCCATAAACGTGGTTGTTGGATGAGAAGGATGCGGAGCGCACCGGAGAGCTGCAAGAGCCAACTATTGCCGGCCCTCCGGAAGGCCGCTGCCGGCAGATGGTCGGCAGATGTCTACAATCTTGCCCTGATTGCAGGTCCGGGCGAAGAGTAAGTCGCCCGTGAAAGGGGAGCTGCTATCCGTTTGCACGTGGCCGCTTGGGCAGCAAACCGCTATCCACGCGAATCCCCCGTCACGCCCGACACCAATCGATCGTGCGATCGCGCGGGCCACGTAACGATCTCCGCGCGTGATGATGGTGTACTCTCTCGTATCCATTATGCTTCCGAGTGCAAGAGGGACGTGGTCATCATTTGATGATGAAATTTTCTACGGTTGGTATTATATTTTTTGAGCGGAGGTTTACGATTTATTCGGTGTATCAATAACCGACCAGCATCCATGGAAACAATAACATAGATTGGAATTATATAGGAGAGAGTTTAAAGAAGTCGCAAGTCGGAGTAAATAACTCACTGATCGATTCTAATGAATAGCTGATCGTAGAACTTAATAGCAAAATTTTGTTTTTGTTTTTTTTTTTCTATTCATTAGCGATATTATTAATTTATAAAATTATAGAATCGATAAGTTCTAATTAAGTGATCCAGATTTTTATTTAAATGATAAAATTTCCAAATTTTATCGTAAAAAAAATTTTAGACTATCTTCATTATTTGTTTCCTCATAGTGAAGATTAAAAAGTTCTCAATCCGACGATATCCGGATACCTGTTCGACAAGGGGATAGTTTTAAATATCCGGATGATCCCGAATGTCGGCCATCTTTTTTTTAGGAGTCGGTGCAATTACCCCAAATACACAATGGTACGAAATTCCATAGCGGATCGTATTCAGCGGTCACGCGTGCATCGACTGAACCACTCGCTCGAGAAATTCGCCCGATGGCGGAATCCATCGGGTTTGGCGTCACTGCTGTTAGCCGGCTTTCTGCTCGAAATACCATTCGCCAGGAGGATTCTGGACTCCTTTGTCTGCCCTGCCCTGCCTTGCCCTGCGCGAGAAAGGCGCACCTGCCTGGCAGTCAATTCCGAGCAGCAACCTGCCTGTTCGAGGCGTCCTCCTATCGTCCCTTCCCCCCTCCTCTCCTCCTCCTCATAGCGCGGTCAAACCACCGCCTTCCTCACGAAACCGTTTCACGACCAGTAGATTGGACCACTTATGGCTCGGATTCTTTCCGATTCTCCCATCCGATTTTACCTATCAAGATGGAAAGAGCGCAAATCCCCTTTCTGTTTCACCTTTGGTGTGAGTATCGTAGCGACGATATTCTTGACGGTATTCTTGATGTATCTCGCTTCCTACATGAATCTTAGATGAACTCAAATTGAATTATTGATTAGATACCGTTGAATCTATAATGTTAATGGTTTTAATGTTATTAAAATATTTATCGTCAAGCACGCGGATGCGCGTTTAATTCTATACTATCCTATTTATATTATCATACAAACTGTGTTAATCGGAATAATTTAATTAATTCTTCTTTAATTATTCTATCGGAATAATTAATTATTTTGACAATTATTTTTATCCATGATCTTATGACGTAAAAATCTTATTAATACTTTAATTCTTAAATTAAATTTTTGTTGAAAATTAATAATTTAATGTACACGTAATAAGTAATTACTTAAAATAATTAGTTGTTATTGTCAATTATTCTTTCATTTTTCACATATAATACTGCAACAAGTTTTTCAAGATATATCTCAATAATAAATTCTTTCTAAAATTTCACAATTCTAAAAATAAAAGACGACCACTAGTTGGTTAGTATATTAAGTATATGTAATGAAACTATGGAAAAAACGGTTTTACTGAGATAAAAAGCTAGATATAGATCTGAATAATTTCGTTGATACATCAAAATAATTATATATATTAAGAATGCTTAAGTGTTGATAACAATGTTACTGTTAAAAAAGTTTTAATATTGTAGCAATCAGTTTGAATATTCTGCATAATTATTTTGATTCAAATAAAATTATTTTCAATTCTATATACCAAGTTAAAGTTTTAGATACTTCAACAAAATCTTCTTTCTATTGATTTTTCTTTAAAATGCCGTATAACTACATTTAAAATTGGAATAAAAATAATTTAAAAAATTTTTTCTCTTTATTGTTACATACGTGATAATCAAATATTCAATAAATAATGTTCAATGTTCAATCTTTTGTTCCTGCACGAAAAGGATAGATTTGCTAATATTAAAAAATTCAGCTAGATACAGAGCAGAAAATAATTTTGTTGAACTGTTGAAAAATAATTAGGTAGGACATTCCAGTTGATTGCTAGAATGTAAAAATGTTTCGTATTGCTCATCCTGCTTGAATTTTTTACATAATTATTATTTTGATGGTTCAACAAAATTATTTTCAGATATGTATCTAATTAAACTTTAAGATATTTCAGAAAAATCGTCGTTTTCAAGTCTAAATCTAATGATAAAAATCGTCTCTCAAGAATTATTCGTTCTTTAAGCAATTTCATAATAGGTGAGAGCTTGTTTATTTGCTCACTTCGTCTCAATTACCAGACTACAGCAGATTTCCTAGAAAGTTTACGAACCAAGACTCACCTCGATCCTCCAACCGTGCCGCGTGGTTGGGGAATCCGCTTGAAAAGATTCCGGTTAATGACGATAACCGGCCTTGCCGAAGGTACGAAGTGGTTATTCACCTGGACCTGCGGAAAGGAGTGAAACATTCTCTCAAGCGAACAGAGAGAGACGATAGGATACTCGAGACGACTCCAAGAGCGTAGGAAGCGGTCGGCGGTACCCGGCTTGTCGATTTATTATTGATGGCGAACCGAGGGCGAGACAAGAATGAAACAAGATGAGTGCTGATAGTCCGATAACAAAGCGGTGATCGACAGGTTCACAGTTTACGCACAATCGATCTATTATTCATGCGAAACGACATTGGCCCGAAAATATTGTCTGCTATTGTTTTGCTTTCCCGTTTGCTTTTGAGTTATTTTTTTTTATTTACGCGAAATTGTCGGTCGAGCCGCGACGCTGCGCGATGTATGAATGTTCTCGATGAATTTTTCATCACTGCAACAAGTCTCGCCGCTCGGTCCTGAATTTTGATGTCTTCCGTTTTATAATGGATACGAATCGCGAGCAGAGATACGCAGAGAAACTCCGAAACATTCGGCGATGTGTAATGCGACCGCGCCGTTTGCAAGTCCCAAGTGATTTTCACACGTCCCTTTATTGCTTCGCGTAGATAGCGTACTTTTATGACCGTTTTGTTTTTATTTTAATGTATGTAGTACACATAAAAATTTGGAAATTCCAACAGTAGATTCAATTTTTTAAGATACACGTATTTTTTTTTACAAAATGAAAAAATTACAGATTTTCCTATATTACTAATATTCAAAAGTAATACAAAGAATGTGGCGATGATTAGAATCTCATCAGAATTAATTCAATAAGAAATAGACATATTTTTAAAAATAGTTAAGATAAAAAAATGAGAAATTTTTTATTTAAACTATTAGGTATACAACTTTGCTTCCGTCATTTTCCTAGATGGCT
>Ga0157362_1000331_pt1 | contig 15687 bp, 14 predicted proteins | sample AttlaeALBM3_FD_111480 | JGI IMG/M metagenome (GOLD analysis project Ga0157362, IMG submission 111480) | Fungus gardens microbial communities from leaf cutter ant in Ribeirão Preto, State of São Paulo, Brazil - Atta laevigata ALBM3 | ecosystem: Host-associated > Fungi > Mycelium > Unclassified ... | reverse complement strand
TGGAGTGCACCGCGAGGGAAGAACGCGGGTCTCCCCGTGTGCGGCCCGCCGTTCCCGCTTGCGGCACGCGCGCGCGCGCGTCCGCCCGCCCATCGCTGGTCCGTTCATACATTCTTCTGTCCGTGAGAGTAACACAGCGAGTGGGAAAAGAGACGAGTAAATAGGTCGTTGTGCGCGCCGAAACTCGCTGCACGTATCAATTAATATAAACGACCGCGCGAAACGCTTCGAAATGGAAGACGAAGGTGCGTTCATCGTAGCAAAATAGACGCAAGCGTGCGAAATCGTTGTGATAGTAGCATAGTTTAAACAGAGTACTACGTAAATAAGAGAAACGTGTTTCATGTTTCTAAACTGGATTAGAATCATTTAGGAAACGCTCGGGAATATATCTGCACGAAAAAAAGAAATATATATAAAAGGAAGAACTATCTGTCGAGATCGATGCGTCGCATGGACTAGGTCAAGTGATTAATTAATAAGCGAGAGCAAATTAGAGTGATCGTAAAACGGAAAGATCGTAAATCGGAAATTACCCTAACAATTTTTAATCCAACCTTGTCATTTAATCGTCCGAAAAAATATCGATTCTGAAAAAGATCTATTGAATAGATGATCTGTTGTTGTAAAAAGGAAAGAAAGGAACAGCAACCAGAAGGCTCGAATTGATCACGCCAACGAAAACGGTGTCAACGAAGGCGCGGAAAAGCTCGTGCTTGTTTTCGGGGAACGGGGACAGGAGCGTGCGAGGGGTGCAGCAGGTGTAGCGAGAGCGCAGCTTCTGTCATCGATCTTACCGCGGCTGCAGCGAGCATGGCGCGGCTCGCCGCACCGCACACGTCGGATCACGTCCACATGCGAACGCGTGGCGATCGACAACGATCGAATGAGGATGATGCCGTTAATTAGTCACGATCGTCGATGGTGACGCACATTAATTTACCGACGATTATCTCTGACGACGATAATGTCAACGACGAAGACGATGCTGACGACGACGACAACGACTTCGATGACTTCGATGACGATGATGATGATGATGACGACGACGACGACGTTAATGACGGCGACGACGATGACGACGATGACGACGACGACGACGAGGAGGAGGTCGACGTCGACGGAACTGCGAGCGCTGGATCTTTCCGACGCTTCCTTCGGCAGTTGCATCGTTTTCCCAGCATAAACGTCTGACGATCTTAGCAAGAGCAAAAGCACAAAGGGACTGCGAAAACTTTCGCGCTCACACTCTACGCCTTTGGAACGAGGAGACAAAAAGAGGAGAGAAGAGAGGAGAGGAGAGCGGTGCGTCGTGAGCGGTGTTTACATTTGCAAGAGCCACGAGACGTGAACCCGCGAAATCGAGATATCGATCGAGCTTCACAGAAAGCACGATTTAAAATCGCGTATTTCCTTCATTTCTCGTATGCTCGGTATTCAGGTTCACGAAAACCTAAAAGAGCACCAATCGACTGATGAAGAGAAAATTCGTGCGTGCATGCCGATCTTTACATCTTGCAAAGATGCATATCCGTGAAATCACGAGGATGCATCTTAATTGAACTTTAGATACGATAAAATAAAAGAAATCGCGTACCTCTTCTAATTAATATTTTAATTGAATCTCAATAAGAATTTAACTTGGCGTATCAACATGAAAAATATTAATAACAATTTTCGGAAACATCGAGGGAAAATAAACGTTTTGAGAGACGGAGTGCATACTCGAGTTTATCGAAGCATCAATGAGTTCGATCTATGATATACTATAATCGAGACAAATCGGAATTTTGCGCGAAGTTTGCATGCCACGAGGAAGCCTAAGTGTGTCGCTAGCAGGGGAGATCTAGATCGATACGTGAAGCTTCGCAAACGCAGTGTCGCGCAAAATTGCAGAAATGGACTGCTGCAATTACATCGAGGCTTACGCGGCAGGTGGTCATTTTTATCAGCAGCAGCAGCAGCAGCAGCAACAGCAGCAGCAACAGCAGCAGCAGCAGCAGCAACAGCAACAACAGCAACAACAACAACAGCAGCAGTATTTTTGTTACGACAATGGTAGTGTAGCGTATCCTGGCTATGATGCCGCACCAATCTCTAACACGATGGACATTAATGCTCGATACAACGGAGCGTTACCACCCACGTATCCGACAGGTAGAACTCTGCAAATGGAATGCATGTCGCATGCCGAAACGATAGTTTGCGTAGTTTTGCGACATTGCGTGCACGTACTATTCTTTTTCTGTCATTTAAGGATCTTATCCTATTGTAACGCTTCACGACAGTGACAATATCATTATCGTTGCGCAGCTTTTTTACATGTACAAAACCTGCGCAATGACATATATGTAACCATATTGTTATTATCATTAAGAGTTACAGAATAAGAGCCGTAATTACTACTTATCAATTCGAAATTAAAAAGGGAATACAAACAAATTTATCTATTCGTAAAACGAAGAAAAGATATAACTGTCAATATACAAGTATATTTGATTTGAAAATTCACTTATTTGTTAAATGTTGGAAAAATTAATTAAGAAAAAAAAGAAATTTCTTTCGGCCGAAAACTGTACAATAGAAAATTTAAAAATCTGCAAAAGATTTGCGTAGTATGCAGATATTGCAATTGGACAATTCAAGGTAGTTCGTTGTATAATAAATGTGAGATATTTATCATTTGAAAAATATATTTCAGTTATAATGAAAATTACATGATCTCACATTAATGTATTCAAATGAATGTCTTAACATGATTGATCACTTTTAAAAATTTGTTGTACATATATATTATTTGTTTCTATCCTATACTAAATACTTGTGTATTATAGGTATATTCGAAAAACAATACGATTATATAATAGCATGACATTTTGCATTTCTGTATTTAGTAACAATCGCGTGTACATTTTCGCAGATTATGTGTATAATCCGAAGGAGGCGAGGCTACGGAAGGCGATGCGCGAGCAAACTCGCGAGCTGTCACGACGGTCGATCTTGCAAAGCGCGATCGCGACCGCAAATGCGCGCACAGCCGCGATTGGTGGCGCTAATTCCGTCGTTTCCGCATCAATGGCCGGCGACTTTCTAAATCAACATCATCGTTTCGATTGCACGCCGATGCCCATGGGTCCAAATGTGAGCCCTCATCAGACGACGACCGAGCCCTGGTTCCAGGCCGCGCATCGCCTGAAACCCGCACACTCGCCACGAATCGGCGATTGGTATGGGAATATGTGCGGCGATCCGATCGAGAGGCTGCAAGCAATGGGCGCGATGCAACAGCACCAACACCAGCACCAGCAGCGACAGCAACAACAACGTAATCTCGAGAAGCCTATCAAGGACCAAAGAAATCAGACATCGGAATGCGCCACTGCGGCATTTTCCTCCAATGGCTATTCACCGGATATCCAGGCCGCAGAGAGAGAAATTCGCAGACCAGAATCCGCGGAATACGCCGACTTTATCGACGGCCAGAAGTGGCATCCTTATCAAGTAATATACCGAACGCAATGGGGCATAGTTACATGGGATGAAACACGAGACAGCGTTAAAAAAAAAGCGTCGATTTTCGGCTTCTGAATTTCGTTTGTAAATTGGCAAATTATATCGATCTCATTTTTCAGACAAAGCAGACGTTTTTTAATCTCTCTTAAACGTAAAACGTATACCTGTTGTTTACGTGGCAAAACGTGAATAAAAATTTTTGCCCTCATTAAATTAATATTATAAATGTCTGTAAAAATCGTCTGATACTCTGATTGCAGAACAGCGCTAGTCCTCATCCACTTCCGAGAACGCCTCATTCATCACCGCAAATGGGTAGCATTCTTCACCCAGATGTCCAGAATACAAACGCACATGGACATGGTCCATGGGGCCAATTTTGTCACGGTATTTTACCACGTAAGTTTCACGTATTTCAATATTTTATTTTCTGCAAGTTCTATCGCGACGATTTTTTAAACTGATAATTTGATTATTTCATTATAATATGACTAATCGTACTTTTATACACAGAGATCTGTGAATCATGACATATAATAATCTTTAATAGTATTCTTGAAATTTAAACAATAAATAAATATTCACAAATACAAGTGAGAATAAAAGAACTGCGCGGTAATTTGTGAGCTAAAATTCTCGCTGCGTATTGTATGATTGTATCTTTTATTTTGTTCTTCTACTCTGTTACTTATGAATATTTACTTATTGTACTATAATATCTGTGTCGGTTAAAAGAAGAAAAGGAGAATTGTTATTAAATAAAACATTTTATAATTCACATAATACGATAAAATACACATAATACGATCAAACGTGTGTAATATTTTAGATGTTTCAAGTATGGCTCGTAACGCGACGATTCGAGGTCCGCGACATGCAGTTTTCTTACGGGATCGTACACCAACCAGACACTGTGCATTCTTGGAGGATGCATCGCAAATGAATTATTCGCCGAGAAAATTGAACATTGATAGCATTCGCGCGTCTTATCCATCGTCGGAGCATCAGGTATTCAATATATACATATATGACATATGACTGTCGCATCATTATCTAGTGAATCCAAGTTTCGCATAACGAATAGATCGTATAAATGTATACAATGATTAAGAATAATGGAAAAATTACTAAGGCGTTACGTCAATTTGACATTTGCCGTGAATGTTAATAAGGAATTAATCAATAAAAAGCATTATGTATGCAGATGCCAAGATTGTTGGGATCAGCGGTGGATTCCGTCATAGACTCGACGACGACGACGACGACGACAACAATGACGACGACGACGATAAATCGACGCGAGGAAGATGGTCGGACCAGATGGGAGCCAAATAATATTGGGATGTCTCTGGACGAACTCGTACCAACCTCTACGGTAAAATATGTCAAGATATACAAAATATTTCTCATTTTTTTAGCTTATATAGAGAGTAAGAATACCCGTTTCATTCATCAAATTATTACATCTCGCTTCATATCTTAAAGACACGTTGATTTTAGCCACAGGAAGGTACGATTTCTCGCGAAAAGGAGCAGGAATCTCGGCATTCAAGCGAGCGATTTGAGTTGAAGAAGAAACCTGTCTCGAAGCAACCACTTCCAGGTTTCCATCAGGCCTTTGGCTCCACGGAGATCGGCAAGTTCTCTAGGTCCGAGTTCTTCGTGAATATGGTAGGTGAGAGTGGCAGCGGTGGCGGTGTTACATCGGATGACGGCGATGGGATCGATGGCGGCGACGATGGTGATGTAAGTAGGGAACATTCCGTGTCGGAAACATTGGAAAATACTGCCACGACAGCGGCTGCGACCGCAGCGATCGCGACGGTCGCGACGGCCGCGACCGCAGCTACAGCAGCGACCGCTACCGCAGCAGCGGCCGCGGCAGCGGCGGCGGCGGCGGCGGCTATCGCGACCACTACGACCGGCTCTTGCAGGATTTTCGACACCGAGGATAATCGGGCCGCATTCGCTGTCGGCGATGACGCCCGCGCCGTCGGCACGCCCGCGCCGTCGTCGATCGGCAGCGCGTTCTGCGGACAACCAGCGACGCCGCGCTGGCACAGTCCACACGTAGGTGCTATAGGTAGCGAAATTTAAACGAGATCGGCTGCGGTATCGTATACCGTACGTACATTTCTCCAGGTTATTGCTATTGAGGAATATCAAGAGATAATTAATGTTTTTCGAAGCAAAAATTTTTATTTTTAGATTATAATTGGAATGAGAGTCAATCTTAAATTTATTATTTCGCGATTGCACAAATAGCCATTTTTTTCTTAATAATTTATTATGGTACTAACAAATATTGGTACGATGATACAAAATACCGCTGCAGGTCGATTTCAATAGGACGTTATCCTCGTCTTTTTTTAGGCTAAAACGGTTCCCGTAGCTTTCTGATGCGTGACAGTTTGCGATAAAGTTGAGTGGTGATATATTGTATTTCCGATAGAAATACGTGTGTTACACAACAAACAAATTACTGCTGTAACATTTGTAGTGTTGAACGAATTTTTATGACAAAAGAACTGTTCACATTTTACATTATATATGCCAATAGGAGATATTTATCCAGAAATTGGAACTGTTATAATTTCGATGTATTTTAATTTAACCGCCAAAGTCATTTCTACGTTTATTTGTGACAAATTAAATTAAGCAAGACATGAAAATCAATCTTTGATATCTCTAATGTCAGAAATTGAGTTCGAAATCGCATCGGTTTCAATCCCTGGGTTTGTCTCCATGATGAAACCTTTGTCGGAACCTATAGCGTCGCTTGGAAAGTAAAAGCGGGACAAAACGCGTGTCATGCGTAGCAAATGCAAGTGCATCGATTGGCGAAAGCTGTCGGGGATCGATATTGGCGTACGAAACGTCCCGACAAACTGCGAACGTTCGTCGAGATTGTGCCTTCCAGAGGATCGGGGATGCGTCGGGGAGTTCTCGTCGAGTTCTCTCGCCTTATCGAAAATCAAAGTAGCACGATACACCGCGTCTCGTATGCCAAAAGGAAAATATAATCAAAAGAAATCATGCCGAGACGATTCGTACTCGATCGGCACCTTCCATCACTGTTGTTAGATGCCGTCGACGATATACACGTCGACGAAATTATACATATAAATATAAATAAATAAATATATATATATATATATATGTATATATATATATATATATATATATATATATATATAATAATCGTGTGTAATAAGAAGGAATAAAAATGCGCGACGAAGAGAGTAAGATTATTTAGTAGATTCTTTAGGTCAGAACGTATTGCCGCACGGAGAAACGATCAAATAAAAGTGAAGTACGCCTGCGAGCGTAGGAAGCCGAGAAGCCGACAGGTAAACGCTCTTCCGTTTCTGGAAAATAATTGCGAAGGGGCATGCACGATGGTTCGTACTAAGAATCTGCGTTTGAACATTTCTTTTCAAATTTTTCTCTTATTTTGGTTCATCTAAAATTATTTAAGACAACATATTTATACATATTTTTTCTTTCTCTGCACATACTGCTAATTTAGTTATTAGTTGACTAACTAATAATTAATGGACCAATTAAATTAATACTCTTCTATACCTATATTCTTTATTGCATTTAAATGCTGATTGTATTTACCTCTGCTCATGTTAATACTATTAATTTTTAAATATATTAATATTGCGCAAAAATCTGTTTTCCATTCTAATCTACAATGAAGTATATTTCATTGTAGGTAGATTCTTAATACGCGCTAATATCTATAACTTGCGTCATAGTTATATTGAACAGTTAATTCGGGATAAATTCGTGCCGGATACCCTGTACCTACGATGGGACCAAAAATTAAACGAAAAACTTTTATGTCGCGTTCACCGTCGCGCTTACGTCCTACGTATGGTCGCGTAAAAACAATTTCCCTCATTCTGTTCGCGCGATCGCTCGCGAGTGAAAGCAAAACGTCACACTTCCGCTCCGAAAATGTGGAATATATTCGACAGAATAGTATGACTATGTGAATGAAAGTATATTAGCGCACACATATATATATATATATATATATATATATATATTATATATATATATATATACATATATATATAGATATATATATAATATATATATATAAAATTAAAAAAAATATATTCCACTTCTTGCAACGGAATGAGCATAATCTCACGCCTTACAAAATATATTTAAACAACTGTCAAATTGGAGTGTGCGTAAATATCATAATCAAAAAATGACTTTATCTTCGTAGGATGAAATCGAAGTAATTCTGAATTAGATATCAATAGTATGTGACATCATAAAAAAATCTCCTTGGCGTTGATGTACTGTGCATGTTGAAAGATACAGATAACTTTAAATGAGGAATACTGTGTTTTTAATTAATCAGATGAACGTAAATGTACGCTGTGTGATACAATATCATAAGCAACGGTAGCTAAAGATGATAGAACAAACCGACCTATACAACAGACCTACAATGTTTTATGCAACATAAGTACCACAAATGTCAAAAATTTTTGATGCCGAGAGTATTAAAGATATAATGTCCTTTTAAAATGAAAAATATATTGAATATGTAGATAAATTGGCATTTGCGGTATAATTGTCCTGTGATATAAGATGGACATAAAGATCAACATTGAAATGTATAACTTTACTCTCATTCGATTGGGACGATCGCGAGCAGTGTGACAAGAATAAAAGAAACAGATGTCTATGCGACAGTAAAGAAAAAAAAAAACAAAATAGTATGTCTATTTCTTTCCCAGCTGATTCCGGAAGCTTACTTGACGACTCCCTTGCTGTTTCCCTTTCCATCGAAATCCCACAGTATCCTAGGAGCCAATACTATTCACGGATTCACAGAAGATGGACGATTGATATCGCATATTTTGCCCAATGAATATTGTTGGTTCACCCAGACCGGACACGCAATAGCCAGAATTCCTGATAGTCTTGTGGTAAAAATGACATTAAATTTTAATATTATTTCCAGATAATACTAATATCTACTGAATTTCAACATTCAAATCTCACGAAAGTACAATTAGTTATATTTTTAATTCTGGAACTTGAGTATTGACATTAAGGATTTTTAATTTCATTTTTCATGAAATTATGCAGACTTACGCGGCTTTAGTGGATTATTCCAATCAGACAAAGTGGATTCAGCAAAAAGCAACCATCCCGCATCCGACGGAATTCCCGATGTTGCTTGGTAATCATATGGGATACGAAAGAATCATTAGTGATCGTGCACGACGAAACTATGCCATCAGTGTAAATGAATTGAGAGATCCCAATATTCAACGAGAACGCGAAACTATCAATCTGAAGATGAATCAGGATAAAAATTCACCTGACTTGGACACGTATAAATCTAACGAGAAAAAAAATTTAAAAAAATCAACAGTTGATACCATTATTAATAATTAAGCAGTAATTCGTTTAAATATTCAAATTTTATTTGTTAAGCGACGAGTTGTCACAATGACTTAAACATATAATTTTTAGAAATTGGCACATTTGCGGTATTTCTTATCTTAATTCTTAGATTTTATTCTTTTTCTTTTCTTCATTATACGAATTTATGAAAAGAATGATTTTACTGAGACATCTAAAAATTTAATTATATAGGATCTGAAAATAATTTTGTTGGATTATCAAAATAATTATGTAAAAATCATCTCAAGCATGATAAGCAAGATATTTTCATATTTTAGCAATTATATTTAATTTAAACGTCCTACATAACTATTTTCAATTTAATTTAACAAAATTATTTTCTGATCTATATATATCTAGCTAAATTTTTAGATATTTCAATCAAATTTTTTATATATTAAAATCATTTTTTCCTGTAGAAATCAACAATATCGCGTAATAAATGACTCTGAATGTTTAAAACTTTGCATATCTCATCCTATCGCAAATTTATTCTTAGCCAACGATTTGATTGCTAAAACATTATAATAAGTTGAAATCTTTTTGGAAGATGATGACATCTTTGTCCGGTAAACGTCGCCGCTTTTGACGTTTGGAACGCACAACTTCCGCTAAAAATGTTCGACGTATGATACAGTTTGTAAATAGACGAACGCCAAAAAAGCGGTTTTTCAAAGCGGTCGTAACTATAGCGGTATCCCTCAAACAGTATAAATGAATGCCGAAGACCTCCCGACTCGTGTCTAAAGACTACCTAACGGCAGGTAGCAATAATCAAGAATGCCCCTATCGTAAACACCTTTGCAGTGTTGTGCAGGTTGTGTAGAAGTCGTTCGAGGTAAAATTTTTATGATACGCCACCGTGCAGCGGATAGGATGGGCATAAACCCACCTTCGAAATCTCTTAATTTCTAAGTGTGTATCATATGCCAGTCGAAAGAACTAAGACAAGATGAATATCCTAACTCTACAATGTGTGTTACATTGAAGATTATGATCAACGCAGGTAAAAAGAAAACATCTTTTTGTTGTAAAGAGATGTAGGAAAGATAGTTTTAAAAGTTTTAATAAAAGTTATGATTTTTACAATTAAGACTAATGCTTCTAGAAACTTCTCGTCAGCATTAGATTCAAAGGAACTAACATTCTTTTCTTTTTATGTAGTTGTATACAACTTTTTTTTATATATAGCTCGCATTCAAACATTTATATGAAAGTTAGACGGTCTAAAGATTCTTGTCTTTTTACGACTACCGGATATGGATATCCGAGTACTTGGAGAATAAAAATGACACTTTCGTTTTCGACTTCATATATACTTTTAAGAAGATCTCGCGATTGATGTCACCGCGCAATTTGCGGCTCAGGAACTGACGGTATTTTTGGCAAATAATCGCAGATGCAGTCAGGCTGAAAATTGTAATTACCTTCGACAACCTCGGACCGCCTTCAATAAAGATAGCTCCGCTCTCGGCCTCCGGCAATGTCGCGGCACCAGGACGATCACGAGTACATGCTCTCCGCACGAAATTGCTAGCACAAATAACCGATAGGGTTACAGCCGTCTTCACGTCCGGCGATTGCTGTCCGAACTCCGAAACCGTGCGCGATGGCAAACAAGAGAATGGTCCTCCTCAAATATCTGCTCGCGATGCGTCGTGCGACCGGTCGAATGGTGTTCTGTTGATTTTTGTCATTTGACTCCAGACGACTAACATATTCCTATTTCCTCCCTCCCCCCTCCCCCTCTCTGATCGTTTTGTTTGTGATAGGCGAGGAATTTCATTTTCATAATCGACAAATATCGAAATTACCGTACTACAAGTCAATTTCACGAATTTCCTTTCTGAGATGCGAATCACGAGATTTAAGTAAATTATTGAAATACTTGCAAAATTTTGTTATATAAATATACAGGAGAATGTTAAATTTTTCTAAAATGAAAAAGTTCCGAGATACACGTGAAATAAGTATTACATTAAAGACTAACGTTCGCGCGCCCGATTTTTCATTATCTGGTTAATTTGTGATTAAGCTTAATGTTTCACTCCTGACGTTTCACTACCTGATGTTTCACTCAATGGGCTTTTTTTATCATAAATGAAGCTTATTGAATAAAGCATCAAGTTAAGCTTAATCACAAGTTAACCGGAGAATAAAAAATCGAGCCTTAAATAGAATCGAGTAGTGTATCGCTTATTACGAAAAAATATCGGAAACATCGTATATTATCGGAAGAAATCATATATCAAAGATAATAAATCTAAAAATTTAGATATGAACATATTCTAGAATTCAAGTAATAAAGACTATATTGTTAGTATTTAAACACGTATAACTTAAGCATGTTCATTGTTCAAATCTAAAATTCGAAATCAAATAATTTATATTGGATTCTTAATTGCTCGAAAATCTCTTCTAACTTCTTTTACTTAAATATATAACACTTAAATAATCATTTAAATAATAACATGCACAGTTACTAATTCCTAGGATGTCTTGATGTTTTACTTAATAATTTTTATCAATAAATGTGATTAGATTTTATCACGCAATTTTTCTTATTATTCTTAATGTTTCCGTATAAATTAAAATAAATGATTTATCACTCGATTCCATTTAAGTAACCTTTTAATATAATATATAATTAATATATAATTTGTATATCTCAGAACTTTTTTACTTTGATGAACAGTCAAAACTCAACATTCTCCTTTCAAAAACAAGTTATAATGATAAAAGGAAATAGAGTGCAATCAAACACAAGAGTGTAATCATTTTTCATTTTTAAACAAATTGCTCGTTGACAATAACTATTATACATAATAAAAAAGAAAAGTAATTAATTCAATTTAATTCTATTTCATTTTTTGATGTGAAAATTAATGCTATCTTATATTAAAAATGAATATTTAAACAGAAATTAGAATAACTGACAGAGAAACAATTTCTTAAGTTTTTTTAGTGTGGCTATGTCGAGGCCTGTTATGCCTCGTCAACGGGAGCAACACTTACATCTCTCACGAGGAACAAATACATCTTGCATACTTTCCCGAGTGCAACAGACGCAAATATTAACTCGTAGAGGTGACATGTCGCATTGCCGTGATTTCGCTTCACGAAAATGAAGAACACTTCCTTGCGACCTTGGTAAGGTGATTCCTTCCCATCGGCCGTGCGACGTATATATTTTCGATCAAGACGAATTCGCGACCGACCGACATTAATCAAAAGGACGATTACGGCAACGATTCTGTTCACCACGTGCGGATCCGTGTACGTTGTCCGTAAGGACTAATCGAGAACCCAGCGACCGGCGACGTGGGCGGACTAGCAAACGACGTGTTTGTTGTCGAACCCACCAATCACGGTGGATTTGTAAAGACGACTCACTCGTCCATTGGTAGATGCATGACATCGAAGGCGGCACCCGCCGTTGTGACGATGCGGCAACCGGCAAATCGACCTCAACCAATGGATACCGTAATGGTACCGCCATGCTGCACCCGTGAGCTCCTAATTTAGCGAGTAATTAGCACCCGGCAAGCGCGAACACGGCTCGAGCCGGTGCCTCTCTTGACGGCCGCATACCCACTGAAAAACGGAGAAAGAGAGGATGCGAAGCGAGAACAGAGAGGCAGATATACCGCCGGTCAGTCTTCGGCGAGTCTTCACCGGCTAGTGTGAAATATCGCGCCCAAGTGTTACGAGCCTACGGCCACGCGGCGCGGCTTCTCACAACGCGGCCTATCCTCCGCCGCCGACGGAGACGTCTGGTGCCGCGACGAGAACGACGCTTTTCCATCCCCCTCCGCTGTCCTCTGCAAGATCACATCCGTTTTTCTCGTGGGACGACGTCACAAATTTGGATTTTTTAATTAGAATCCGCGAATCGATCAACAGCGAAAGCAAACCAAATTTTCACATCCCTCTCTCCTGCTGTGAGTCTGTCTGGAAAATATACCGCGTCGCATGTAATTTTTGTACTTTTTTGTCCTTGTATATATAACAATTTATATTGTTATTCTCGATCAAGAGACTTCGATTAAATTTTTAATTTGAAAATATATTGGAAAGGGTGAAAGGATCAAAGTATACAAAGTGACGTATTGGAGAACATTCAAGATGCAACCGGCGGGCGCGCCGCGAACGCCGGGTTCTCCAACGCGTTCTTCATGCCACGAACGCGATCGCGAGCGCGAAAGGGAACGCGAGCAGGAGCGAGATCGCGAGCGAGATCGCGGCGGAAGACAAAATCGGACGAGTCCTGTGGAGGATCGAGAGGATCGCGAAGAGCGGGGTTCGATTGCGAGACAAAATCTCGGCCCTCCTGTCGCGATCTCGGGGAATCAAGGATTGCCGCTATCTTTGTCGCTGGAAGATCGGGAGCTCTGGACCAGATTCCAGTGCATCACGAACGAGATGATCGTCACAAAAAATGGAAGGTACATGCATATGGATTAATTGGAAGACTAATAAAAAATATTTAAGCTTGAAGGGAGGAATAGTTCTCCATCGCTACTATTAATGCATTGTACGATCGGTACAACGTTCGAATTGATATTACCGCGAGAAAGTGATTTTTGTGCACTTCAAAACTCATAAAAATGAGATACTGCAAATTTTTTAGCCATGATAGACATCCGATATCCGATAGAAATATTTATTTACCGCGAACAAAAATATCATTAGCTAACATCTCAAGCAAAACCGGAAATCGATCATTCAAAATTAAAAGGATAAAGTCTCTCTCTCTCTCTCTCTCTCATTCTATCTTATAGCAAAAAAATATTAAACCGTGAACTAAAGCGAAGGAAACTGCAACATAGCAGTTTCAATCAAGCTACGCATACTTTTTATTTGGGACAAATAATACTGTAAATATTTTGCTTAATATATATTAATATACATTTCACATTATAATATAACAGCAGCTTCTCGGGCAATGAAAACTCTCATACTTTTTAATAATACTTTTTAATAAGAAATCATGATATGTACGTGTTACTAAGTTGCACGGCATATGAAATATCAAAGTACATAAAAAATACAAAACGCAATACATAAAAAATAAAAAATAAATCTCAACTTGTTTTCATTTTTTTTTTTAAACTATGCTCTTTTAAGTGAAAACATAACGACAATCATAATGTTCAGATATTCGGTCAGTATTCGTCTGACGGTGGAAAACTTTTTCGGGAAAAGCACATCATATCTAGATACATATTATTTATTGTAAAAAAATAGACAATGTCGAGCCAATATATAGTTAGGAATCACCAAAGTGAATGATAAAGGTCGATCTATAGAAAGACGGAGTTCCCCGGGATTATTGTGGGAAGATTCAGCCATCGGCAATAAAACTTTACGATGCTTACAGTCCTCTTGTAAAACGTTCTCTTGTCGAGCTGATGCCTGTGAGCAAGCACTTTGCCTGCACACCCGCAATCGACAAACCATAATCGTTTTTATTAATACACGGCTCATAAATGTATAGTCGCGCCGAGGAGACACAAGTGTATCCAAGTCCGCGGCGGTTATCTTTTGATCCACACCGTGGATTTTACCGTCGATGTCGATCTTTCGCGCGCATCTCATGGCTTTACGATTGGTAACCTGTTATGCGCATTTCTGATATGTCACTTTCCTCAGGAGAATGTTTCCCGTGGTGAAGGTCGTCGCACGTGGTTTGGAACCGGCGGCTATGTATACTCTACTACTGGAATTCGTGCAAGTTGATCCGCACAGGTAATGTTCAATTTTATGTATAATAAATTATTTGATAAGTGTATTCTTAAGTATATTCTTAAAGGCGGGAACACAGAATCTTGTATAACACATAATGCATAAGAAAATGAATCAATCAAAATCTTTCGTTTCCCTTCTTTCTACCAAATATTGTAAAAAACTTTGGTTGATTTTCTTACGTCTTATGCACTCTATATGATTGACTCCTGTCCTTTATGGGTTTTCTACAATAAGCTATTATAAGCTATTACTCAAGTTTTAAGTCTTAAAGCATAGGAAGGAGATTTTAATAGCATAAGAGCAGGAGATTTTTGCATAACGCATAATGTATAAGACATAAGTAAATCAATCAGAGTTTTTTATTCCATGGGAAGAAAGGAAATGAAGGATTTTGATTGGCTCTCATTTTCTTATGCATTACGCTTTATGAAAGATTCTGCTCCCGTCTTGAGGTTTCTTGTCACTATACTATTGTCACTGTTCACTTACCACTTGTCTTAAATCATAACATTAGAAGCAGAAAAACATACAGTAAAAATTTTTGCAAAAATTATTTGCATAGGAATATTTTTCAATAAAATAATATTTGCAATCCAACGGATATATAAAATATACTATGAAATTATATTATGAAATTTATAAAATATTTATGAAAACTATTTTCTTAGTCTTGAAGAGAAATTAAACCATATTTATTTCTATATATACATATATATCATTAGACAGTTTATTATAACTGTGAACATAATTTATTTCATTTTTTATTTTATGCATAATTTCATTTCCAGATATATAATTATTTTTTAATTATATAGTGAAACAAGAAACTTTTCGATATATGTTACAAGTCGATTTTATCGAATAAGGTGTTTTATTGAAATATACAAGGTGTAATTTAAAAAGCGCCTACGAATCATATAGCGCTATATCTAATAAAAAATTAAATCTAAAATTTATGAACCATTTTGCAATTTTCGCAATGTT
>Ga0157362_1000330_pt1 | contig 15698 bp, 16 predicted proteins | sample AttlaeALBM3_FD_111480 | JGI IMG/M metagenome (GOLD analysis project Ga0157362, IMG submission 111480) | Fungus gardens microbial communities from leaf cutter ant in Ribeirão Preto, State of São Paulo, Brazil - Atta laevigata ALBM3 | ecosystem: Host-associated > Fungi > Mycelium > Unclassified ... | reverse complement strand
ACGGTCAGCCAGTTATCCGCCCCGGCAGGCCAACCCGGTCCGGCCCCGATCCTCGGTGGTCCTGCTCGGCGTGAGTCCCCGAGTCCGGGCGGTGGATGGAGACTGTTCGATTCTGCCGCCTGCGGTTGCGTATCACCAGCGGTCGCATACCTCCGGGTACGGTGCCGGTGGCGTGGCCGGCGCCGGGTTGCGATCCTGCCCGCATGCCCCGCCCACGAAGCCGAAACACCGGCGAGATGGGCGTTGCCGGCCGTCGGCGGGCCGGATCGGCACGGCTGCTGTTGATCGGGATGTGCGTGGTCCTGATGGCGGGATGCGGCACTCGCGTGGACCGGGCCGATGTTGTCGCGGGAGCCGGCGGCGGCCAGGTTTCGTTGTCGGCCCGGACAATCGCCCAGCTGACAGGTCGCTCCCCCGCCCCGGCGAAAGTTGCACAACCAGCCGAGCAGGAACCCATCGCACCGGGGCCGGCGGTGGCGGACCAAGAACCGAAAACGGCCGAGGTACCACGAACCGACCGGCGCGCACCGGCCCACCCGACACCGCAAGCAATTCACGCAGTCGGCCGCTCACCGATGCCCGCCGTCGGTGCTTTGCCGGCTTGCACCGGATCGCTCGCGCCGGTGGCGGTGGGGCAGAGCGGGACCTTCTCCGGGGTGGCCGGTGCGATCACCGTGAGCGTCCGGCGGACCGTGCGAATCCTGAATTCTTCCGTCGGAAACGCGCATGGTGCGGCAGATCGTGGAGCCCGGACGGATTCCCGGACCCGACGTTCGCACACGACGCATCCCGGCGCGGGGCTCGCGGGTCCGGGCATGGGCTGGGGCGTGGGCGCTGGTTGCACGCCCCAGCCCCGGATCGGGATGGACGGCAGTCAGGCCACCGAATCCAGTCCGCCGGGGTAGTGGTTGATGGCGCTGCCGCGGTCGGCGTGGACGGTGAAGTGGGTGTCATCCTTGTCGGCGTAGCCGACGAAGCTGGTCATAGTGACCAGCCATTTGGCCAGGGTGATGGGGGCGCCGAGTTCGGCTTCGACGGCGGCCAGGTCCACGCAGATGTCGTCCTTGGACTGCAGTTTCCAGTAGGGGCCTTCGTCGGTGATGTCGATGTCCTGGCCGCCGGCGGTCAGGGCGTCGATGGTGGCGTCGGCGTGGGTGCCTTTCATCAGCACCAGCACGGTGCGGTAACCGGAATCGGTGGTGGTCACGCGACACCTCCCACACCGAGGGCGGTCACCAATTGCTGCTGCCGCGCCGCCGCCTCCGCCAACGTGTCGGCGAAGGACACCTTGACCGCGGCCAACTGGGCGTAGAGCTCGGCCAACGGCTCCGTGGCCCGGATCGCCCGTGGGGTCCACTTGACGACCCATTCGGCGATCACGGCCCGGTTCCCGGCCGCGGCCGGCACGTCGTCGGCGGTGACCATGTTGACGTATTCGGCGGTCCAGTCGGCCTCGCGGCGTCGGTCGCGGTCGAAGGCGGCCACGATCAGTTTGGAGACCACGTCGCCGTGCAGCGGGCCGTGCCGCAACAGGCGGCTGACGGCCAGTTCGGAGGCGATCGGGTCGAAGCACAGGTTGGTGGCGATGATCGTCTCGCCCCAGTCCTTGACCCCGAACGCGATCTGCTCCACCAACCGCCGCAACGGCTGGTAACGCGGGTGCTCCAGCCAGGTCTCCTTCGCCCCGGTGGCGTCGAAGCCCGGGACGTTCTCCTCCAGGGCCAGCACCCAGTGCACGATGTCCTGGGAGTGCCGGGCCCGGTCGAAGGTCTCGAAGAGCATCGAGGCCACCACGGTGTCCGACAGGCCCTCCCGGGAGGCGGAGAACATGCCCCGATACAGCCCGTTCTCCACGAACGACCACACCGCGTAGTGGTCCCGCAGCACCGCCTGTACCCAGACCGGGTCAATGTCCTGCGCGAGGGTGGGGGCGACGTCGGCGGTGAGCCGCTCGATGGCGCGTTCCTGCTCGGCCTGCATGCGCATGTACGGGCGCTGCCACAATCCGCAGGGGTCGCGGAAGTCGTGCCAGTCCGGGTGCCGCAGGTGCGTCGATTCCTCGATGAACGCCGCCCGCCCGTCCGGGGTGCGCAGGTAGGAGTTGCCCTTGTCCCACCAGTTGCCCAGCCGGGGCTGCACGTGCAGGTTCACCGCCTCGTATTCACTGGGCCGTTTCCTGCGCGCGTTGATGTAGGTGAAATCCCGTGGGGGTTTCGCCGCGGCGGGCGCGGTCATCCCTACACCCCCGCCCCGGCGGGTTGGGCCAGTGCCAGGGTGCCGTCGGGTTGCCTGACCAACTCCGGGGCGTCCTTGACGTCCTTGATCGGGTTGGTGATCTCGAAGTTCAACCGGGCCACGTCATCGACGGTCCACAGGTGCCCGTCGGCGCGGGTGTGCGGTTGGGCGATCAGCGTCCTGCCGTCCTCACGCAGCAGGTCGCGGGTGACCACGAACTCCTCCAGGGAAGTCCCGTCCCACAACTCGTCCCACAGCGCGGTGGCCTCATACCGCTCGGGCTGCTGGCAGAAGATCTCCTCGCACGCGTTCGAGCAGAACGCGTGGTTGCGCCCGGCGTAGGAACGCACCCGCTCGGTCGACTCGTCGATCCTCGGGAACACCGTCGGCAACGCACACGTACGGCAGAAGAACGGCCGCTGCGACAACCCCTGCAACGGGATCATCTCCATCGAGGGATCCTCCAACAGGTTGTAGGCCTCCCAGAAGTTCCCGTAGATGTCATACCAACCCGGGTACTGGTTCTCCAGCCACTCCATGTGCGCCGGGGTCATCGTCGGCCACCGCCAGTAGTGCAACGGCCAGGACGCCGCAGCCACCATCGCCGCGGTGTGCCCGGACCACTTCAACCGCTCCGCGGCCTCCCCGAAGTACTTCGGCACCTGCAGACCGAACGGCTCCAGGGTCCCGATGTAGTTGCCCACCCAGTCATCGGCCACCCATTCCTCCCACAGCTTGTAGTACGACTTCTCCATCCGCCCGCCACCGAAGTAGTCGAACAACACGGAAATCAGCGGGTCCAGGAACACGTGCTGCCTCCAGAACGACCGGTCGAAATCGACCTGCAACATCTCCAGGTTGTCCGGCTCGGACAAGATCGTGGCCAACGTTGCATACCCGTTGGCCATGTGCCGGGCCTCGTCGGACTGGATCGACAGGAACACCCCGGGGGTGGCGTGATCCCCGTTCAGCGCGGCCACCTGCGTCAGGGCCACGAACAACGGATTGGTGTACGCCGTCTCACCCACCACCTGCAGGCTCAGCGCACACTCCACCGGGTCGTTGACGTAGAAGTTGTCGAAACACACCCGCCCGGCCCGGGCGAAGATGTTGTCCCCCCGCACCTTCATCCCCCGGTCGAACCCGCACGGATCGGTGGCGTTCTTCGCGAAATGCCGCAACAGATACATCTGCTGGTTCAGATGCCGCCGCTCATCCATCGCCTGCGCCAGATACCCCGCACGCAACTCCGCGTTCTCCACCGTGTCCACCAGCATCGACTGGCACTTCTCCGCGCCGTACTCGGCATAGACGATGATCGGCAGGGCCAGCTTCAGCCCCTCCAACCATCCCGGGTCCGCCTGCTGCGTACGCGCCGCACGCGAGAGCACATCCTCGAACCCACCGTATTGCCGGTCGTCCTTCTCCTGCTCCATCGTCAGGTACTCGCGCACCAACGTCCGGAACGGATCCTTCGTCTTGCGTGGCAACTTGTACCGAGTCGGATACCGCGGCTGATGCTCCACATACGACGGAGTCCACTCCACAGCCTTCACACGGTCATGAGCTTCCACCAGCGAGGGCATCGATCCTCCAGTTCCATAGGCGGACATCCACCGGCGGTACCACCGCCGACCGACTCGAGCCTCCTGCGTCGGGGGGCGTGCCAACACCTCCACCTGGACACCTGCTCCACGCGGCGATTTCGGGTCGCCAGGTGGGTGGTTTCCAAGGCCCCGCGGCCGCCTTATGCTCGCCGGAGTGTTCTGGGCGCAGCGATGTTGAGTTCCGACAACGGTGACCCGCGCGAAGGGCCGGACCGGGAGTCGGCGCTTGCGCTGTCGCTGCTCGACCGCAACGCGGCGATCCGGCAGATCGTCAGCAGCGTCACCACGGGCCTCGACGTGCCGATCAGTTACGCCGCGCTGGTGGTCGACGACCTGGACACCATGCAGATCGTCGCCACCACCGGCACTTGGGGCCTGAACGACCTGATGGTGCCGGCCGGACGCGGAATCGGCGGCCGGGTCGCGGAACTACGGCAGACCATCGTCGTGCCCGACTACGCGGCCTGCACCGAGATAACCCACGACTACGACGTCGAGATCGCCCGGGAGGGCATCCGCGCAGTGGCTGCCGCACCCATCCTGCACGGCCACCAGTTCCACGGGGTCCTCTACGCCGCGACCCGCGAGGTCGGTTCGTTGAGTGCCGCCCAGGCGCAGGCGCTCGGGCGCCTGGCCCGCCAGGCCGGGCTCGCCCTGGGCGTCGCCGACCGGGCCCGCGACATGGCCGACGTCGCGGTCCACGAGGAACGCCGCCGAGTCGCCCTGGCCCTGCACGACTCCCTCGGAGCCACCCTGTTCTCGATCGGGGCGGCGGTGCGTTCGCTGCGGGCCGACGTCGAAGCGGGCAGCGAGTTCGCCGACCGACTGGCCTACATCGAGGAACAGACCGCGGTCGCCTCGGCGACGATCCGGCGGACCCTGCTCGCGCTCAGTACCGCGCCCGAGGACCGGGCGCTCGGGGTGGCGTTGCAGGCGGACTGCCGCGCCTTCTCCGAGCGGACCCGCATCGAGTCCAGCGCGGTCGTGCTGGGCGCGCTGCCCAGCCTGGCGCCCACCCAGACCCGGGAGCTGCTGCTGGCCGTGCGCGAGGCCCTGCTCAACGTGGAGAAGCATTCCAACGCCCGTTCGGTGATCGTCAGCGCCTACCCCCTCGACGGGGGCGTCGGCGTGGTCGTCACCGACGACGGCGTGGGGCTGGCCGGGCGCGGCAACGGCGTCCACGACGGACTGGGTCTGCAAGCGGTGCGCGAACGACTGGCTCGGCTGGGGGGCACCTTGTTGGTCAGCGACGATGACGAGGGCGGATGCTCGGTCCGAGGATGGATCCCGTGCTGAGCCCACCCCGGGCGGGCCCGGTCCGGGTCTTCGTCGTCGACGACCACCCGGTCGTGGTCCAGGGCGTGTCGATGCTGGTCCGCGGCGACACGCGGGTCTGCGTGGTCGGCGACGCCCGCTCCGCGGGGGACGCGTTGCGGGTGCTTCCCGAGGTTCAGCCCGAGGTGATCCTGCTGGACCTGCGATTGCCGGACATGCTCGCCTCGGAGTCCACGCGACGGATCCGGGCCGCCGTGCCCGGGGCCCGCATCCTGGTGTTCACCGCCCACTCCGAGCACCCGGCGTTGCAGCTGGCCCTGGACGCCGGCGCGCACGGGGCGCTGCTCAAGGACGTCGCAGACGCCGATCTGGTCGACGCGATCGTGCGCACCGCGCGGGGGGAGAACGTCCTCGACCCCAGGTTGGCGCGCGGTCCGTCCACCTGGAAGACCACGGTGAAGAACCCGGTCGACCTGACCAGGCGGGAGTACGAAATCCTGCGCCGCGTGGCGATGGGGGAGACCAACCCGGAGATCGCGCAGGCGCTGCGGCTGTCCCGCAACACGGTCAAGACCTACCTGCAGAGCGCGTTGCACAAGCTCGGCGCACGCAACCGCATCGATGCGATCGTCAAAGCGGGCCAGGCGGGGCTGTTGTGAGCACACCGGGCCGCACCGGTGGGGCGCCGGGCGCCCGATCCGAGCGACGCAGCGGCCGGCAACGGGCAGCCGATCTCGGGCCCTTCCACGCGGCGCGGGAGATCACCACCGTCCGGCCGAAGGGCCGGTGGCTGTCCGACTACGAGGTCGCGATCTGCCGGGCGCAGAGCGACCTCGGGCGTTGGGACACCGGTGGCTGGTACGTCCTGCGGCGCGACGGTTCGGCGATCTACGACCACGCCGCCACCGCGGTCCGACACCCGGACTGGTCGGACTTCCGCGATCCGAGCGGGCTGTGGCAGAAGAACTACGTCGCCCTGCAGGCCGAGGAGGAGGGCGGCATCGCGCGGCACCTGCGCAGCGCGCAGGCCAACGGCAGCTTCGCGGACATGTCGCCGCGCTGGTGTCGCGACGTGCTCGGGCCCTACTACGAGGCGTGGGCGTGCGTGGAGTCGGCGTTGTTCATCGCGCTGTCGCGTTGCGTGCGGGAGGCCCTGTCGGACACGGTGTCGATGGCCCTGGTGCTGGCCGCCGTCGACCGGGCCCGGCACCAGCAGGACATCGCCAACCTCAGCCTCAGCCTGGTCGCCGAGATCCCCACCTACCTGGACGGACTCGGGCTGCCCACCTGGCGCGAGGACCTCGCGATGGCCCCGATGCGCTGGTTCGTGGAACGCCTGCTCAGCACGCCCGACTGGGTCGAGGTGGTCGTGGTCACGGCGCTGGTCTTCGACGCGGTCGTCGCGGACTTCTTCCTCAGCCGGTTCCTGCGTCGGTTCGCGCCGCTCCACGGCGACGTGCTCACCCCCACCGTGCTGACATCCGCCGAACGCGACCGCGCCCGATTCCACGACTCCGCCGTCGAACTGGTCCGCATGCTCGTCGCGCCTTCGGCCGCCGACGGGTCCCCCGTGCCGTGCGCGGAAAACCGCCGCGCGGTCCAGGGCTGGATCGACGAATGGGCCCCGGCGGCAGTCCAGGCGATCGACGCACTGACCCCGGTGGTGCAACTCGCGCCGGCCAGGGCCGACGAAGTGGGGCGGATCCGGGTCGCGACCCTGGACCACGCGGCGGACGCGCTGATCGCGGCCGGACTGGAGGTGCCGGATTGCCTGAAGGGCTGACGGTGCGCGACCACGTATCCGTCTGCATGCCGCGTGGGGAGATCGCCGCAGCCGCGATCGCCTCCCTGCTCGAAGCCGGAGCCGACGTCGCCGTCGTGGACTTCGAGCCCTACGTGAAGATCGAGGCTCGGCGCGGCATCAGATTCGACCTGGACGACATCGGCGCGCGGCTCGGCCGGTTGCTGACCATGGCCGAGTTCCTGTGCGATCTGTCGACCTACATCGGTCGGATCGTGATGGGTGAGCGAGTCCTGGAGGTGTCCTCGGACATGCCGGGGATGCCGCCGATCAGCGGGTGAGTGGATCGGGGTCGGCGAGCGGGGTGACCAGTTCCGCGGGCCACCGGGACAGCGGGTCGCGGATCTCGATGCCCCGCCTGCGGATGTCGTCGACCGTCCAGAGCCGTGACTCGTCCATGTCCAGATGCGGTTGCGGGACAAGCGTGCGTCCGTCGGTGCGGACCAGGCCCTCCCGCAGCAGGTACTCCGAGAGCTCCACCCCGTCGTTCAGCTCGGTCCAGGTGCGGCCGGTGTAGCGATGCGGCTCGGCGCGGAAGAACGACTCGCAGTACTCCGAGCAGAACGCGTGACGCTGCCCGGCGGCGTCGCTGAACACGCGCGGTGACAGGTTCGATCCGGGGCTCTCACGGGCCGGCATCTGACACACCCGACAGGTCAGCGGTGCCTCGGCCAGCAGTTCGATCGCCAGCCCTCCGTTCCTCGGGCAGGACAACTCGGCGAATCGCTGCCAGAAGCCGCCGTAGCGATCCCACCAGCCCGGGTACTTGTCCTCGAACCACCAGAAGTCCGCCTCGGTCATCGGGTCCTGTCGCCAGAACTGGATCGGCCACATCGCCGCGGTCAGGCAGGCCAGTTCGTGGCCCAGCCAACGCACGTTCGACCGCGCCAGGTCGGCACTGGGCGGGCGGTCGATCCCGAACGGGGCCAACCGATCCATGTAGGCGCCGACCCAGTCCGCCCACACCCACTCCTCCCAGTACTCCAGGTAGGACCGCGATCGGGCCGACGACGAGTAGTCATAGACCAGCGTCAGGAACGGGTCCAGGAAGGCGTGCTGCCGCCAGAAGCAGAAGTTGAGGTCGTGCCTGGCCAACGCGATGTTCTCCGGCGCCGAGAGCACCCCGGCCAGCGTGGCGTACCCGTTGGCCATGTGCCGGGCCTCGTCGGACTGGATGGACAGGAACGTCGAGGGGGTTATCGGGTCGCCGTTGGCCGCGGCTATCTCCGTGGTCGCCACGAACAACGGATTCGTGTAGGCGGTCTCGGTGATCACCTGCAGCCCGAGGGCGCAGGCGATCGGGTCGTCGGACAGGAAGCACTCGAACAACGCGCGACCTGCCCGCAGGATCGGGTTGGAGGCCCGGTAGCGGTGCGCGGCGTTGAACCCCGCCGGATCGGGCGCGGTCTTGGCCAGGTGCCGCAACAGGTGGTTCTGCAGGTTTACGTGCCGCAGTTCGTCGAGCATCTGCGCCAGATAGCCCTGCCGGAGCTCGGCGTTGGGCACCGCGTCGATGAGCATGGCCATCGACTTCATGGCCATGTACTCACCGTTGACCGTGAAGCCCAGGAACGGCTTGAGGACCTCGGTCCACCGCGAGTCGGCGGCACCGCGGCCCGGGGCCGACACATGGGCGTCGGTGAGCAGACCGTAGAGCCGGTCGTCCTTGGCCCGCTCCATCGCGTAGTACTCGCCGAGCAGATGGCGGAACGGGTCCTTGGCCGTACCGGGCATCGTGTACCGGGTGGGGTAGGCCGAGGTGCGGCGTTCGTCGTCCCACGTCAGCGATTTCGCCTTGGCGTGGACGACGTCGCCGGTCAGGGCCATGGTCAACCTCCTCCCACTCGGATCAGCCGACCGGAATCGTCCCGGTTGGCACGAACGCGTCGAAGTAGATGTTCTGCTGCCGCAGTCCACGACCCACCAGTAGATCGGTTGCTGCCTCGATCATCCCCGGCGGCCCGCACAAGTACGCGTCGCACCCCGCGTAACTGCCCTGCCAGGCCGCCAGCGCGTCGGTGACCAGCCCGACCTGCCCACCCCAGCCCTCCGGCGGCTCGGTCAGCACCGGCACGAACCGCAGCTGCGGCATCCGCGCCTGCAGGTCACCGATCTCGCCCAACACGTACAGGTCGGCCGCCGTGCGGGCGCCGAAGAACAGCGTCACCGGGCGCCGCGAGCCCTTACCCGCCAGGTCGACCAGCATGGCCAGCAACGGCGCCAGACCCGCACCGCCCGCCACCATCACGATCTCGCGGTGCGAAAGCTTGACCGACATCGTCCCGAACGGGCCACTGACCGTGACCGGCACGTCGGGACGAGCCTGCTCCTCGAGGAACTTCGAGAACAGCCCGTCCGGGATGATTTTGCAGATCAGCGCTATGCGGGCGTTGTCGGCCGAGCCGTTGGCCATCGAGTAGGACCGTTCCGCGTCGGTACCCGGCACGGTCACGTTGACGAACTGACCGGCCGTGAACGGCATGACCGTTCCCGGCTGGTGGCGCAGCACGATCCGACGGATGTCGGCGGTGAGGACCTCGACGGACTCGATACGCGTGAGGTAACGACGTGAGGAATCACCGCTGTAGAACTCCTCCTCGTCCAGGTTCATCGCGCTCGCGTCGATCACGCAATCGTCGACCGGATAGCTCTGACAGGACAGGATCGTGCCGAGGTCGCGTTCGCCGGGCGGGAGCGCGTAGCTGGAAGCGGTCAGATCGACGTCGCCGTTGACGATCTGCACCTTGCACGTGCCGCAACCACCGTGCTTGCAGCCGTACCGGAGGAAGACGCGGCTGCGCAGCGCGGCAGCCAGAATTGTCTCGTCGTCGGCGCACTCGAACGTGTAACCGAACGGCTCAACCGTGACCTCATACACGGGCCACCACCAGTCCCGTAGTCGAATTCCGTCCGTTTCATGATGACTCCGGCTTACCGGCGCCGGGAATCTCCACCTGGGCGGTCGGCCCGGCGGCCGATGCGGCCGGCCCGTTCGGTCGCATCTCCATCCGGAGATGGCAGTCGAGCACACCCGTGGGCAGACTCGGATGCCTGTTTCATTCGGGCAGGGACGGTCGTCATGGGTCGCACGGGCCAACGGCGATCGGCCGCGAGTGAGCCGATCGTCGCCGAACTCGGAATACGCAGCCTGTTCACCGCCTATCCGCCGGAGATGGTCGAGGCGAGCATCGAGCGGGTCGGCTGCGCCGAGCAGCGCGAACGCGTGCTGCCCGCGAGCGTTGTCGTCTACTTCGTCATGGCGCTCGCGCTGCACCCGCAGCTTGGCTACCGGCAGGTCTTCCGGCTCGTTCAGCGGGTCGTTGCCCGGGATGGGCCGGCCGGCCGAGGTGCCGCGCAGGTGAGCTCCCCGGCGCTGACCAAGGCCCGGCGGCGGCTGGGCGTTGCCATGTTCGAGGACCTGTTCCGCGCCGGGACACCGAGACTGCCCCCGATCGGCGTCGCGGTTCCGGGATCGGATCATCTGCACGTGGTGACCGCCACACGCGCGGTTCTGCGAGCCGTCCCGACCCGGGAGAACTGCGCCGGTCTTGGTGCTGCAGTCGACGGTTCCGTCCCGGTGGGGCTGCACGTGCTGCGTGACGTGCCCTCGGGCGCGGTGCGGGCGGCGGGCATCGCCGCGGCGCACCGGTCGGTTGTCGAGGTGTGGTCCGGTCTGTCGACGGAGCCTCCGGGGCCGGTACTCGTGGTGGCCGACGAGTTGGAGCCGGTCGAGCCGTCCATACCCCGGCTGGTGCGCTCGGCGGGCAATGAGCTGCTCTGGCAGTCCGGCGCCGGATTCCGCTTCGTGCCCGAGAAAGTGCTGCCCGACGGCAGCGTGCTCTGCCGCGGGGATTACCGCTCCGCGGCCCCGCGGGACCCCGGCGCGCATTTCCGGGTCCTGGACCGCAACGGCCGCGACCCGCTCTCGTCCCGGGCCCGGGTCGAAGACCGGTTGATGACCACCTACCTGGACTGCCGCGCGGCGCCGGTCGGCCTGCTCGCCGCGCTGCACGCCGCGACGATGCCGACGGCGCGGTCGTGCGCGGGCGGGGACAGCACGTTCCTCCCGCGATCGAAGGACCCGGCAGGCGTCGAGCAGGAGATCTGGGCGTTGCTGCTGGCCCAGCGAGCAGCCCGCTTCGGGGGTTGAGGAACCCGGTTCCGGAAGCCGGAACCAGATTACCCGTTTGACTTCCGGGGCGCGGCGCCGTGCAAAGTAACCGGTTGACTCAGAAAGCAGTTACCGAACGCTCCACTCGCCGGGACACCCCCGAAAGGCATCTCCATCTGGGTGAGGCGGCCCGAGATTCACAGTTGTGAACTACATGATGCGCTGCCGAGAACGCTCACCAAAATAATCAATCTCCAATCAGACCCTCTTGCGATCATCGTCAGCCCGTTGTCGTCGACGCCGGCAACCGGCTGCGGCGCGACCACGTTTCGCGGCACGTCCCGGCTTTGAGGAGAGTCAGTTGAGACCACACCGATACGTCATGAAGTCCGTGCCCGTGGTGGCAGCCACGACGCTGGTCCTGGCGGCCTGCGGGGGAGGTGGGAGTTCTTCCCCAGTGGCGCAGCAGCCCGGTGCCCCCGCGGCCGCACCCGCGGCTGTCGTCGCCGGCGTTCCGGCTGCCTCCGGCGCGGGGTCGGCTGCCGCTGCCCCCGCCAAGGTCGCCGCCCCGGCCGCGGGTGTCACCGCCGTCGGCAAGTCCGGCAAGACCGCCGCGAAGGCCACTGTTGCGGCGCCCGTGGTTCCCGTCGCCGGCGCGTCGGGCGCCGGTTCGAGCACGCCCACGACCGAGGTCAAGTCGACCCAGTCCGCGGCGCAGAAGGCGGCCGATCAGGCCGCCTACGACCAGAAGCAGGGCGCGACCGACGTGGGAATCGCCAAGGACCGCATCGCTCTCGGTTCGGTGAACATGCACGGCATGGCGCTGGGCAACGTGCTGACCCGCCCGCAGGCGATCAGCAACAAGGCGACCGCCGCGGCGATCAACGACCGCGGCGGCGTGCTGGGCCGGCGGCTGACGATCTCCGATTGCGACGACGGCCCCGGTGAGGTTTCGCGGGCGAAGTCGTGCATCAAGAAGCTGGTCTCCGAGGACCATATCTTCTCGCTGATCACCGGCATCGACTGGGCGACCGCCTCGATCCACGACGACCTCAAGCAGTACCACCTGCCCTACGTCGGTGCCTGGGCCTACTCCCAGACCGAGTGGCAGGACCCGTTCATGTTCCCCACCCACATGTCGATGATCCACGAGGCCATGTCCGGTGCGCACTGGGCGGTGAACGTGATCCACCCGAAGACCTACGGGCTGATCTGCCTGACCTCCCCGGAGATGCAGATCGCCTGCAACGCGGTGGCCAAGATCGTGGACGCGTCGGGCGCGAAGCTGGTCAAGCGCGCGGACGTGTCGATCTCGGAGACCTCGATGGCCGCCTACGTGCTGGCCATGCGGGCGGCCAACCCCGAGCACATCATCCACTACGTGATCAACCCCTCGACGATGGCGAAGTTCATGGTCGAGGCGGCGCAGCAGGGCTACTACCCGCCCAAGGGCATCTCCGGCAACCACCTGGCCACCGAGGTGCTCGGGTCGATCTTCGGCAACTGGCCGGCCGGGCGGTACTGGACCAACACCACCTACAAGCTGTGGGGTCCGGAGCTGATGGCCGTGGTCAGCAAGTACGGCCGCGGCGCCAAGGGCGAGGTGCACCACATCATCCAGGCCGGTTACTGCGCGATCAACATCTTCGCCGTGGCCGCCAAGCAGGTCGGGCCGAACCTGACCCGCGACCGGCTCATGGCCACGCTCGGCAACGGAACGGTCTGGGCCTCGGACGCCTCCCTGGACCAGCGCTGGCAGTACACCGCCGCCGAGCGCTTCGGTGAGAACTGGAGCCAGACCAACGGGCAGGGCCGGGAATTCATCTACAAGTACAACTCCTCCAACACCGTCGCCAACCCCGACTCCAGCCCGAACGGATTCACCCCCGATCCCAACCAGTTCGTCCTCCACACCAACAGCTGAATGTCCGTGATCCGCCCGGACCGACGTAGTTCCGGGCGGAGCACGGATCAGTTGCCGCAAAAGCGTTCGGACGGCTCGGGCCCCCATGGTGGTGGGGGCCCGAGCCGTTCTTCCGGGCGACTTCCGCCCCGGTCATCTCCGTTTGGGGGTAGCCCCGGGCCATTTCGCGTCATGGAATCGAATCATTCCAGCCGGCCGACCGGAAGGTCCGCAAATGAGAGCCACCGCTGCTGTACTGCTCGAGCCGAATGCGACCCTGCAGATCGAGGAGATCGACCTGACGCCAATTCGCGACGATGAAGTCCTCGTCCGGATGGTCGGATCCGGGATCTGCCACACGGACCTGGGTTTCCAGGCCACCGCGGTCGCCGAGCAATTGCCGCTGATCCTCGGTCACGAAGGCTCCGGGGTCGTCGAGGCGGTCGGGGAACGAGTGACCAAGGTCGTGGCCGGTGATCACGTCGTGCTCACGTTCGCCCACTGCGGTACCTGCCGCAGATGTCAGAGCGGGCTGATGGTCCACTGTCAGGACTTCATCCCGCTCAACCTCGCCGGTGCCCGTGCCGACGGCACTTCCGCTTACCGGCGGGGAGATTCCGTGGTGCATGGGCACTTCTTCGGCCAGTCCTCGTTCGCCTCGTACTCGGTTACCACCGAACGCAACTGCGTGAAGGTCGACCAGTCGGTGCCGCTGGATGTGCTCGGCCCGTTGGGTTGCGGGGTGCAGACCGGCGCGGGCACGGTGATGAATGCGTTGGCACCCGAGCCGGGCTCATCGCTGGCGGTCTTCGCGGTCGGATCGGTTGGGCTGTCGGCGCTTCTCGGCGCGGTTGTCTGCGGCTGCACCACGATCATCGCCGTCGACCCGTTGCAGTCCCGGCGAGAGTTGGCGCTGTCGTTGGGCGCGACACATGCGGTGGATCCAAGCAAGCAGGACGCTGCAGCCGCGATGGTGGAGATCACAAGGGGCGGTGTGGACTATGCGGTCGACTGCATCGGCCTGCCCTCGGTGGTGCGTTCGGCGGTGGAGTCGTTGGCCTCGCCGGGGACCTGCGCGACCGTCGGCTTCCAGGGCATGGACAACGAGTTCACGCTCAACCTCGGCCAATTGCTGTGGGGTCGCTCCCTGGTCGGTGTGATCGAGGGAGGAGTCGTACCGGACGTGTTCATCCCGCGGATGATCGCGCTGTACAAGCAGGGCAGGTTCCCCTTCGACCGGTTCGTCGAGCGGGTGCCGTTCGTCGAGATAAACAAGGCGATCGAGGCCTCGCACCACGGGGAGCTGGTCAAAGCGGTCCTCACCCACTGAGCTGACCGGACCGCTCGGCGATGATCGCAGGCGAACGTGGATGGACGCGTGGCTGATCGCCGAGTACGACGCACTGTCGCTATGTGCCGGGCAGGTGTTGTGCGCCCGGCCTCCGATGTCGGCTCCGGCCTTCACCCTCGTCGACGAGGACCTGACAGCACGACGATCTCGTTCGGTCAACGGCGCAAGAAGTCCATGCGGTACGCACTCGCGCCGCGGAACCTCGGCGCGGGGCGCGGGCGATAACGTCGCGGTACTGATCGGCAAGTGGGCGGAGCTGCTGTCCTGCCGACCACCACTGCCCCAAGTCCCGAGGTCGGCGGGGACACCCTTCACCTTCACCCCCGGTGAGAAACACGCAGCCGGCAACGGCTGCAACTACTTCGAGCGCCTCGGCCCGAACGGTTGGACAACACCGACCCGCAGCAAACCCGTCTGCCATTGAGAATCCGCTCCCGCCAGCACCGACGTGAAACCACAGACCTCAGCCACCCACCGGCAGCTCTGCCCCCGCCCGCGAGGCGGTGGATCGCACCGACCGGCAGCAAACCCGTCTGCCACTGAACCGCTGCGCCCGCAAGCGCCGGCGTCGCCGACGTCGGCTTCCTGCACGACTGCGCCCGCCTCACCGGCCACGTCGACCTGGTCACCCATTCGGTCACCCTGGACCCTCGGGCGCGCGGTGTGTCTCGTTCGATGCGGTCGGTGCCGGTGCTCGACGTGGCCGATCTGGCGGGGCTCCCCCGGGGCCGGGCGGTCCTGTTCGCCTCGGGCACCCGCCCCGGGCTCATCGCCACCGCCCCCCGGGTCCAAAACCCCACCCGGCGCGCGCCGTGAATGGCGAGCTCGACGACAGGTTGCTCGACCCGACCGGCAGCTCATCGGCCGGGGGCACCAGCTCGAATCTGACGGGGTCTCAGCCCGGGCGCTTCGCGGATGTGCACTCCTTCGTGGCCGACTACCTTGCCGAGGCCCGGGGCCGCCCGGTGCGCGACACCGACCCGACCTTCCGCTGGCGCGCGCGCTGGTTGGAGCACCGCACCGTCGTGGACCGCCTGACCGACCTGTGGCAGGCCCACGAGGCCCTCCATGACGAGGGTGCCACGGGTGCGGCGCGGTGGTGGCGCGACCACGCCGACCCCGGGCTGCAAGCCCTCACCCACCCGAAAGGCCCGTTCGCCCACTGCGGGCCGGACCGGCACCAACTGCCACCGCGGCTTCCGCTCGCCGACAGACCACAGAAGGCGGACGTCCCCTGAGCGCCCGCCCGGCCGGCGCGCCGGGGCGGGCAACCGTGACTGCCCTCGGTAACGGCGCGACCCGCGCCATTCGCATCCCGACCCCAGCGACGGCCCCACCGTAAGGGCCCCGTCACCGCGAAGACCCATCGAAGGGATGCTCCTATGGTTCGTCAAGCGGCGTGGGCCCGGGCGGGT
>Ga0157362_1000329_pt1 | contig 15704 bp, 13 predicted proteins | sample AttlaeALBM3_FD_111480 | JGI IMG/M metagenome (GOLD analysis project Ga0157362, IMG submission 111480) | Fungus gardens microbial communities from leaf cutter ant in Ribeirão Preto, State of São Paulo, Brazil - Atta laevigata ALBM3 | ecosystem: Host-associated > Fungi > Mycelium > Unclassified ... | reverse complement strand
GTTGCAGTCAGGCACTATCGCGCCGGTCGGCAATATGCGAATTAAAGAGTCGCTACCCAGCCTTCCTGCCAGCAGCCAGTTACGCAACCGGCGCTTTCCCGCAGAATGGGTAATCGAGCGTGACAGCGATTTTCTGGAATATGCGCAGCAGATGGGCGCGGCCAGCGGCGGCGCAACCGGCGCGGGCGGCGAAGCGCCAAAACTGCTGATACGCAGTACCGCCGACCATCAGGTCTGGATCGATACCTGGCAAGACGATTTGCACTGTCAGGATCAGCACTATCTGGTGAAATATCCACGCGGCGCCCGCCGGGAAATTGACTGCGATATCCTTCGTGCCGAATACCACTTTTATCACGAACTCACCTCGCTGGGCATCGAGACGATCGCGACGGAAGCCATGCGGCTATGTGAAGGGCGGCGTTACCCATCCCTGTGGCTACCGCGCTTCGATGTCGCTTTTCACGAGGGTAAGAAAACGCTTTATGGCATGGAATCGGTTTATTCGCTTTTGCATAAACCACCCGGCAGCTATCTCAATCACTTCGACGTTTTGCAGCAGCTTATCAGGCTGCTGGCGCTAAGCGAGGCGCAGCGCGCGCGTTTCGTAATTGAGTGGGTTAAACGCGATATGCTCAATATTGCGTTTGGTAACAGCGATAATCATGGCCGTAATAGCGCTATCCTGAAAAAGCCTGACGGGATATGGCTGGCGCCTGTCTATGATTTCGCGCCGATGAAAGCCGATCCGGAAGGTGTTGTGCGCACCACACAATGGGGATCGCCTTTTGAAGAGGGAGGTCACTATCAGTGGCATTTGATCGCTGAAGCGCTGAGTGACTATGTCGACCCCGTCAGGCTTTTGCAGGCGCTGGCAGAGCTGGCCGCACAGCTGCGCGGGCTCAAAGCCCGTCTTCACGCGCGTGGCGTGCCAGCGTCAATTCTTGAGATGCCCGGTATTGGCTTTAACTATCTGGATCAACGTATTGATGCGTGGCAATTATGAAAAAGTCGCTGACGCCTTTTGAGCGCGAAACCCTGCTGCTGAATCTGCTACAGCAGTTTATGCAAGATGAACTTTCCCACGGCGATCTGCTGATGCAGCTGCGTAAAAATGTGCTCGGCTTCTCACAGGATCGCTATGCGGCGCTGGCGGGGATTAGCCGTAGAACGCTCTCGGATATTGAACAGAACAGCGAAAGCACTACGCTGACCACGCTTAACCGCGCGTTTCGACCACTCGGGCTGAAAGTCGGTGTACTGCCGCGCCAGCCCGGCATCATGAAAGCGTTGCTCGACAGGCTTTCGCAACAGGGAGAGGATGATGACCACCCATGACAAACTGATCGCCCTGCTGGAGCAGCATCAGGCGCGCTATCGGCTGATGGCGCATGAAGCGACCGGCAAATGCGAAGCGGTGGCGGCGCTGCGCGGCACGGCACTGGGCCAGGGCGCGAAGGCGCTGGTGTGCCACGTTAAAGGCAACGGCGTGAAACAGCATGTACTGGCGGTGCTGCCCGCTGACCAGCAGGCGGATCTAGCGCGCGTGGCGCAAGCGGTCGGCGGTCGCCGCGCCTCGCTCGCCAGCCCGGCGGAAGTGGATATGCTGACCGGCTGCGTGTTTGGCGCCATTCCGCCCTTCTCGTTTCATCCCGATCTCCAGCTGGTGGTCGATCCGCTGCTGTTTGCGCGCTTTGATGAAATCGCCTTCAACGCCGGACGGCTGGATTTGTCGATGGTTTTGCACACGGAAGATTATCGCCGCCTCTGCAATGCTAACGTAGTGAAAATAATCCAGTAATTGTCATCGTGGTGGCAGGCAGGTACTCTGCCTGATTCAACATCACGATAAAAGAAGAGATTATGGCTACTCCTGGTTTCTCCCGTCTGCGCGCGGCGCTGATGACCGCCGTACTGGCAGGCTGCGCCTTTGGCGCGCAGGCAAAAATTGAACAGGTCCGCTTCGCGGTCGATCCTACCTATCCGCCGTTTGAGTCCAAAACCCCACAGGGCAAGCTGGTCGGTTTCGATATCGATCTGGGCAACGCGCTCTGCCAGCAGATGCAGGCGAAGTGCGTCTGGGTGGAAAGCCAGTTCGACGGCATGATCCCGGCGCTGAAGGCGCGCAAGTTCGACGCGATCCTGTCAGATATGGGCATCACCGAAGAGCGCCTGAAGCAGATCGACTTCACCGTGCCGCTCTATGACACCCATACGCAGCTGATTGCGCGTAAAGGCTCTGGCCTGCTGCCCACCGCCGAGTCGCTGAAAGGCAAAACTGTCGGCGTGGAGCAAGGCACGGTGCAGGAGCGCTATGCGCGCGCCAAATGGCAGCCGTTCGGCGTGAACGTGGTGCCCTATGGCGATCAGGCGCAGGTCGAGAGCGATTTGATTTCAGGTCGCCTTGACGTGGTGTTTACCGATGCGGCGCAGGCGGCAAACGGCTTTCTGAAGCATCCGCAGGGCAAAGATTTCGAGCTGGCTGGCCCGATTGTGCAGGACCCGATTATCGGCCCCGGCACCGCCATCGGCCTGCGTAAAGGCGACGCCGAGCTGAAAACCGCGCTGGATAACGCCTTCGCCGAAATCAAAAAGAATGGCACCTTCGACAAGATTCAGAAGCAGTATTTCGCGACTGACATCTCCATCAAGCAGTAACCCCGAGGCGGCCCGAGTGGTCGCCCGCTTTGATTCGGCACTATACTTTTCTTCATTTCCGGGGTGCGACCCGCGCCCCCTCTTAAATGACAGGACAATCAGCGCCCCATGCATCAACAACATCATCCTCTTATCAGCGCCTCGCTGGGCACTCAGCGCGAAATCGTCAGCTTCCACTTCGGCGAAGAGAAATATAAACAGGTTTATATTCAGGCCTCCCTGCACGGCGACGAAATCCCCGGCATGGCGGTTGCCTGGTTTCTGAAGCAGAAACTGATGGCGCTGGAGTCCGCTGGCAGGCTGCGCGCCGGCTTTACCCTGGTGCCGGTGGCCAACCCGCTGGCGCTGAGCCAGCACTGGCATGGCACGCATCTCGGACGCTTCCACAGCGAGTCGGGCCAGGACTTTAACCGCCGCTTTCCTGCGCTGGGCGAGAAGCTGGCGGCGGAGCTGGCCAGTTCGCTGACGCCGAACGAAGGCGACAACAAGCGGCTGATCCGCGACGCTATCGATCGTCACTATCGCGATGTGATCGCCAAAACCGAGCTGGAGGCGCAGCGCTTTACCCTGATGCGCATGGCGAGTCAGGCGGATCTGATGATTGATTTGCACTGCGACTGGGAAGCATTGCCTCATCTCTACACCACGCCGCACGCCTGGCCCGATATCGAGCCGCTGGCGCGCTGGCTGGGTAGCGAAGTGCAGCTGCTGGCGCAGATTTCCGGCGGCGAGCCGTTCGATGAAGCCTGCTGCGAACCCTGGCTGACGCTGGCTGAGCGCTTTGGCGACAAATACCCGATGCCGCGCGGGCTGCTGCCGGTGACGCTGGAGCTGCGCGGACTGCGCGACGTCGATCCCGATCAGGCGGAACAGGATGCAGATGCGATTATCAGCGCACTGCGCGAAAGCGGCTATATCGCCGCGGAGAACCCGTCGGTGTCGGTGGAAGTGGCCGCGCCGGTGATTGGCGGCGACGAGCTGGCGCTGGTCACGGCTAACGCCGAGGATATCGCAGGCATGGCGGAGAGCAGCGCCGCGGCAAGCGCGCTGGAGGCGGTGGATATGCCGGAAGAGATGAGCGTGATTAAGCAGCGTCATACCGAAGGCGCCGGCGCGGTCTCCCCTGCCCTTAAGCATCCTGCGACGCCGCTGGCGGGCTGTGAGTATATTCACTCGCCGGTTTCCGGGCTGATTCTGCATCGCAAGAAGCTGGGCGCGCATATCCGTCCGGGCGAAGTAGTGGCCGAGGTGGTCGATCCGGTGACGGACTTTGTGACACCGTTGGTGGCGGAGTATGGCGGCGTGCTTTATGCGCGGCACTGGGCGAAGTTCGCCACGGCGGGCATGCTGGTGATCAGGCTGGCGGGGGAAGATGAGGTGAGGAGCGGGGAACTATTAGTGTAATAAACAATGAAAAGTTTTGAAAATTTTTGTAATCCATTTTATTATATAGGAAAATATATGGAATGCGCCAATACGAGTTAAAAATGAAGATAGATAGCAATTCATTAAATGTCGAACCAATAATTGGAATGAAAGAAATAAAAATGGAATATGAAAATTTTAAAATTGTTGTAATTTTACCGGCATATAACGAAGAGCAAACAATTGCCGATACAATTAAAGATTTTTACAGTGAAATACCCGAAGCAGAAATATGGGTAATTAATAACCGCTCTAAGGATAATACTGAAATTATAGCAAATAATACTATTAAAGAGTTGCGCTGCAAAGGAGGTGTAATGAATGAAAACCGTCCTGGCAAAGGTAATGCTTTACGGCATGCTTTTTACGAAATAGATGCTGATATTTATATATTATCTGATGCGGATATGACATATCCAGCTCATCATGTTCATGATCTTATTGCCCCTATTATTAGTAACAAAGCGGATATGGTTGTTGGTGACAGACACTCTTCAGGTCACTATGCAAACGAAAATAAAAGAAAATTCCATAACTTTGGGAATGATCTTGTTAAAAATCTCGTTAACAAGTTATTCAAAGGTAATTTGGCTGATATAATGAGTGGTTATCGCGCCTTAAATAAGCGTTTTGTAAAAAGCTACCCAGTATTAGTTGAAGGTTTTGAAATTGAAACGGACATGACTTTACATGCGCTTGATAAGCGATTCCGCATCACTGAAGTCTCAGTAGACTATAAAGACAGACCCGAAGGCAGCTTTTCTAAGTTAAATACTTTCAAAGATGGCTTCAAAGTCTTGAATACAATTAGTTCAATATTGCGATATTATAAACCTTTGACTTTCTTTGGGCTGGCTTCTTTTATCTTTTTTATTTTAGGCTTAATAAGTGCAATTCCGGTCCTTCAAGACTGGATAAAATCCGAATATATCTATCATGTGCCATTGGCTATTCTAGCAACAGGACTTGAAATGGTTTCACTGATACTTATGTCAATAGGATTAATTCTTGACTCTATTAACCATCAAGACAAAAGAAATTTTGAATTAAGTAATCTTTCTAAGCTTAAAAGACAATGAAAGAAGCGATTGTAAATAAAATATTCTCTTCGCATCTAGTAAAATTTTTAGTGGCGGGTGCGGTAGGTTTTTTTGTTGACGGCTCGTTTTTGCTCGTTTTTCAGCATATGGGAATGAGCCTGACCTTCGCTCGACTCCTTTCGTTTTCAGTTGCTGTAAGTTGCACTTGGATATTAAATAAAAAATGGACATTTCAACTAGAAAAAGACAACAATCAAAGAAGCTTTAAAAGGCACTCTTTATATATTATTTTTCAGTGCCTTGGGGCTCTGATAAATTTTTGCGTTTTTGTTTTTTTAACAAAAAAATTCATTATCATGCATTCCTATCCGTTAATACCCTTCAGTATAGCTTCAGCAATAGCTATGCTTTTCAATTATTCAACATCAAAGTTTATAGTATTCAAACCGAGACACTTGAAATGAAAACAATTCTTTTAAGAAAATTAATAAATCATGAAAAGTTAATATTATTTATATTGCTTGGCATTTTCACTGCTTATTATACCTACAACATCGGTCAGGATAGTAATTTTGATTTATTAAATTATCATTTCTTTACAGGCTATTCCTATTTAACAGACAGAAGTGGCGATATAGCACCAGCAAATATCCAAACATTTACACATCCTGCAGTAAATATATTAGCGTATTTTGCTTTTGATAATATCATTTTCCCATATAATGCCTGGTTGATACTGCTTGTTCAATTAATGAGTATTCCTGCTCTTCTGCTCATTGCAGATGAAATTAGCTTAATGGTTACAGGGAAAAAGATCAGTTTAGAAAAAAACATTGCTCTTTTGATTTGCGCTATATCACCATTATGGTTAAGTGAACTAGGAACATCTTTTTTTTCTTCAACAACAGCACCATTAGTCCTTTGGTCACTGTATTTTATTCTTAAAGAGAATAAAAATAAATATTTCGAAGGCTTTATCGCTGGTTCCCTTATGGGACTTGCGTTAGGTTTAAAACTTACAAATGCGCCTTTTGTAATTGGGTCTGCGTTTGCAGTAATATTGAAATCAACTTTAACTAAAAGTGGTAGACTTAATTTTTTCCTCACTTTCGTTTTTGGTGGCTTGACCGGTATTCTATTAACTTCTGGTTGGTACTGGGAACTCTGGAGCACGTGGAAAAGCCCTCTCTTTCCATTTTACAATAAGATTTTCCAATCTCCTTATTTCGATCTAATAAACTGGCGTGATAATAGGTGGGCCTTTAATAGCATCAAAGAATATATTAAATTTATCGTGGATGCTAATATTTTAACAAACAAAACTTCAGAGGTTCCGTTCAAGGATAGTAGAATTTTATTGATAAGCATTGCGCCATTTATATTGTTACTAAAACCAAAGGAATTATTACAAAGTAAATACATAATATTTTTAACATTCTTTTATGTCAGTTATTTTTTATGGTCTCTACTATTCGCATATCAACGTTATGCCATACCGTTAGAAATAATGTATGGGTTAGTCATTTGGATTACAATATTAAGCATAACTAGAAATAAATTAATTAGAAAAATAGCATTATCACTTATAGCTCTATTATGTTTATTTAACTTTCATGTACCGAATTGGGGGCATCTACCGGCAAATAAAATAACAAAAGATCCTTTTGGTATAACTTTACCAAGAGGTTTTGATAATACACCGGCTCGTTATCTTGTGGATGGTGTAACTATTTCTTATACATTAAGATATCTTAATCAAGATAGTCAATTTTTTGGTATTCGTTTCACTCATCAAGTGGACGAATTAATTAAACAGGAACTAAAGAAACCTAGCACCCTACCATTGCGCATAATAACGACTGAAAATGAAATAAAAAATCTGCCGTTAGTCCTTGATAGATTTGCATTGCATGGCAAAAAGCTTAGTTGCAAAAAATTTAGTTCAAATGCCGGGCATTACGTCATTTGTTCAGTCAGTGAAACCAGTAATTCAAAGGAAAGCACTAATAATGCAATTAATGTCAGTTACGCTAAATCAGCAAGTAATGCAGATGTGTCACCATTGGTCTATGCTGAGGGATTAAGCGATTACGAAGAGAATGGAAGATGGAGTAATGGAGGTCATGTAGAGTGGACGTGGCCAGAATGTATTAATTCGAAAAAATTATTGTTTTCAATTACTGGCAGTGCTTACGGGCCTAATGTTGGGAAAAAATTCTTATTACATATAGCAAATCAAAAATTCAGCTTTATTATGCAACAGAATTCAACAACGCAAAATATTGAAATAAATAATCCTAAAAATGAATGTATAAAATACATAAAGTTGGACATACCTGCTCCGACCTCGCCGAAGGAGCTTAATGAGAGTTCAGATTCTCGTAAACTTGGTATTCTGGTAAAGACACTTTCATTAACTCAAAAATAAAATGAAGGTTGTGAAATAAAAAACATTTCACAACCTTATTATTACGTGAAACATTACAAGCTAGCTATAACATTATTAAAATTGGAAGTATATGAATGGGTTGAAGCCATGTTCAACTACCGATATACAAGATAAGAAATATAAAACCATGCAATACCCACCAACAAAAATTGGCTTTTTGAAGAACTTAACTCGTAAAGTATAAAATAGTTTATCTTTTAGCAAACAAATTGCAAAAGCGAGGAACAATAAAGAAAGCACTTTTGGATCAGCAAGTCCGAGATTGGCTTCAGTCCAAAATTTTACATCTCCTATTAGAAACATTGCCGATAGAAAATGATTCATTTCAGTCAGACTAGTGCTTCGGAAAGGTACCCACAGAATAGTGGCAACAATGAATACTGGTAAGCTGAATAATTTCATTTTCTCAAGCTTTAATATCCCAGCTCTTTCAAGTGCTATAAGTGCCCCATGACCTAGTCCCCATATAAGATAAGTGTATGCAGCTCCATGCCATAAAGCACATAACCCAAAAACGATAAACAGGTTTCTATAGGTTTTGAATTCGCTAGTTCTATTTCCTCCCAAAGGAATATAAATATAATCTCTAAACCAGCGGGAAAGCGTCATATGCCAACGTCTCCAAAATTCTGTAACCGTATTAGCTGCATATGGCCGATTAAAGTTTCTAGGGAAGCGAAAACCGATCATTCTTGCCATACCAATAGCCATATCAGTATAGCCAGAGAAATCAAAATATATTTGAAACGAGTAGCACACCGCACTTAGCCATGCGGAATACATTGTTATGTCTGTACTATTATGGTGTATTGAATCAACCACAGCACCTAATGGATCGGCAATTAACGTTTTTTTAGCTAAGCCAATTGTAAAAATTACCATTCCCCAAAAGACGTCATTCTTGATCAATCTGCGATGCTTAATATCTAGCTGTTGCTTTACTTCAGAATATCTTACTAATGGTCCGGCAATTAAATGTGGAAACAAAGCAATATATACTGCGAATTTTTTTAAGTTTTTTTCTGGTGAAATCTTCCTTTTAAAAACATCAGCAATATAGGATATGAAATGGAAGACATAGAAAGAAATCCCTAATGGTAAAACCAAATTCATACTGCCAACTTCATTAAGATAGTTTAATCCTAAAACGTCATTAATCACATTAGCAAAAAAACTTAGATATTTAAAGAAAATTAGTGGAATAACGTTTATTATTATTGCAGCTATGAATAACCTTTTTGCTGGTAGTTTTTTTTGGTACAACTGACCTATTTGTAAAGCAATTAACCAGTTAATTAAAAGCAACATTAAAGCCACAAGTACTAATGGCCCTGCACCAAACATATAAAAAATAACACTTGAAATTAATATGAACCCATTTCTTAAATTCCGACTCAATAAAAAATATATAGCCAAAAAGATAGGGAAAAATATAAATAAAAATGCTGGGGATGAAAAAACCATTTTATTTTCCGTTGAAATTATTTTTTGAAAAGCGACCAAGTGCCGGATTGGATATCCAGGATTTGAACGATAAGGTATTTACAACGTCCGTTAATCAAACTTGGAACATCCAATACTGATCTTGAACGGTCTAACTTTGTAAATTTACTAAAAAAATTGACTAAACCAACATCCAGCATACCATCGCTAAAGCTATTGCCATACATACAAGTATTCGGCAATAAATCATTATTATTAATCAAATCCGTATCAAATTCTAGCCCTGTTTCTTGAGCATTTAAAACATTTATTTTATGAATGTCTGTCCACGTTTTTTTAATAGTAGGCTCTATAATATGTTCCTGTGCGATAAGACGTGAAGCAAATCTAGCATCAGATCCTAAAAAAGGACGGCTTTCTACCTTGAATTCATAATCCCACTTTCTATGACTTTTTTCTTTATCGGCAATCTTATCAACAAGGTTTTTGGACACATTGAAGGCAGATAAATGAGTCCAGTGAAAGTCTTGTGTATAAAAAGAACGATGTCCTTTTTGTACATCCTTTATTTCACCATATACATCTATCACATTTAGTTTAGGCTGATTTAATATATCATTATAAAACTTTATAAAGTTACTCTCTTTAGGTATTTTAGGCGCAAAAAATGGCAGCTTATTATCAATAAAATATTCTTTTTGCATAGGCGTTAGAAAATATGTAGTTACACCCATATTTTCAAGAGTGTCAGAAAACAGTTTCATTCCATTGATAATTTCTGCCCTGTCTTCTGCTGAAGACATCACTTTTTCAGTTGCGGGGAGTTCATTATCAATTAAATTCCTGCCGAATATATAATTATCTGTTCCGTAATAAACTCTTGATGAGGAGCCAAATATTCTATAATCTAATTCATTTTTAGCTCTGATAAAAAAATCTCGCAGACCCATATTATCATTAAACCACTTATCGAATTTTACGTAGTTTTTATCTACCGCATACCAAGGACCATCCCATTTTTCTGGGAATTCCGCTAGCACTCTCATCTCTTCAACTTTTTCTACTCGAGATGAATACCAGTCATGAACTTTTTCAAAAGCAGGAAAATTTTTAACCAAAATTGAATTGATACGTTCTGTACATATAAAAGAAATAATTAGAGGTAACAAGCTCAAGGAAAAAACAATCCAAACAAATATCAGCTGAGGTCTGAATTTATTATTTGAATCAGGAATTTTTTCATATTTTTCACTTAACACAGAAGTACTCCTTTTCAAAAAAAATAAATTATTATTCTAGAAAACACTAGTATTATAACACCCCCCGTGAGGGGTTTAGTATAAGTTAATAAAAGCACATAACTGATATTTTATCTCTGATAGTTTTCACCAGATAAAAGGAAAAAGCTTTTCTTCCTATTATGCACTCAAAATCCCTAACAATATAACCAAGTCATAAAAAAAGCCGTAGCAAATGCTACGGCTTCGTTATTTTATTATTCAAAACATTATTTAATCCAGCCACTCGGTGTGGAACACACCGTCTTTATCGATGCGCTTGTAAGTATGCGCGCCGAAGTAGTCGCGCTGCGCCTGAATCAGGTTGGCAGGCAGCACTTCTGAACGGTAGCTGTCGTAGTAAGCGATAGCGGCAGAAAAGGTCGGCGTCGGGATACCGTTCTGTACAGCGTAGGCGACCACGTCGCGCAGCGCCTGCTGGTATTCGTCAGCGATATTCTTGAAGTACGGCGCCAGCAGCAGGTTGGCAATATTAGCGTTTTCGGCGTAGGCATCGGTAATTTTCTGCAGGAACTGGGCACGGATGATGCAGCCAGCACGGAAAATTTTAGCAATTTCACCGTAGTGCAGATCCCAGTTGTACTGCTCGGAAGCCGCACGCAGCTGTGAGAAGCCCTGCGCGTAGGAAACGATTTTGCCCAGATAGAGCGCACGACGCACTTTCTCTACGAATTCTGCTTTGTCGCCGGTGAACGCCTGCGCCTGCGGTCCGCTCAGCACTTTAGAGGCTGCAACGCGCTGCGTCTTCAGAGAAGAGAGGTAGCGAGCAAATACGGATTCAGTAATCAGTGACAGCGGCTCGCCGAGATCCAGTGAACTCTGGCTGGTCCATTTACCGGTGCCTTTGTTAGCCGCTTCATCCAGAATCACGTCAACCAGGTAGTTACCCTCTTCATCTTTCTTGGTGAAGATATCCTTGGTGATGTCGATCAGGTAGCTGCTCAGCTCGCCGTTGTTCCACTCGGTGAAGGTTTTGGCCAGCTCTTCATTGCTCAGACCCAGCGCGCCTTTCAGCAGGGCGTAGGCTTCAGCGATCAACTGCATATCGCCATATTCAATGCCGTTGTGCACCATCTTCACATAGTGACCAGCGCCGTCCGGACCGATGTAGGTTACGCAGGCTTCGCCATCTTCCGCGCGCGCAGCGATTTTGTCCAGAATCGGGGCAACCAGCTCGTAGGCTTCTTTCTGACCGCCAGGCATGATTGATGGGCCTTTCAATGCACCCTCTTCACCGCCGGAAACGCCGGTACCGATGAAGTTGAAGCCCTGCTCAGACAGCTCTTTGTTACGACGGATGGTGTCTTTATAGAAGGTGTTACCGCCATCGATCAGGATGTCGCCTTTGTCGAGATGCGGAGTCAGGGAAGCGATAGTTTTGTCAGTTGCTTCGCCCGCCTGAACCATCAGCAGGATACGGCGCGGTTTTTCCAGCGAGTCGACGAACTCTTCGATGGTGTAGTAAGGCGCGAGTTTCTTGCCCTGGTTTTCAGCGATGACTTCATCAGTCTTTTCGCGTGAACGGTTGAAGATAGAGACGGTATAACCACGGCTTTCAATGTTGAGAGCCAGGTTACGGCCCATAACGGCCATACCTACAACGCCGATCTGTTGCTTGGACATTACATACTCCTGTCTGTGGTCTCGCAGAATGTTACCAGTAACACTCTTCACTAAGTGATCGATATGTTAACTCAGGATTGCCGATAAGAGGTAATGATTGGTGCGATAGCTGACTGAAAAAACATGAAAAAAAATCACAAACTCAACAGGGATTTATAGATGCTATTATAGCTAGAGACCATTTTTTGGGCAGTAAAAAGCGACTCAAATCGATCATGAGCCGCTTCGCCATAGCGTTTAGCCTGCTCGGGATTGAACCAGATTTCATCCATTGCCTTACGTAAGGCAACGGGATCCGAAGGCGGCACAACAAGCCCTGTTTGTTGATGAATATTGATATAGGTTGTTCCAGTGCCTATCTCGCTTGAGATGAGCGGCTTAGAATAAAGCGCGCCTTCCAGCAGCGAAATGCCAAATGCTTCTGAGCGCAAGTGCGAAGGAAAAACCAGACAGGTGCTTAGCTGTAGCAAGGCTGCTTTATCGCTGTCTCCAAGTGCGCCAAGGAAATAAATATTATCTACTGAAAGCTTTTGAGCCTGTGCTTTTAGTTCCGCTTCAATGGGGCCAGCACCTACTACAACAATGGGGTAGCGACTGTTTTGAGCCGCTTCGATTAGAATATGTAATCCTTTATAATAGCGAAAGGTGCCAATAAAAAGGAAAAATCCCTGAGGGAATCGTGATTTCCATCTTTCAAGCACCGCTACGTCATTATTTTGATAGAAGTTCTTATCCAGCCCGTAAGGGATGACAGCTACTTTGTCTTTAAATTGTTGTAGTACGGGACTGCTTTCAACGTAATTAGGCGATGCCGCAACAATGCGATCCACCGATTTAAGAAAACGATTCATCAGTGGCGAGTAGAGTTTAAGCAATAGTTTTTGCTTCACAATATCAGAATGATAACTCACCACAGAAGGTTTTTTAATACCCGCTGCAAAATGCATAAAATCCATAAAAGGATATGGGAAGTGATAATGAATAATATCCGCAGATTTTGCCAGCGCTTTAAATGTCTTTACAGCTTTAAAAGAAAACGGGGTTGAGGCAAACTCGCAAACTGTTTTTACCCGATGGATAGTATGCTGGTCAAGTATTGAAACTTCTTCGTCATAAGCCGGGCTATGGGTAAGGACGGTAGAGCGTATATTTTCTCTGATTCCACCTTCGGCAAGCTGGTAGATTACTTGCTCTATGCCGCCGAAGGTGTCCGGATAATAAGTTTTATAACAGTGTAGGACATTGATCATATAAATTTAGCAACCTGCTCATAGGCTTCTATTGTTTTATCTGCACAGAGTGACCATGAGAACTGCTGAGCCTGAGCAAGCCCTGATAATATCATTGCCTGCTTTCTTACAGCATCGTCTGTCATACTCTGAAGATAAGCTGTCAACGTTTCAACATCCTGTGGCGCATGCATCAATGCCGCATCGCCGACTACTTCAGGAAGAGAAGTAGCGTTGGAACAAATAACTGGCGTACCTGACGCCATAGCTTCCAGCACGGGTAACCCAAAACCTTCATAGATTGAAGGGAAGACAAAGCTGGTCGCCGCGCTATAGAGAATGGGGAGATCCTTACCGGCTACAAATCCCAAATATTTCAACCATCCCTCTCTTTCGCCTTTATCAAAAAGCCGAAAAAGCTCTGTATTATCCCACCCTTTATAGCCACTTATTACCAGAGGGTAATTTTGCTTTATGGCACTGGGTAGACGATCATATGCTTGCAATAAGGTAAGAATATTTTTTCTTGGCTCAATGGTACCAGTATAGAGGAAAAAATGGCGCCATTTGAGTTGATAAACATCTAATACAGCTTGTGCTTCAGCTTCGATGCGAGGATGAAATAATGCATTGCATGCTAAAGGGGCAACGGCAATTCTTTCTTCAGGCAAATCGAAAAACTCGATTAACTCACGCTTAGTGTAGTGTGAATCTGTAATCAGCATGGCGGCGCGAGAAACTGTCTTGCGCAACTCTTTTTGCATTAAATGCACACGACCGGCTGGGTGAAATTGCGGCCAGTGAAAAACCGACAAATCATGAAACGTCGCCACGCAGTGTTTGACGCCTGGCGGCAAATAGTAGTTAGGGCTGTGGAAAATATGAGCGCTATAAGAACGAAGCGACCATGTTTTCAGAAGTGGAAAGGTAAGCCGGTAAATCTCACTAACTGTTCTACTATTTTGCAGCTTTCTTTTCAAAGACTGGACCGACTGGGCAGATTCACTGGCTACCGCCAGTGAATCACGCACTTTAGTCCCATGTAGCCAGGTCAGCGCTATCTTATCTTCACGCTGTTGCAGTTCGCGTGCAAGTTCAAACGCATAACGGCCAATGCCCGTTAAAGGGTATTTAATACAGTCCGTGGAAAATACGACGTTCAGCTTTACGCTTCTAGCATCCATTTCAGAGTTTCCCTCAGCGGAATGGGATGAAGCTGGTGTTGCGTCAACTGATTAAGCAGACTGATATCACCGCAAAGTTCTTTAATTTCATTTGCTCTGACAAATTGCGGATTGACTTCGATTCGAATCGAGTGGCCGGTAAGCTCTTCACACAGAGAAATGACTTCACGAAGAGAATGCATTTCACCCGAAGCAACATTAACGGTCATACCGAATGCCGTAGAGCCGAGTAAGGCTGCATAGCTTTTGACAAGATAGCGTACATCTGAGAAGTCGCGCCACACATCAATATTGCCTAACTCAATCACTTCTTTTCGTGCTCTGAAGTGGCTAACGATTTTCGGGATCAAAAAGTTTTCCGCTTGTCCAACACCGGTGTAATTGAAGGGCCGAGCAAGGATCAAAGGCAACTTGTCCTGAAACAGTCGGGACACATACTCCATTGCTAGTTTGCTGACGGCGTAGTCGTTGGCAGGGTTAGCAGGCGTCTCTTCGCCAAGTTTACCCGGCGTATTGTTGCCATAAACATTTGCACTACTTGCAACCAATACGGCTTCTGGCTTTTTATCGCCATCAGCTAGCGCTTGTAGCAGGTTACGCGTACCCGACAGATTAACGTCATAAAAGGCGTTGGGGTTCGCATGACCGACAAAGGCTATCGCCGCAAGATGGACAACAACATCCGGCGCTATACAGTCTACAGCATGTTTGACCTGTACAGCATCAGTCAGGTCGACCTGAAAATAGTGACCATCTTGTTGAGAGGACGAAGAGCCAAGGCCAAATATTTCATATCCGGCAGCGGATAATTCCGCTGCCATATAATGGCCAGTAAAGCCCTTGATACCAGTGATCAATGCTTTTTTGCCATTAGTCATATTAGAAAGAGAATCCTTGTTTGTTACGACGCAGATCCTCTTCAACCATCATGGCGCACAGCTCTTCAAGCGTGGTTTTAGGTTCCCAGCCGAGGATATCTTTCGCACGCTGTGGGTTGCCGATTAACAGTTCAACTTCCGCTGGGCGATAGAATTTCGGATTAACTTTTACCACCACTTTACCAGTCGCAACGTCAATCGCGACCTCTTGCTCTTCTTTACCTTCAAAGCGCAGCTCGATACCCGCTGCTTTGAACGCCATTGAGACGAAATCACGCACTGTTTCGGTACGATTGGTTGCCAGCACAAAGGTATCAGGCTCATCAGCCTGCAGCATCAGCCACATACCTTCTACATACTCTTTAGCAAAGCCCCAGTCACGCTTCGCATCCATATTGCCTAATTCAAGCACATCAAGTTTACCCAGCTTAATTTTGGCAACAGAATCGGTAATTTTGCGAGTGACGAACTCCTGAC
>Ga0157362_1000328_pt1 | contig 15724 bp, 11 predicted proteins | sample AttlaeALBM3_FD_111480 | JGI IMG/M metagenome (GOLD analysis project Ga0157362, IMG submission 111480) | Fungus gardens microbial communities from leaf cutter ant in Ribeirão Preto, State of São Paulo, Brazil - Atta laevigata ALBM3 | ecosystem: Host-associated > Fungi > Mycelium > Unclassified ... | reverse complement strand
GGTTGGCAGCGCCGTGGTGATCACGAGCGAAGGCGGTCCCGATCTGATGATGCAGCGCCTGATGCGTCGCTCGGGTCAGGGCATGCCCCCCGCAGCGCCCATCATGGAGATCAACCCGCATCACCCGCTCATCCGTGATCTCGCAGCACGGGTGGAGAAAGGTGAGAGCGTGGCCGATTTCGCCCGCGTTCTGCTGGATGTCGCCCGTATTCAGGATGGCGAGACCTTGCCCGATGCCGCCGGTTTTGCGCAGCGCCTGACCGCCATGCTGACGAGCGCTGCCACAGCCTGAATTGTCACCGCCGATCACGAGGCGCCAAACGTCTGATACCGGCGGTTGGCGGAGATCGTCCACATAGGCATGACAGCACGTCGGAAAAGGCCCGTACCCAAGGTATGGGCCTTTTTTCGTGGTCGCTTGCGAAACATCGCCCCATCCAGAGCAGCAAAAGCGCTGAGGCTGAGCCCTGCACGCCTTGCATAGGGCTGGACCACGCAAAGGCGCAACTTCCTCCCTGCCGGACGAGTTCTCTCTTGCCAGCGGGCAGGCGTTTCGCCCGTCCGGCAGAAGGGATCTTGATCATGACGCAGAGCAGTTTTCACCCGACCAAGGAAATGGCCTCGGCGGCGCGCCACGGTCTCAAATTGCGCGAGAAATTCAATCGCGGCGGGACAGAAGCCGGTGTTAAACGCGCCGAGCAACTGGCCGAACAGAAGGATCTGGATGAGAGCGACCTCAAATCCATGCACAGTTTCTTCGCCCGCCATAAATCGGACCAGAAAACCAAGACCCATGAATGGGGATCGGATAGCGACCCCTCTGCCGGCTATATCGCGTGGCTTCTCTGGGGCGGGGATCCTGCGCGCGACTGGGTTGAACGCAAGATCGCCTCACTCGACAAATAAGCCCTGTAACAAGGCGCCGCGAGCCCAGGGGGCGCTACCCCTGTCAGGCAGGGCGCACCGCGCTCCCCTGGCGGGCCAGCCGCATCAACACGATTGTCAGGCCGAGCGCCACCAGGGCAACGCTCCAGTTGACGGCGTCAGCCTGTCCGCCCCTGAGCAGAACGATGGCTGCCAGCGCAGCATGGGCGAATGTCGCCAGCCAGAGCATGAGGGCCTCACCCCATGCGAAGGGCAACGCACCCAGCAGCATCAGCCAGAAAACGCCGTGATAAAGCCGGAACGCTCCGCCCTCACTCAATGGATGGGGAAGCAGCAGCGAGACACAAAGCAGAAGGGCAATGGCTGTCATGCACCCCGTGCAGCAACCAGTCGTCAGGCGGGACAGGAAGCGGGTGCCGCGCGTGTCTGTCAGGCACCCCGTCGCCTTCTCCTTGCGTCTGCGCACCGCAATCCAGAGCTTGCTGCCCGTATAGAAAAGAAACGCCCCGGCAAAACCGAGAACGAGATAGGTCCAGCGTATCGGCGCACCCCCGTAGCTGCCAAAATGCAGGGCAAAGAAACTGGTCAGCGCTGCAAACCCTGCCGACTGGTACCCCGGCAGATAAGCGCTCCACAGGATTTGGCCCGTATAGGGGTCGAGTGTTGCAAATCCGCTGGTGGGACCCCGCATGACATGGGCGGGATCATGCCCCGAGACGCGCAAGACCGGGCCTGAGCCGGGCGGCCCACCAGGGCGCGTGGAATAATCGAGCGTGTCAGGCACAAAGCCCGGTGCAGTCTGGGCCAGACGCGCCAATATCTCCGCCGGAGCCAGCAACACGGTCCCCTCTCCCGCGTGAGGCGGTGCAACCCTGCCCCCCATGCCCCGACCACCACCATGCCCCGCACCATGACGACCATGCGCGCTTGTACTCTGGGCATGTGAGAGAAACTCGCCCTGCACCGTAAAAATCACGTCGTGGAAAGCAAAGACGACCGACGTCAGGGCCATGACGATGTGGAACGGCAAGGAGCAGAACCCGAGCAGATTATGCAGGTCCAGCCATTTGCGTCTGACGCTCCCCACCAGCCGCACGGCAAAAAGCGCCCGTGCCAGGGCCGGGATGAAAACGATGGTGCCCGACACCAGAGCCAGCGCATAGGCCAGCGCAATGAACCCCATCACGATCATGGCGGCCTCATGCGGCAAGGGTAGCCCCATGCGCTGATGCACCGTGTCAATCAGCTGGGCAACGGGCGAGGGTTTATGCGTTGTGGTTACAAGACCGCCCTGCGCATCGAGCGCCGCCAGCATCATGGCCGATGACCCGTGGCCATGACGCCCTTGGCCCAGTGGCCATACCAGACGCGCCGGATGGGTGGCATCGGGGCTGACGACAATGCTGTATTGGCGCTGTGCCTCGGGATAGACGGCAAAAGCCCTGTCGAGCAGATCTGGCACGTGCTCAATGGAAACGGCGGCGGGCAGGTCGGGCCGGGGTGTCAGCCAGGATTCGAGCGCTGGCTCGAACATGCTGATGGCGCCCGCGTAAAAGGCGATGAACAGGAAGAGCCCTGCCACCACACCGACCCAGCTATGAACCTCACGATAAACCGCCACGATATCAGCGCGCAGTTTCATGGCTGCTCACCCCCGAAAAACCCGGCAAGCAGCGTGTTGGCCAGCCATAGCAGACAGGCAATCCAGCCAAGGCCAAACCATGCCCCCAGACCTGAGCGAAACAGGAAGCACAGGCTGAGACAGATCACCCAGAGCAGCGCCGCCCCCCACATGAGAAACTGCGATGAGAGCATCATCGGATTGCCTGTAGCACCACAGAGATGCCCGGCCAGAACCATCGCCCCCAGTGCCAGTGCAGCACCGGGAATCAAACCGGCCAGCGTCTTGGCGAGCCAGCGGCGATTATCGAGTTTCGCCCCCTTCATGGGCGCACGCCCTTTCGCGCATGAAGCGCAACCCCAAGGGGAAGCAGGCTGAGCACAAGCATCAGCATCGCCACTGTCATGAAAATCCCGACGAGCCAGTCAGTCGCTACCACAAACCCGACCAGCGAGAGCACCGAGAACAATGCGCCCGCCCCAAGGCAGGGGCGCGATGGGGGGCGCACCCGACACCATTGCTGTTGCCCACTGGCGAGGTAGAAAGCAGCGCCAGCGGCCACGGCCAGACAAAACCCGGCCAGGACCAGGCAGGGCGGGCAAAATCCTGCAAGCCCCGACAAGCTTGCCCCGCTCACCAGCGATATTCCAGACGCATGGTCAGGCTTCTGCCCTGACCATAATAGCAGGCAGAGACCGCCGTGCAGGTCGCCACGAAGCGCTTATTGGCGATATTGCGCATGTTGAGCGAGAAAGAGAGGCCATTATAGCGTGGCCGCGCCACGCCGAAATCATAGCGCAGGAACATGTCATAGAGTGTGTACCCGGGTATGGAGAGCGTATTAGCCGTATCGCCATAGGAATGGCCCGTATAGCGCACGCCACCGCCAAAACCGGCACCGCGCATCGGTCCATGCAGCAGGCGCTGATCGACAAAAAGCGAGGCCATCCATTTCGGGGCCTGAGGCATATAATTGCCAATCTGCGAAGCCGTGTTCGATTCCGTAATTTTGGCAGCGCTGCGCGTGCCGGTGAAAATAACCGCCATATCCCAGGGCAAGGTCGCACGGCCTTCAAGTTCAAGACCACGCACACGCATCTCACCCGTCTGCACAAGGCATGTCGCCGTGCCGCAAAGCTGACCGTTCGGCGCAGGGGTCGTCACATTCTGCTGCGTGATCTGATACCCGCCGAAAGTAACGTAAATGCTCTTTCCATACTGGTAACGCAGCCCGGCCTCATACTGGTCGCCTGTCGTCGGCTTGAAAGGCTTGTTGTCGAGCGCTGTCGAAGGATCTGACACCTGCGGCTGGAAGGACGTGGCATAGCTGAAATAGGGCGCCAGACCGATCTTGGTACGGTAAACAGCCCCTGCACGCCATGTAAAGCGGTCATTATCGTTCAGATAGCGCTTCTTGGTCAGGATATTGAGGGTATTGTCACGCGCCCAGTCCTGACGACCGCCGACCGTGATGTAGAGATTTTCGATCTTCATCTGGTCCTGGAAATACAGACCGTTCTGCTGCGATTCCGTGGCGCCATAAACCTGTGGCGCCAGACCGGCCGAATAACCGGTCGTGCCACGCGCCACCGGGTCGAAGATATTCAGCAGGGGCAGTACAAGCGCCGAGTTGACCAGATCGCGCGAGCTTTCCCAGTTTGTATAGAAATAATCCGTGCCGAACAGCAGCGTATGACGCACCATGCCTGTTCTGGCCCTGACCTCAAGCTGGGTATCTGTCGCCACGCCCTGCGAGCGCCCGCGTCCTTCGACAGCCCGTCGATTAACGGTCTGATAGGGCACGCATCCCTTGATGCTGGCGGTGCATTTCGTCAGCGTATCGCCCGAAAGTACCGTCGAGCGGTAAAGGTTATCCAGATAGGTGTAGCGCGTGTTGTTGCGCAGCGTGACGATATTGTTGAAGCGATGCTCGAGGAATGACCCGGTCAGCACCTGTGTGCGATCAAAGGTATTCCAGTCGGGCTCGCCTATGTTTTCGTCATTGCGGATATAGCGCCCCTTGGACGGCACAAGCGTGCCGGTCATGGGCAGGAACTGGAAGGTCGAGCCGCCAGTGTCACGCTGATACTGCGCCAGCAGCGTCCAGCTCGACCCCGGCCCATAGGCCCATGTCAGGCTGGGCGAGACATAATACCGCCCGCTATTCACATCATTGACCTGCGTGCCGCCATAACGGGCCACCGCAACGATCCGTCCTCGCACCGTACCGGATTTGTTGAGTTTGCCGGAGACGTCACCCGAGGCCTGACCCTGCCAGTTGCCGAGCTTGGTATAGCCGATGGTCTGAAGGAAGAATTCGCCATGCGATTTCTCGGTCGGACGCTTGGTAGTGAGATTGACGATACCACCCGGCGCGGTCTGGCCATAAAGCGCCCCAGACGGCCCTTTCAACACCTCGATCTGCTGAAGGGCGAACGGATCGAACGATGTACGTGTCCATTGCCCGCCGGAAGGCAGACGAAGCCCATCGACAAAATTGTTGTTGGACGAAAAGCCGCCTGCCCCGAAGCCACGCACTGAAACCTCATCCACGCGATTATCCACGCCCGAGGGCTCAGCCTGCACACCCGCCATATAGGACAGCGCATCAGCGATGGTGGGGGAAGCGCGCAGCTCGATTTCCTCACGCGTGACGATCGAGATGGTCTGCGGTGACTCGATAATGGGGGTGCGTGTCTTGGTTGTTGCCCCTGCCTGAGACAGGCCCGTGGCCGAGACGACAATAATCTCGTCAGGTTTTTTCTTTTGAGCAGCCGTCGGCTTTTTCCGCAGGATCGATTGCGGCTGTGTGTCTGCTGCCTGTGCGGTGGTGAGAGAGGTCGCGCCTGCGAGAGCCAGGGCGACAAGACCGGTGATCCTGCGCATTGTTTCAAATTCAACATCATAATGGTGGGCCGAAAACGTGCGCTGAATTTGTGCAATTGCGAATCATTGTCAATTCATTAATGTCTCGTGAGTCAGGTTTCGCGGGTCAGGTGACACCGACAAGCCACACTGCTTACACGCAAAGGTGTCGGTGCCTGATCCGCGCAAGCCCGGATCTCCCAATAGCCATCCCGGTCGGCCAGGGCACAGATCATGTCTCGAACAAAGCTCGATAAATGCTTCCTTGCCTCCCACTTCGAGCACTGAACGGCATGAATGACCACATGAATACGTTGGGCGAAGAACCAGTGCATGCCCGACATGCAGACCGCACCGTGCTCAAATGAGACGGGTCCTTCATTCCATGTCGAAACGAGTTACCGCGAGACGAAAATAATGGTTCTGTTTCGAAATAATATCGTCGGACAATCGGTATAATATCAACACCTCTCTGGAAATAAGATTTACGTCAAATCATTGCACATCAACCACATCTTGGGTTTTACGAATATTTCATTTTAAATCAGGCAGAAATATCAACGATTTTAGAAATTTTCTCTCATATTACTCCGAAAATGCAACTTTTCTCTTGTTGACACAAATAGGAAAAATGTTATCCGTTTCCAAACTTATTGGAATCGGTACGAGATGAAAAAAGTCAGACTGAACCTGGACAAATTTATTTGCCCGCACAAAGCGTCGAGCGATTCCGTCTATGAGGTCGTGAAACGTTTTTACACCGCAAAGAAGTATAAGAAATCTTTGCACCTATCGCTCATGGCTTACAAATTATTTGGAAACGCCAAAGACGAGTACCAACATCCAAAATTTCTTAAAGAGGCCTACCGAGCTTCTTTGGAGATTGCGCCTAACTCCAGCCATCAGAAGATCAAGCGTATGCTAGCCAGAAATCTGCCAAAAGGAGATCAATGCGTTAGTATCTTGGCAAATAGAGTAAGGGACAGAAAATATCCAAAGTAATGATTGGATTACACTTGCGTGGCATATAATAAATGAAGATTACGCGGCCATTGCAAACTCACATATTGTATAAGTTATTATATGATCAATCGTATGTATAGTATAAGTGTATAGAACCAAATACCATTGGTATATTATACACAAATAAATCTTTTGCCGTATTTTAGGATGCTACGTCGATAAATCGAGGCATGATGCGTCACTGTTGCGCAGTGCGACTGACAGCATATTCATGCCAGCACCAGTAAGATCCTTCTCAGAAGAAAGGAAGGCTGCAATGCATATGGCAGTCATTGGCGGCGGATACGTCGGTTTGGTAACCGCTACCTGTTTCGCCGAATTCGGTATCGAAGTCCGCGTTGTTGAGACCCATCCGGAGCGCTTGGCCACGCTTCAAAGCGGTCAAATTCCGATTTACGAGCCCGGATTACAATCGATGGCGGCCGCAAACGTCGCAGCTGGACGACTCTCTTTTGGCAACAGTGTGAATGATGCCGTAGCCGGTGCTGCGGCAGCGTTCATCGCTGTGGGCACCCCTCCGGATGAGGATACCGGGCGGGCTGACCTTACTAAAGTGATCGAAGCATGCTTGCAGATCGTTCATGCTGCCACCGACTATATCGTCATTACCACAAAATCGACCGTTCCTGTCGGTACGGGGAAAAAACTTGCCAAGCTAGCCCGCGAGGCGCGTCCTGACCTTGATTTCGATATCGCCTCAAATCCGGAGTTCCTACGTGAGGGCTCAGCGATCTGCGATTTCATGCGCCCCGATCGCGTTGTGATCGGCCTTGAGGCCAGCAAACCAGGAGGCACGTCGCGCGCCGAGGAGATCATGCGACGCCTATATCGCCCACTTTACCTTATTGAGGCGCCAATCCTCTTCACCGATCTCGAATCGGCCGAGCTCATTAAATATGCAGCCAACGCTTTTCTCGCGATGAAAATCTCATTCATCAACGAGATGGCTGATCTGTGTGAAAAAACCGGCGCCAATGTGCACGCCATTGCCCGTGGCGTCGGACTGGACGGTCGAATCGGTACCAAATTCTTGCATGCCGGTCCTGGGTTTGGTGGATCGTGCTTCCCTAAAGACACCTTGGCGCTGAGCCATATAGCTCGCGATGCAGGTGTGCCGTCGCGGCTGGTCGACGCGACGATTCAGATTAACACGGAGCGCAAGAACTCGATGGCTGAGCGCATCTTGGAAGCCATCGGCCACACCAGGCAACGAGGTTGTACCATCGCCATTCTTGGCCTCGCGTTCAAACCAAACACCGATGATATGCGCGATGCGCCGTCGATCCCGATCCTCCATCGACTGCACGAGGAAGGCCTGACCATCAAGGCATTCGATCCTGTCAGCATGTCTGCGGCCAAGCCACTACTACCCGCAGATGTTATTTTTGGAAGAGATGCTATCGAGACGGCAACCGGAGCCGATGCTCTGGTTGTCCTGACTGAGTGGAACGAGTTCCGTGCCCTCGATCCGCGCACTCTGCGCTCGATCATGCACGGCAACACGATTGTCGACCTGCGCAATATCTGGGATCCGCAGGCCATGGCAAAGCACGGGTTCCGTTACCAAAGCGTCGGACGACCAACCCCCTAAAGCCCAGATATCGCACTCAGCAGGCATTACGCAGCCAACGCTTCAGTTCAACCGGAGCTCGCCTTTCCATGACCGCCCCTGCCCCGACCACACCATACATACGCTCTCTCCTCTGCCTTATCATCAAGAATGAACGGCAGGATCTGCTTGAACTGATTGCGCATCACTGCCTGATCGGCTTTGAAAGGATCGTCATCTATGACAACGAGAGTGACGACGGCACGGCTGAGGTCATTGAGGATGCCGCCAGGCATTTTCCGGTTGAGCGGATACTCTGGCAGAATAACCGCGCGCCGATACCGGGTCTGACCAAACAAGGTGCCGCTTATACGCATTGTATCACAGAATGGCGGGATCGGGCAGAATGGATATGCTTCCTGGACGGCGACGAATTCCTCATCCCACCGCCAGGTGCGCAGCTCAACGATCTGCTTGACCGACATGCAGATCAAGACGCCTTCGCGATTAACTGGATGACGTTTGGTTCATCCAATCTTGAGAGTAGCGCAGGCCGGTTGGTGCTGGAAGCTTTCACGGGACGCGGCGCCAGCGATCGTGGCGTCAATCAACACGTGAAGATGTTTTTCCGCCCGAATAAAGCTGGACGCGTCCTCAACCCCCACTATGTCGTGACCGAGAAACCCGCTGTTTCGGTCGATGGCAGACCTGTTCAATGGATGACCGAAGGAGTGGTGGCACCAGGCACGATCGTACAGGGTGACTGGCGCATCCATCATTATATCATCCGCAGTCGGGAGCACTGGACACGCCGTCTGGCACGCAGGCAGCCTGGTGGCCAAGCTCGCGACTGGGAAACATTTAAGGGCAACGATGCCAGTGAGATACCTGATTACCGTGCGCTTGCCTCAGCGCGCAAGGTTCATCAACGCCTGACAGAGCTGGGCTATACTTACAGGTCGGTTCCGACAGATGGCAGTGCCCTCCCGCTCACCTCGCCAGTTCAGTGTACGATTGATGAAGTAAGTGCGACTGTCATTCGGGGCTGGGCATACAACCCGCAGCATGAAGAGCCCACCGGACTGATCTTTCGTATTGATGGCCAAGCCCTACCGGAAATTTCCTGCACCGATATTCGACCGGATGTGGCTGCCACGGAACTGCGCCGCGAGAAAGTTGGCTTCCATATGCTAATGCCGTCGCGATACCTTGATGGCAGCCCACATACCCTCACGGTAACCGACACCGATGGCCAGAGAATACTGTTCATTCACAATCAGCGGCGGCTGGAGTCCAAGAGATTCAAGGTCAACGGCGCACCTGAGGTGATCAGCATGATTGACAGTCCGGCTGATGGTTGCCTGCGAGGCTGGGTTGCAGCCGCACCACATTGTCGTCCGGGCCATTTCCAGACCCGCCAGCACATCAAGATCACGCACAACAATCAGATCGTGGCAACCGGCATCGCAAACATAGCCAGACCTGACGTCGCTGCCGCGCACGATATTGATCGCCACTGCGGCTTCGCGATCGAGATACCGCTCGAATTTCGCCAGGGACCTCCAAAAACCTATCGCATCAGCCTGATGCCTGAAGATATCGATTTAAACGGTAGTCCGATCACCGCCGACCTGGATAACAGTAGTTATGGCAACGTGATCGCACGCATCTCCGCCATGCTGGATGACTGCTCGGAGCATCTGCGCAGAGCTGGTCGTCGGAGCCGCAAAGAGATTCAGGATAAGATCGCAGCTGTGCGAGACTTTGCAACAGCACAGATCCCCACAAGCGGACTGAGTATCACGAACTATGAGCCCTGGTTCGTCCTGCACCAGCAATCGATCCAGCAACGTAGTCGACGGCGACGTCGCAGCGGCCCACTGGTATCCATTGTCTGCCCGGTGTATCGCCCCGCCCCCGAGCATTTCCGCTCGGCCATCTTGTCCCTGATGAACCAGACCTATCAGGATATCGAAATTCTTCTTTGTGACGACGGCGGCAAGGATCAGGCCGTAATCGATGTCATGGCAGAGCTTGCCCAGAGCGATTCACGCATTCGCTTCGTCGTGAATAGTGAGAATCGGGGCATCTCCGAGACGACGAATACCTGCCTCGACATGGCGACCGGTGAATGGGTTGCTTTCTTCGATCATGATGATCTGCTTGTTCCCCACGCGATCGAGGTCATGATTGCCGCTGATCGTACAGGCCATGCCAACCTTATCTATTCAGATGAGGACAAGATCGACGATGCGGGAAACCTCTCTGAGCCGATGCTTAAACCGGCCTGGAACTACCGATATCTGCTTGGTGTCAATTACATCAATCACCTGACTATGATCCGCAGGGACATCCTAGATAAAGCTGGGCGACTTGATAGCGCGTTCAACGGTGCACAGGACCATGACTTTCTGCTTCGCTGCATTGAGCTCTGCTCACCACGCAGCATCGTGCATGTGCCAGCCGTCCTCTACCACTGGCGCAAAACGAGTTCTTCAACCGCATCCTCCATCGAGGCTAAGCCTTACGCAATCGCAGCTGGTGTCCGCGCTGTTCAAGCCCACCTTCATCGACGAAAAATTGCAGCAACGGTTTATAGCTATGGGCCTCGCACTTTTTATCGAGTGCAGGCTGATGTCGCGCCGCAGCAGAAAGTTGCCATTGTCATCCCTTACAAGGATCAGATGCACTTCACGCGCAAATGCGTGGAACGCCTTCTCAGACATAGCAAACGCCATGACATTCATATTTTTCTCGTTAATAACGGTTCAACCACTCAAGATGCCATTAAATTTGCAGATGAAGTCAAATCTAATTGTCGCGTGACAATTTTCGACTACGACAGACCTTTCAACTACTCAGCAATCAATAATTTCGCAGTCTCTCTCGTACCCAAAGAATACGAGAACCTTATCCTCATGAACAATGACCTGTTCGTCAGCGATGATGACTGGCTCGACACTCTAATGGGGGAGATGGTTATCGATCCTACAGTAGGCATCGTCGGGGGTAAGTATCTGTTCGAAAACCGGACTGTGCAGCATTGCGGCGTTATTCTCGGTTTTGGAGGTGTGGCCGGACACGCCTTCCCTCATGAATCAGAATATTTCCCGGGCTATGGCGCCCGGGGCTTCATCACGCATCAGGTCTCTGCGGTGACTGCCGCTTGCCTTCTGATTCGTCGAGACATTTTCGACGCTATTGGGGGCTTCGATGAGAAAGACCTCACTGTCGCCTTCAACGACATTGATTTGTGTATCAAGGCGACGCAGGCTGGGTGGAAAATCATACTCACCCCGGACTTCGTGGCGGAACACCATGAATCTATCAGTCGCGGTCTTGAAGACAGCCCCAAGAAAATCGCGCGATTTGCCCGGGAACAACGCACCATGAAGCGACGCTGGAAAAATATTCTGGGTCATGACCCATTCTTCCATCCGGCATTTGCCCGCGAGGGGCGTACGTTTCACGATCTCCACGCGCCTGCGATGGGGCAACGTCAAAAAGCCACCATACTGCCGGCAGGTTCCTAGCCATGGCGAAGCAACACGCTTCACGCCGCCCCCTGATCCCGCGCCGATCCCTTTTCTGCGGCGCGGCCTGCACGGGCTTGGCAGGAATAGTTAACGCGCAAGGCCGCACGAATTCACGCAAGAACCCGATCGTTGCCTTGGGTGGTCTCCCTGGGTTTGATAAGCTAACCGATCCCGCGTCGCTTGCCAGATTGCGCGGCAATTCTCGTTTCAAACTCTACATCCACAACTCGGCGTGGCTCCGGCTGAGTGATGCGCAACGACGTTCCGTCATCGCAAATAGTGGGGCAGCAGGCGTCAGCCCAGACATTGAGCTAGGTGGCTGGCCTGACCCTAAACACTGGTTCGACCACGAGTGGAAAAGGGATTATGCTTCTTTCCGCTTCCAACCCCGCCGCGGGCACGTCAATATCAACAAATGGAATACGTGGGGCGACTACACGACAATTGCCCGCGAAAACGGTTTTATTTCTTTGGCGCCGGTTGTCACCCCAAATCACGGACAATATGTGCGAGGTATGCTCTCGAGCGCCCCATACTGGAGTCTTTTCAGAGAGGCCTGCCGCCTCGGCGGCGGTGTTACGGCAGATATTCCGGTCGACTTCTATTTCCATCAACCGGAGGCGTATCGAACGTTCATTGCCGATGAGATCATCTGGGCGAAGACTTCCAATCTGTGGACCACTGCCATTCTGTCCCCGGGTGCAGCTTCACGAGATACCTTCATGAATCTATTGATGAGACAGGTCGCTGACTTGGCTGCCCGGGGTGCCTATCCAGACGAATATGTCGTCGAGAACTACAATACCATGAGCAAGCCCGGCATAGCTGAGCTCGCCGACGGTGATCTCCCCAATACACTCAATCACGCGGCCCTCTGGCTTCTCGTCAACACCTGATACCTGCTAAAAGCAGGCGTTATCCTCATAATCCGGTAACCAACGATCCGCTTACGTCATGCGACGACGCGTCGCCTTGAGCATCGATAGTACCCTTGCCAACCATGCATCAATCCACCTGTCACGCTTACCTCAATCGCGGCATTGCAACTGGCCTGGCTGACACCCGGGTCATACTCTAAGGAAAGTCCGGTGCCCGGAATCGCATTCTCCCCTAGGCCGTGTGGACCGGGAAATCTAAACGGGCGCAGGCAAGGTTCAGGTTATTTCGTTTCAGGCAGACATCATGGATCACGCAATCGAAGCCGTCCGGCGTTTCAACCGCTTTTTTATCCAGCATGTCGGTGCGCTGGACGCGCATTTTGCAGGGTCGGACATCACCCTCGCCGAAGCGCGTCTGATTTTCGAGATTGCGCGTCTGGAATACATACAGGACACGCCTGTAACCGCCGCCGCATTGCAAAACTCCCTGCAGATCGACCGGGGGCAACTCAGTCGCATGATCGGCCGCCTGACCCGTCGTAACCTGATCCATCGCGATTGCCCTGAACATGACAGGCGTCTACGCCCGATTACCCTTACCCCAGGCGGGCGTGAGATGCTCTCGGGCCTTGAGGAGCGCGTTCAGGGAGCTATTCGGACCACGCTGGCGGCCCTCGACCCCCTTTCGCGCTACGACCTCGTGACATCGCTCACCCATGCACGTTTTCTGCTGGCACCATCAGCCGACACGCCTTTGACCCTGCGTGCCCCCCGGCCCGGGGAAGTCAGCCTTATCGCCTCCCGTCAATCAGCGCTATATGCACAAAGCCACGGCTGGGGACACAAGCTTGAATGTCTGATTGCCGAGACGGCATCACGCTTTCTAAGCGGGTTCAACGCGGCACGTGAAGCCTGCTGGGTTGCCGATCTCGATCAGGTCATGGCCGGTGCCGTTTTCCTGACCGATGAAGGTGATGGTGTTGCCCGGTTGCGATTGCTGCATGTCGAGCCGTTTGCCCGCAGGCGAGGCATTGGCGATGCACTTGTGCAGCAATGTCTCGCTTTCGCCCGTGAAAAGCACTACCGGCGGGTTATCCTGTGGACCCATACTGTGCTTGAAAATGCCCGTCGTCTTTACGCAAGAAACGGTTTTTCCTGCGTTGCGACCGCACCGCATGATCTGTTTGGCGTCCCCCTGCAGGGCGAGGACTGGATTCGCGAACTGCTCACGCCAGGCGCGCAGGCAAACCAGAAGCCCTGACGGTCTTGCAAGACAAGATATCAGGCCTCCCGCCCCCAGCCCTTGTGGGCGATATGACGCCCGTTATTCCGCTTCAGGCATACGCAGAACGAGAAAGCCCGGTTTGCCCTTCAGATAGGTTTGCAGCGGCGTATCCACGACTTTCATATTGGCCTTGAGCGATGAGGCATTACGGAACCAGAGCGTCCCGTCTTTCCAGATGGCAAGGCCGGTATGGGTCACGTCCAGACCAGGCAAGGCCGTATAAATACCGATCACATCGCCTGTGTGGATCTTTCTGGCTATTTGCGGGGTCAGGGCCTCCGGCGGCAGCCATGCAATATCGCGCGGGTGAATGGCGAGCCCCTTGATATAGACCCCGCCATCAGCACGCTGATTCAGGTTTTTACGCGTGACTTGCGCCTGCGATGACAAATCGCGCGTCATGTCACGGGCATTATGCGGTGCAAGCGCCACCCAGTCCGTCAGGAAATGCCGCCGGTTCAGATAGGCAACCTTGCCATCGCGATAACGGGTCTTTTCAAGCGCTGCGACAAACCCGGCCTCGTTGCTGGAAAGCGAAAGTGCGCGCACAAGATCGATGTACGTGTAGCAATCGACCCCGTCAAAACGAATGACCAAACGCTCCGGTATGTCGGCACCACCGATCAGCGTATTGGCGATATAGGGCGTCCCGAGAAACAGCGCCGAAACCGTCGAGATACGATGCGTGAAACCTGCCGGGTCGACAGGCCGCTCCGATGCCTCAGCTCCTATCTGCGCTTCAATCTGGCCCAGTCTGGCCTGATCGGCAGGCGCGAAAGCTGTGTCGGCCGCCTGTGCGCTCAAGGGCAGAGAGGCTGCCATGCAGAGTCCCGCACAAATCCTGACAACCCGTCTTTTTTGCGCCGAAAAACCCATTATAGCCCCCAACTCTTTGCACGATAATCCAGTACGACAAGCTACCAGAAAAATCCGGCCCCTATGAAATCGGACCGGTTCTCAAGCCCTGCCGCTTGCAATCGTTGATCCCTGCGGGCCAGAGGCAACAATAGCCTTGTCGATCCTGCGGATCCTGCCCGGGCTAAAACTGCCCGCCCGCAGATTGCCCTCGATATCCTCCAGCGACAAACCGGCCGTTTCCGGCACAAGGCGATAGACGAAGACAAAGGACAGGAAATTGATTCCGGCATAGATCCACATCGTTGCGCCAATGCCAACTTCTTGCACCAGAGTGAGTGCTGTTCCGGTCACGAGCAGATTACTGCCCCAGAGCATCGCCGCATGAAGCGCCGTCGCCGGGCCGCGCATACCAAGCGGAAACAACTCTGCCCCCAGCAGCCAGCCACAGATCTGGATACCGCCCGAATTGAACATCATGAAAAGCAGGAGGAAAGCCACAGTGGCAAGCGCGCCAAACCCCTGATGACTGCCCGACATGAACGAAATGCCAAGCCCGATCAGACTGATGACCGAGCCCGGAATCATGATCAGCATCAGACGACGACGCCCGACGCGATCGACCAGAAAACACCCAGCCAGGGTGACAATGGCATAAACGAAAGCCACCCCGACGCTGGCCAGAAGGGCCGCATTTTTTCCAAATCCGGCATCGGACAGGAAGGTAGGAGAATAATAGATCATCATCTCCAGCCCGCCACATTGCGTGAAGAAAGCCACCCCAAGAGCAGCGATTAGGGCGGGGCGCGCCCAGGGCTGCGCCAACCCGGCCCAGCCGGAATTTTCGGGGTTGATCGACTGGCGGATACGCTCGATCTGGGTAAGCTCCTGATGAATATCGAGCTTCGTATGTCGCACCCGTTCAAGAATACGCGCGGCCGCCGTCAGGCCCCGCTTTTCGGCAATCCAGCGCGGGCTGGCCGGCATGAACAGCATGACTATGAAGACCAGACCTGCCGGGATGGAAGCGACCGACACCATACGGCGCCATGACCAGACATCGTGGTAATAATATCCAACGATATTCGCCAGAACGATCCCGACCCCGATCGCCACATTGAAGGTGGTGACCAGCGTGCCGCGGTACCGGCTTGGCGATAATTCGGAAATATACATGGGCACAACCTGCGTGGAACCACCCACCGCAATGCCCAGCAGGAAACGTGC
>Ga0157362_1000327_pt1 | contig 15727 bp, 7 predicted proteins | sample AttlaeALBM3_FD_111480 | JGI IMG/M metagenome (GOLD analysis project Ga0157362, IMG submission 111480) | Fungus gardens microbial communities from leaf cutter ant in Ribeirão Preto, State of São Paulo, Brazil - Atta laevigata ALBM3 | ecosystem: Host-associated > Fungi > Mycelium > Unclassified ... | reverse complement strand
GCCAAGGAACGGAAGAAGAGGAAGGAGTTGCTCGGCAGTGGCAGAACTCCGTCTCTTTGCCCCCGTCATCATCATAACCGTGTGGTGGTACCGCGACGACGTCGGGGGTCGACGGGAAAGAGGCAGCGACGTGTACCGTCGGGGGTGGGAGGCGGTGGAACGTCGGGCGAAGGCGGGGAGAATGCGACGCGTCACTGCTCTCGACGGGGTGGGGCAACCTATGGATGGTAGATTGGTGGGGGCCCCCGAAGTCCGCGGTCTTTCTCTGTCGGTGAAAGAGGGGCCAAGGGAAGAACTGTGTGTTCCCTCTCTTTCCCCCTGTTCCTCCCCTCTCCGCCGTCTTTGTCTCTCACCCTTTGGAGGGGTTCAGTCATCTCGCGCCAGTCGAGCCACGCGCACTCTCCTGTCTGATATTTCTGGGCTCGCTGGAGAACCACCCTGAGATTCTGGAGGTGACGAAACAGTCGTTATCATTGCGAGGGTGGCAGCAACCCTTGTTTGCTGCTAAGGGTGGTGGTAAAAGCGCGTGGCAGAACGAATTTCCGCGAGCTTGAAGAAGACGCGAAACGAACCGCCCTCTTCGGACGTGGAGTTCGGAAGACCACCCCCACTTCTTCCCCCTCTTGATCGAACGCGCGCGCGCGCGCTCGCGAGCGCGTGCCTCCCTCTTCGTCGCGGGTGCTTAGACAACCTCCAGAATCGAAGACACACGGATACCGAGTTTCACGGGTGGAGAACCCGCGCGTGTCGTCTCGAAACAACGAGGATTCATGTTGGAACGACAGTTTTGAAGTATCGCGATAACGCTGCGAACAAGGAAACGACGTATTTGTCTCTGGTGTATATTTAATAGGGGACCTTAATTAAATCTACGCAGTGTCGTTACTATAAAACTGTTATCTTTTGAGTTTCAATAATCCTCCCTTTACATCATGAAATAGGGTATTTTAAATCAAGTTTGTGATAAGCTCCAGAAATTAAATCTGAAATTGTGCACCATGAAATTTAACCGTCAAGATAAAAATCATTGGTGGCTGATCGGGAGAATTGCTAATCGTTCAGGTTGACAAGATTATGAAGAGTCAATCGAGAATGTCGAATGATCATTGTTTAAATGCTTTCCAAAATTCGAGGATTTTAAGTGACGGCGTTCAGGGTGGCACAGGAAGTGTTCGATGAGGGTGGAAGTGATCTGGGAGATTTCGAAGAGGAAGAAGCTGACGCATGCTTCGTATTCCTCGCGAATTGAGACTCCCTGAAGAAGTTTTTGAAAGTCCCGTAAGGATTGGTCGACGATAATTCCGAAGACTCGAAGAATCTGGATCGTTCCACACATCGTGGGTGTGAGTGATCGCAGAGATTCTGCGAGTTTGGTGCGCGAGCGACATTGAATTGTCACGTTTTCTAAGTGAGCGAACTGGAGCTAATTAGTCGGAGGTGAATTAGTGTGGATAATCGCCGAAACGCACGTCAGAACTATGGTGATGTTGACGGGAGTGATTCGCGGCAGGAACGGAGATACCAGTTAGACAGCAAGAGGTAAAGTTTGCTTCCGGTTCTTACAAACGACCATCTTACTACATAAGTTAATTTGAGGAGTGGGAAAAACTGCTGGGAAATTCTGATGTGTGAAGTTCCGAGATAATTTTGTATAGAATAAAAGAGGGTAATTCAGTATTTTGATAGAAACATCGTCATTTTCGTGTAACATTCTAAAAAGATGAGGTGTGCAATTAATTTTTACGTCTTCTGAATTAGTATATTATCTTCTATTTCATTTCTTTTTAATCTTTTTTGAATAATAATTGATTTTTCTTAAATTCTTTTATGTTTCTTAAAATAATTTACGCACAAAATTATAACATATGTTGAATTACTAAATAAAGTTTTAACGAATCAACAGTTTATCTCTTGTGAAGCTGTATGCATGTATGTACAGTAATTACAGCTGTCAACCGATTTCGCATCGTTTTATTTCACTTGAAACAAATGAACGAAGTCGTATTTCCAGCGTGAACATTTCGCAAATCTTCTCGCTATTTTCCGCATTCCTGCCATTTATTTATGTCACTTAGTCGATAAGCGTCACCCATAAACTTTTCTTGGTCGAAACAAGATTAGTGATAATGTATTTAAATTATGCCACACAAAGTGCAGTGATGGAAGTGCGTTGCACGACAAGATGTAAAGAAGTTGGCAACTTCCTTGTCCCGATTGAGCTCCGTGAATTTCCGCGGTCCGAAATGTGTCTCGAGAGAACGAAATTAGCTCATAGAATTGTTCTTGATTTCGTGGGGTTTGCTACAAAAATCCGCTAGGAAAACTCGTCGGAGCGTGCCCGTTCAAAAGTAGATCAGTTAGGTAAAAAATATTACTTTCTAAATTCTTTGAAATCTCACTCTAAAGAAAATTGAACTAGTCTTGAAAAAGAGTGAGATTTATTTTAAAAGTTTAGAAAATTCTGTACGACAAACTGTCTAAATATTGATCTGTTTTCTAATTGCATTTCATATTATAATTTGGTTTTCAATTTTTTTCTCCTGCAATATTATACATAAAAAATTTTTTGCTGAAGTATCTAAAATTTTTAAACTAAATACACATCATCAAAATAATTTTGTTAGATCATCAAAATATAAGACGCTCAAGCTAGTTGCTAAACTGTCACAACTTTTTGCAGCATTACTCATTATACTTGAATGTTTTTAACGTAATTACTACAATTACTAACAAAATTATTTAACAAAATTATTTTCAAATTTGTTTCTACCTAAATTTTTTAATATTTCAACAAAATTTTTTTCGCTAATTTGTATACTTTACGCGACGACATTAAATCGTATGTAATCGGATAACACGGCCACGACTCGAAAATTATCATCCCGACGAATGTCGACCTTCCTGTCGGAATTCGACCTCGTTCTCCCGACAGGAAAGTTCTCGAGCGAGATTATGTCACTTCTTTTCCTCCTCATTTTCGTTTTTTTCTCTCACAGAAATTGTCGCTGTTTCTCTACGCCCATTCTACATATATACACTATCTCATTTTCATCGTAGTCTTACACTGTTACATAAATGCTTCATAGATGTTGCAATCTGGTTATTACAATAAAAATATAATAAATTCATTTGATTTGTAAACACAAATTCTACTGTAATACTCTTATTTACGGTATGATTAACATTATTATCTTGCTATACGTGAACGCTAATCAAACACTTAATATTTTGTGCACGCTCTGCTTTGTAATCGCTTTGCGGCAAAGATCTTTTTTAATTTTTATTTCGATTAATTATTAAACTTAATAACATTTGAAAAATATGAGAGGTCTTAAGAACAAAAGAGTAAATATTGTATATACATATATTATACAAAAAACAAAAATTTTTTTTAAGAAAAAAATCCGTAAGAAATTCATAAATCAAAAGGTTAAAAAGCAAGGAAACGCGAGATTATACAGTGAGAGAATCGTGTGGATCGATCGAATAATCAAGAGGGACGCGCGCAAAAATGAGACAAAGAAACAGAAGATGTAGCAAACGTGACGAAAGGAGGAGGATGCTGCAAGGAAGAAATGAAGAAATCAGGAAAGGTAGAATAGAAATCAGAAAGGAGAAGAAGAAGAAGAAAGAGCGAAAGAGGCTGAAGAGAAAGAAGAGAAAATAGGGGACAACCAGGGAATCGATATACGGTGATATATGTTGTAAGGTACAGGAACGGTGAAAAGAGAGAGATCTTCGGGAAGAAAAAGAAGATTCGGTTGAACGAAGAAACGTGAACGGAGAGAGAACTTGAGAGAAGGGGAAGAAAACCACGAAACAATTGGAGAAGCGGAGGCGGCCGCATTTCATGTTGCCTGGCATCGGCTCCCTTTAAAGAGTCTCTTGCTTTTTGTTAGCTCTTCGAAAATTATGATTGTTTGTCCGCGAGATTTACTACTCGGAGGCTCCCTCGACGCGCCGTGCGTGTGGACGTGTGTATGCGCAAGACGCCCTCGAGGAGTACCGCGATCTTTCGCTAGACACCGCGGGTCAGGTCTTTGAGGGACGGTCGGGGAACGATAGGAAACTCTGAAGGTTTACCAAGATTAAAGAATCAAGAATTTACAGCACTTGCTACTAAACTGCTGCTCTACGTTGCTTCCTTCTCTTTCGCTCGCTCATTACTTTCCTTGTCGCGTTATCTTAATTAGTCGTTGTTTGAAGTACGAGATTTTGCTTTGTGCCAAAAACGGACTCCGCTGCTGATGAACAGCACGAGAATGTAATCCACGCGAGAAAATGACTGAGTTCGCATTCATCTCGTCTGGAAAATTGTATTAAAGGCAAATCGATAAAAAAAAAAAAAAAATTTTTAACTTGTTTTCAATCACAGCAAATTGCTTATGTACTATTATTGTACATGCGATTTCAATCGAACACATTATACCATGCATGGTTTTCTGTGCTGTAGTCGAAGCTAACGTTCATTGATTATTCACGGATTATTCAGACATATATCAACCAATGTAGACTATAATCGGGAAAGAATTTAATTAAATATTTATTAATGTGATATCTGTTTTATAGTACAGGGTGACGCATGAAATGTCATACTATTTAGTATACAGGGTGTCTATGACGACCATTGATGATAGATTCCTGAGATTGTTTCGAGTAAAAAATTCTAATATCAGAAAATATCGAGACTATAATAATTTACAAATGAGAAGGTTTTAAATTTAATCGATCTGTCCAGAATTTGTGTACTCAAGCGTGGCACATAATAATGAAGGTGTTTTCAAGCATCAATTCTCTTCTATTTTTCTAAACATTTCTTTGCTACTGTACAATGTGTCATGCCTGAGTGCGCAAATATTACAGTTCGATTTGTTAACCTTAAATCCCTCTCATTCCAAAACTAACTAACTACATTCTTAACATTTTGCTATTAGGATTGTCTTGAAAAGATCTCAGGAATTTGCCATTAATGATTGTCACGATAAGTCTGAGACACTTAAATAACATATATTTTTAACAAAATTGATACAGAACTGATATATATTGATTGTACCAAACTTTGAAACTTTGAAAATTAGAAATAGATATTTGATGAATCGCCCTACGGTTAATATTATTGTCAGTATTAACAAATTCTGACAATATTACTGATTGTATGTGATTGATATTAATGGATTGACTAGAATACTGACAATGTTTGGATTTTGATTCTCGATTATCGCTTTATTAAAACCCATGTCAGTATATCACAGTGCAATAATATATGTGAAATTAAAGTGAAATATATTGTCAATGATACTGATCGTGTAAAGTTAAAATAAGATAAAAATATTAAATTATATTAACGCATAATCAATAATACTCTCAGTATTATTGATTCAATATTACTAATCAGTATGCATATTATTGACCATGTAGGGGTCATCTTTCGTCTATCAAAGCATTTATGTATCTCTATCAAATGTGATTTTTTTTCCATTCTTTGAATACGCGATTTCCTTGGACCGAAATGCAACTTCTATGGGACACCTGTTGCTATATTCAAACTTCCCCAACTTTTTTACCGCGCGACTTTCCCCACGGAATTGCTAAAGGCTCTTTTACTGCGACGAATCTTTATCCGCTGAGCTACCGTGTCCTCTCGAGACACGAACATCTGATTTATTCGAGATCTTATTGTGGCTGCATAGCCGAGAACGGGCCAACTTGAGACGACCAAACGGCGCGACTCCAAAAAGCAATTCTTCCTCCGGCGCGCCGGCGTGGCGATCGCTCTATAAATTTCACGAGTCTTTCGAACCCTATATTTTCTCGTTATCCTCGCATTTTGCACGACACGTTTTATTAAAGTACGATAATTTTACGAGGGTCGACCGTCCTCCTGCCTCGGTTTCTCTTCTTTTTCTTCCACGGTTCGCCGCGCCGCGTCAGATTCTCATCTGCTTTTGTTTACAGTATTTCTGCACAAACTCGATTATTTATACATTTCCTTTCCCACTTCTTTTATTATTCATCATCCTCGATGTAACTATATATGCTAATTTTGTTAATTACGTGCGAAGTCTTCAGTCATCGCCGTTAAGTATACTCGCACGAATAGTGTCAAATTTTCAAGCATTTCATTGCGCGTAGATTTTTATCTCGTTTATCTGATATAAATATATACGCTAATTAAGACCATACGCCCATGGTATGGCGGTGAAACTTGAAGACGTGACGCGTGATATGTCGATGAAAACGCAGTATACGATATAATCTTCTGTGCTTTTAATAACGCTTACACTCTCGCGAGTAATATATTCAATTTTACCCGCACGTGGCTTTGTTATCTGCGATGCAAATACAAGTATGGTGTTAATTACGATGATATCACCGTGAAACATACGTTTAAAAGTACGTTCGCCTACACTTAATATAAATATTATATCTACTTTGACGATTTATCTCTAATTAAATATATAAAAAGAAACGTAAACTCGTGTCTTCACTGTTCGAAATAATATGACTGAAAAGTAACTGACTTAATTTCAAACACTAATAATTTAACTAATTGCGCGAGTATCAACACCGCGAAACATCTCGGTGCATCGTCTTCTCGTCGTCATCGTTGACTTCTCGCGTATATACCCGACCGTCTTCTCCAAGGCAGCTCGGCAGTAAAAGGCCTAAAGTTTTTAATACTTTCAGTTGTTTTTATGGCGGCTGGCATCTTTTTTATTGTTTCCCCTCCTCTTTCCCCGCTTGCTCTTTCCCTTTCTCCCTTTCCTCTCTCTCTCTCCCTCTATCTCTTTCTCCTGCTTTCTCAACGAAATGCGCATGAGAAACTGAGCGTATCGGAGGAAGAGAGAAAAGAGGAGATTCACAGTCAGCCTTCTCTGATGTACGACTCGGCGGTCCGCGTGAAAAAAATCCCATAAACCAGTAAAAAAGCACGAGGTCTCTGGGCCAGAGAAGATGGGAGAGATGAGAAGAAGAAGACGCGGTGAGAGTAGGAAAGAGAGAAAGAGAGAGAGAGAGAGAGAGAGAGGTTCCAGTATCGCCAAAGGAATTCCTCTTATGACGAACCACGCGTGATTTTCTTTCGTCTGCCTCCTTTCCACCTCTCTGCCTCCCGCGTCTCCGCCGCGGCTTTACCCGACAGTTCCAATGTGCGTTTCTTCACCTTCGTTTCGGCCCTTTCTCTGCTTCTTTCCCTCGTCGCTCGCCTCCTCATCCTATTCTTTCGCGAGTCTTAATCTTTCGCATCTGCCTATCTAATAGCGTCTTAATTAGCCATAGTAATGTCAAAGAGTTTTATATCTTGGATGATACAAACGGAAGGAAATAAATCTTACTAACGCGTTATCTTCACGTAAATTCTTAATTAACATTTTTCTTCTTACTGATATTACGATTACTCTATATTATTGCGAATATTAATTTATATTATTCGCAATATCAAAGTGACTTTTGTAATGAATGAGAAAATGTTTCAAGACAGCTTTAAAAAAAAAAATAGAAATTATTTTTTTAATCGATCGATAATTAATTATTTCCAACTTTTCGGTGTCTACATTTCTCGTTTTTTTTGCTCGTATTGTTATCCTCTTTTCTTCATATTTTTTTCTCTGCTTACAACTCAATCATTCGTCAAATACAAGCTGAATAGGCAAATTAAAAAGCGGAGACAAAAGCAGGTCATATGACAAATGACAGACACATGTGGCATCACGCGTTTTGCGTTTATTATTTGTGCCTGTCTACACATAGGCTGGAAAATATATTCTCTCTGTCGTCTTAGCGTACTCTGCTGAAATGCATTTGCATAGTTAATTTATTTAGATGTCAATCCATATATTTTTTTCTCTCGGAAACATTTAAATCTCGAGATTGTATTTTATTAAATTCTTATTAAAATACATCAGATATGCAATTAATTTAATTTTTAAATTTAATAATGCTTTTTTAGTGATTAGAACAAAATCGATTTTTCACAATAATTTTATGTATTTGTAACACTATTACGAAACGTATGTGAGACTTTGGATAAATATTTTATTGTTTCCCGTAAATATCGAAGAGGGAAGTGGCGACAATGCGATTTCGTCGATGATAATCGATCGCAAGGATATGCAAATTCGACTACACGATGCGCATACGTAGAAAAGAGCAATACAAATCATGTTCTTTACGAACAGTAATAAAGAATCAGCGCTTCCTATGAATAGTTATAGGTCGTTTCGCATAAATTAGGCCGCGAGAAATTAATAGCTAATTCAGCAGGTTTTCAATTACGGCGCGATCGAGACTTCAGCGGTATGAAACTTATAAATATGGAGGCGAATCGCAGCCTGACGGCACAACCACCGTGGATGGACCGTGGGCGAGATACTTTTGCGAGAACTGTCGCGCTAATTATCGAATTAGCACGCGATTCCTCATCGCGAGGGACCGCAAAAGATGTCACGAGCGTTTTCATTACGTCGCAACTGATAATCGACAGGCCATTCTCTTAACATTTTAAAATATTAAACTGAAACTTATGAATTGCAAAGAAAGAATTTTTTTTACATTATTAATTTAAATCATTAAGACATTTTTGGAAGATTCTCCTTCAATTCTCCTTCAATTTTTTATAGATAGACAAAAAAGATGTTACATATTGCCACATGAGAAGGACAGTTTACTGAAGTATCTACATTGAGAAAAATGGTTTGGTTGGATTAAATAGTAATTCTGATAGAAAATAGATAAATCAGAATTTTCTGATAAAATCTATTAAAATTTTAGTTGAGATAACTAGAATTCTGAGTGATATAATTATTTTAGTAAAAATAAGAATTCTAATAGATTTTATTAGAAATATTATATCAATCAGAATTCCGATTATCTCTATCAATAGAATTCTAATAAATTTAACCAGAAAATTCTGATTCGTCTATTTTCAAGCAGAAATTTTTTTTAGTGTAAAAGTTTAGTTAGATTTGAAAATAATTTTGTTGGATTATTAAAATATTATACAAAAAAGACATTCAAGTTGATTACTAGAATCAAAAATTTTTGCGACATTACTCGTCATGCTTGAGTTTTTTGCAGAATTATTTTAATGATCTAACAAAATTATTTTCCAGACTATGTATCTAAATTTCAGATACTTCAAACAAATTTTTTCTATATAAATGTACTTCCATTCTTCCATTTCCTAGTTGTAAAATTTATAAAAAGAACAATTTTTGTTGATATATCTAAAAATTTAAATAGGAACAGACCTAACAATAATGTCGATTATTAAAATAATTATATACAATCTAAATTTTCTTGCAGTGAAATCTCACTCTAAGAGAGTGAAAATGCAATCACTTTAAAAAAAAATGAAAATATTTTCTTGAAAAAAGTAACATTTTCATTCTTTTTAGAATAAAATCTTATTTTTTTGGAGTGAGATTTCACTCCTTTGAAGTAAAAATTCATTTTTAAAAAAGTGAAAATTGTCACTTTTTTTCAAGAAGTAAAATATTTTCATTTTTTTTTTCAAGGGTTATATTTTCACTTTCTTGAAATGAGAGAACTATAAGAAATTTAGAGTGTAGAAATCTCAAATTAGTTAAAATGAAAAGCTAAAATGAAAAGATTTGCATCATGCTCGAGATGATCGTTTTTTACATAATTATGTTGACAGTTTAACAAAATGATTTTCACATCATTTTATTTAGATAAATTTAAACCCATTTAGATAAATTTGTTGACACAGAAAAATTGTTGTTTTCGTGTATTTTTAGTCATTGAATCTCACGCTGCAATACAAAGTTTCTTCCGTTAATATAAACTTGCTCCAACCGGTGCAATGCTCCGCAACATAAACGTTTCCCGCGCTACTATCGAGCTTGGCGTCCCGATGAATTATATTTTGACGATCATCTCGATCGAAGATCTTTGAATCGAGTACGAAGGAGAAGACGAGGAAGAAATAAAAGAAGAAGAATAAGACGAAAGGCCGCCCCGATCGCAGCACCATCCGTAATTTCAGATAGAGTCGGTGCCGGGTGTTATTAAACCTGATAGGCCAGCGAACGTTTCTCCCTCGCGGGTGTTCCCCGACTTCAATTTAAATTGGTGACTTTGCTCTTCTGCACCCACCCTGTCTCTTCAGCCTCCGCTCCTTTCCGCGCCCTTCGCTGTCCTCGCTTCGCGGTGCGTACGCGCGTCCACCCTCTGAGCCGCAAAGTTGGGCCCTTCGGGCCCATTTCGGTCAGCAACGAGATGAAGCAGAATAAGATCTATGACGGGACCATAGGAGAATAAAGGAGAACAAAGAAATGACGTATCTTCTCTATTTGTTAACTTTAAGGATAACGACAGTTATTAATACTCGATAATTATCGCTTGATTCGCCATTAACCACTGGTCTGTATGTAGCTTTGAATATCGCCAATATCTGAAAAGTCTCTTTTTGTGATTTTCCTTAATACTTCTGTCATGCATAATTTTTCATTTTTTCACTGTCGTTTCACAAGATTCTCGTGAAAAATGTAACAATGAGCAATGTGAACAGATTAAGATTCTAAAGGCTATAAATCAGAAGATAAATATAAAAATGCTTATACAAGAGACAATAAAAAAGGTCATGTATATATATATATACACACATATATAAATTTATTCTTATATAACAAAAATCTAAATATTCGTCTACCTACTTTTGGATTATTTTTAGTACATAAAAATCCTATTCATATTCAATAATAAAATTTGCGTAAAATATGAATTATAATGATACAGAATGAAATGAGATGCATAATGAATTAATTAAGAATCATAAAAATGAAAACGAGAAAAAATTAGTGCAAAACTGTTGATTGAAATGTGGAGATTTGAAATTTCAAACACACACACACACACACACACCACACACGCGCGCGCGCGCGCGCGCGCACGCAATAAACTTTGAAAATATAAAATTTTTTATTTTTTGTTAGTGTAAAATTAAGCATATCGTGTGTCTTTCTGGAAATTATTCTCGACTTCTCGTCATATTGGTACATATGACAGGCGCTTAATGGTGTCATAGCCGAGATCGTTTGTCAGGACGAGTCTCCTGACAAGTCAATGCCACGTCAATCAAAGGCAGGCTCGTCGTGTCTCACTGTGAATTATTCGCGATAGGTTGCCGTGGGCAGTTCCGTTTAAAAGGAGCTCGTGCGAGCCAGGTCAAGAATCTTGTTCTCTTCTCTAACAAATTTCTAAAGCAAAGTTCTTTCTAAAATTTATTATGATGAAAACTGTACGTATATATATTTAAATTTTTCTAAAAATTATTGTTATACATTTCTGGAATATTTAATAAAATATATTTAATTAAATGTAGAATTTTTAATTTTTTGCAGAGTTACAAATAATCTTAAAACAATATTAGCGTTTAATTTCTAATCAAGAGTTTAACGATTTCTCATGTTTTTATACTGAAATGAAAAAATTCATCAAATATGGAATGTTGTTCGAAGACATGATTACAATAGCGCACAATCGAACATATAATAGTTTTGATTGCATAAACGTCATTTGATTGCAAAATCTGACGTATGTATATAATGCCTTCTATTCTGACATGCACGCAAAAAGCTTCTCTCGCTAATAGTGCGTATCTTTCGCGATCATAAGAATATCAATGACAACGTTAATTCGCGCCTGATAAAGCCATTAAAAACGTCGGTAATGACTCACTGGAATGCGATGTCATTATTAGAAAACAAGCGTCAAAATCTCCGTGAGACCACGTGACCATCGAGCCTCCGCATCGCGTAGCTGGTGGCGATCGTGCGGAATCGTAAATCGACGTTGAGCTTATAGAGAACAACGTGATGTCAAGATATCTTCCTGCGGAGCAGGAAGTGGCTGGAAACGCGAGTCTGCGAGAGGCAGTCCTATCGCGACCGGTTCTCGCGCCGATCGCATTTCCATCGCGCTGCCTGCGTCACTCGATGATGACGCGCAATGAATCCGGACCTCTCGTACCGGTAGCTGCTACCGCGCACGAGTGTGAGATCGACCGTTATTCAGGAATTAATTCATAATTAGACTGGGGCCCACCTATAGGGGGAACCTAACCCACATTCCAGTCACCGGCTGTCCCCGCTGGCTCGGTAGGCTAGCTCGTTTCCAGCTTTTCTTCTTTGTCTTCTCTTTGCCTCTGTTTCTTTCATCTCTTTCTTGCTCCTGCCATCTCGCCGCCGCCGTCGTCGTTGTCGTCGTTGTCGTCGTTGTTGTTGTCGTCAGGTCCTTCGCTCTCTGCACTCCTCTACCTCTTACACTATCTCGCCACCTGGTCCACTCACCTACGCGCCGCCAGCGACTACCGACAGCCGTTTTGCATGGTTTCTCCGCTGGCTCCACTGCACACGCAGCAGCCGGCGAGCGTATTATCCGCGTTATCTGCGTGCCATGGTGTGCACACGGTGACACTCCTCTCCGCCACAACAACCGCGGCTGCCGGATCAGCTGATTGATTCGCGTTCCCTGACAACGATCTGGTGTAACTATCTTCGAGCAGTGGTATTTGCGCACATGTATGTTGCGCGAATATCCGTTTTCGAACGAATACGAATGCAGTGATTAGAGAGCAAAAGCATTTCTCCTGATGAAAACTCATTTCGATAAATCTCAGTCGAATGTGGGAGCTAATAAAACAGCCGGTATTTCGTGTTGAACGACGATTTGTATCTCTAGATCGAATTTCACTCTAGATCGTGACCAAAATTTCAATAATTATCGTAATTTCGAATTCCAGAAGGAATGTCTTAAACAAATTTCATTAATCTTAATTTTATTTTACGGAAAGAATAGTTTTACTGAAATAAAAATTTAGCTGCAGATTTAAAAATAACTTTGAACCATTAAGATAAGTATAAGGACACTGAAGCAAATGCTTTGATATTTTAGCAACTGGCTTGAACGTTTGTAGAGAAAACTTTAATCAACAACTGTTCATAAAAAAGTCACTTTTGATTAATTCAGATTTTGTGATAATTTGCATTAGTCAGGGAGAAATAGCACATATCTTTAATCACTCACAGGATTTTTGCAGAACGACACACTCTTATTAGGCCAGACTCTGATTAGAAGATCTCTACGTCATACATTATTATTTTGATGGTTTAATCAAATTATTTTCGAATCTGTATCTCTCTAGCTAAATTTTTAAATACTTCAACAAAACATTCAGAAAACGATGTAATGATAGCAATTACAAAGGTAACAACTATACAAGTTTCATTATACATAGAATTAATATACAATAGTTGAATAAAAATTATTTATAATTATTTATCATAATTATTAAATGATTATTTTAACTACGTACGTTTATACAACTATATATGCTAATTGTACGCTTATTAAATAATTGTGTAGTTGTAGATGTTTTTCTCTGAATGCGTTTTTTCCATGTAGTACGTATTATTATTTGTTAGGAAATATTAAAAAGAAAAATATATTCGATGTGTTGAATATTAAAATATTTATATTTCTATAAAATAGATATGCATTTACATATGTAAAATCTGATAATAAAATTTGATAGGTATGGTGTGTCACGACATTGTTCCTTCGAAATCGCGTCTATCTGTAATATATTCTGTCTGTCGAGCAAGGAGGAGAGTCTTCTGCATCATTTCGCAGTGTCATAGTTCACACGTTAATAACGACGCGCGCCCACGTCGGTTTGAAATCATAGTGAGCTGCGCCGCGCCATGCCGCGCCGGTTGAAACGCGATATCGCGTTAACGCGGACGCGCGATGGATTAGAAAGTGGATTTTAGATGTTACCATTCTCGCGCCGTCTTCACCGGGATCGGTTTCAGATGCGATCACGCGCGGCTTGGCCCCTCGATATCGATATTCGCCACGCGCGTTATCAGCGTTTACGATCACGCTTGTGATCTATGCGGGCACATGTGAGAGATTTCAAGCGCACCTCGAGCTAGATGTCGTTTCGAAATCGCTTTCGAGTACGCTTTGATTTTATTTCCATTTATGTTCTCACATTTTCTACATATCGAAATTGAAAAATAGACGGACAGACATCCGTCGTTACTGGAGATTGGTATAGATATGAGACACCTCGCGAAAGCGCGTTATCTTTCGTGCTGCTTGTACCTGCGCAACGATAACGCAGCTGCAGGAAGCCTGGAGACGCCGTAACGGAACGAACATACGCCAAGTCGTAAGTGGGTCAGCTGGATTCTGGTTTAAATGCATGAGTACGTGCGTGCGTGTTTTTGTTTTCGCGAAAACGTTAGCTCTTTGAGATTTAGAACTGTCGTATAAAAAGAGAAACTATTCAATGTGATGAAATTTAATAATTTATTTATGTCTATTTCTACCAATCTACAGATCAACTTTAGTCTTAGTTTAAGTTACTTTTTATTTTGTTCCAATTTTAAGAATTGTATAAAGATAAAAAATAGATATTAACCCGAGTTAGTCTTCATTGGTAGAATATTAATATGATATAATTCATTATCTCTTAATATTCGTACCGTCTAAATAAAACCTAAAGAAAAAAAAAGAGATCTCAGCTATCGATAGTGAATTGAGATTCTTCCTCTTATGTTAGGCCTCTCATCTGCGTTACACATTTCTTATATGCTTGTAGTGCGCATACTGATTATTCAATTGCCAAGCATATGGGACCTACATAATTAATGTCTCTCAAAAAATCCGCAGAACGGCGGAGATATTTCTATGGACAAGGATACTCTCGGGAGATTGCTGGCCTTTTCCGAGAGGAGACACTAGCGTAAAAATTTTGATTGGCTACCGACAGGATCAAACTCAGCACTTCCGTCATGATAGACTATTTATATGCCATGTTATGCTCCCGCTCTGAATTGAGATTGTGTAATTAAAATTCACGTACCGCATGCGATGACACGCGTATCGATGAAGTTTTGAATACTGGCTACAAATCGGATCTCGAGTTTAGGCTTTCGGTCGAACACGCGTACGTGAGAAATCCGAAAATTTGATAAAAGCGGAAATCGCTGGCGCATTTATTGATCTTCATAATGGCATAATTCAATCGCGTCATTTTTGTCGCTCGTGAAAAATCAAATTGCTGACTCGACAAAGTTTCATCAGGTCGTCGTCCTGCACCCATTCTCATTCCTGCTCCCGTAACTGACTCCCTTCTTTCTCCTTCTCTCTTTCGTGATTATTATTTTTATTTCTATTTTTGCACATTTATGCCAATTAGCGGTTGAAAAAAAATCACAACATGCATCCACATTATCGAATAAAATTTAAATTAATAAATTGACAAGTTTTAATTTTTCATTAAAGTTTTACTTAAACTCATTATTAATAACAGAAGCGATAAAGAATGTTTTTGCAATGAAAATTATAAATTGTCGGCTTTTTTGTCTTTGTTTAAGATTATAATGTTAAACTTTGAAAAATCATAATGTTTACAAATTTTATTTTATTTAAGCAATACGTAAAACTACAAAAATTTTTATTGAATGTAATTGACATCGATAATACACTGATAATAAAACCATGTACCCTTAAATAATAAAAATCTAATACTGGTCAATTAATTATTGAAAGACAGTAATTAATTACTATTTTATGTTTTAAAAGCATTATTGTTCGGCACTTTAGTATTCTAAATGAGCAATTAATTACTGTCTTTCATTAATAAATTGGCCATTGATATTATATTTCTATAAGTGTACGTTTAAGTTACTGAGAT
>Ga0157362_1000324_pt1 | contig 15773 bp, 12 predicted proteins | sample AttlaeALBM3_FD_111480 | JGI IMG/M metagenome (GOLD analysis project Ga0157362, IMG submission 111480) | Fungus gardens microbial communities from leaf cutter ant in Ribeirão Preto, State of São Paulo, Brazil - Atta laevigata ALBM3 | ecosystem: Host-associated > Fungi > Mycelium > Unclassified ... | reverse complement strand
TAATTATTTCTTTTTATTTATTTTTTTTTTCTTTTATTTATTTTTTAATAATTTTTTTTTTTTTTTTTTTTAGTATTAAGAGTTCTTGTTATTGGAATTTATCGTCACGATTTGTCTATAGCGTATTGATTTAACAGAATGAGGCTAGAATGCAGAATCACAAAGAAGTGATGGAGGAGGACAAGAGGAACAAGTTGCCTACCAATTGGGAAGCCCGCAAAAGACAGGCTGAATGGATAATGCAAGACGAAGCTGCTAGAAATGAGGCAGAAGCTAAGGTATCATGATTAATCAGATTTTTTATTTTTGACAAATTATACAAAATTATTTATCTATTTAACTTATTCTTCAGGGTGAAGACTATGAACGGAAAAAATTATTGAACATTGATGCTACTGAAGCAGAAAGAATAGCTAGAAAGAAGAAAAGCAAACAGAATCCCGATCCAGGTTTTTCAGATTACGAACAAGCAGCGATACGTTCTTATAACAGACTGGTGAAAAATATTAAACCGAATATGGAGACATATGAAGAAGCAAAGGAGAAATTAGGACCTGCTTTTTATGGTGATCCAAATACAATATTACACGGTTTACACGAAGACAAAAAAGAAGCGATAGATAAAATGGTCACCAATCTAGAGAAGCAGTAAGTAACATTTATAGGCCTGAAATTGTATAATCTTTATAAGTCTCGAATTTGATGAAATTACTTTGTTTTTCTTTTTGCAGGATTGCAAAACGGGAGAAATACAGCAGGCGTAGAATGCACAATGATGACGCGGATATTGATTATATCAACGAACGTAACGCCAGATTCAATCAGAAACTGGAGAGATTCTACGGCGAGTATACTCGGGAAACGAAATTAAACTTGGAGAGGGGTACGGCTATATAAGGAAAAACCATTGGTGTAATTATCACAAATACTTGTATTTTATGTATTATATGATGACTTTTTATACAAATAAAAATCTGGAGAAAAGAATTTTATGATATTTAATCGAATGTACCTTTTGCTCTTATTGGCGATGCATCTATAATTATTCTGCTATATATGAAATTCTAAAGATGCGTAGAAATTGCTTCGAAAAGACATAAATCGCCAAAAAACCGGGATAAACTATTTAACGATTATAATAATTCGTGATGTATACTAATCATAAATAAAAAATTAAGTTAAATTATTACATTAGTCATCATATGTGTTCTATTACAATCGCTTAGCCCCTACAAAATTTATTTAATTTAATTTTTTTATACGTATGTACAGTTTTTTATAAACTTCTAATTCAGTTCGCATCATACCACCCAACTGTGTACTATATCTGGAAAAGTAATATTTATTTTTGCAGACAGTGTAAATAACTATTACATTTGCAAAATATTAATCTCGTTTGATTGAAAGTATCAATATGAAATACTTACGCCGTGGCGAAAAATTATGATGATGAGTTACTCGTATATGAATATCTTGCGTCTCCCCTGAAAATGTCAGACTATAAACATTGTTGCAAAATTAAGTAAAACAATATTACGTATAATTCACTATGCATAAATTTCTTTCCTTACCTCAAATTAGACTTAAAGATGTATTTCGTCGAAAAATATATTATATATATATCAATGCGGTATCAATGTTGTTAATAGTTTAAAAACATATTAAAAAAGTGTAATTTGTAAATGTTAATTTATACAAATAAATGCGATTAAAATCAGCAAACACACACACACACACACACACACATATCTTAAACAAACAAACGAGAACAGAGCAACTCTCTTCTCTTTTATTATGTTTTATTAACATGATTAATGTAACTAATCATAATTAAGTACACAGTTTTTATAACATAGTTATAATAGCTCACACTTTGTTAAAGTTTTTTTTTAAATATAATAGAATAAAAAATATATCACTTTCATTTTAGCTTCATAATATTCTCAAAATCTAATCGATTAGTGTAATCGATCGCAGGAGACGATTTTCACGAGTTTCCACAAAGGATGTATCAAAAGTCGGCATGCTGTTAGGCGACAAATTATTTTATTTCATGTGGTTGGAATAACGTTCAGGACGGTTTCACTATCACTACGATGACAATGAGGTCGACGGCAACTCCCTCGTCGGTTTGCCGGAGCTTATACCTGCACTGCTGCGGTTCAATAGTCTCGGCATGTCGCACTCCTCACACTTGTTCATCAATGGATGATTATCGAAAGTGCACATAGTGCAGACCCACGAAGGCTCATCCCGTTCCTCCCGGTCGTTGTCATTCGCCGGCTGTTCCGATCGCCATGCCGGTGGTTGACTTGGTAAACGCGGTGGTTGTGGATTCGACGGTCTTGTCGGCAACGACTGGCCAGTATAAATGCCCTGATAAAACTCCTCATTCGTTTCGCCCAATGGTACTGGAAAATACAAGTTATTCGCCACGAGTTCTACCAAACTTTGTATGTACACAATAACGTGATAGGAAATAGATACCTCGTCTGTCTGACCATTGATCGACTTCTATGGCCAATCTGTCGCACTCGACCTGTAGCATATATATTTCGGTCTTCAGTTTTCTTTTTAGCTCCTGCAAAAATCGCGCATTGAAAATAAAAAAAAAGAGAAAATGCATAAAAAAATGATCGATTATCATTTGCAATTGTACGTACTTGAGGTGATATCAAGGGATCCGGTCGGGTTAATGCCTGCACTTCCTTCTTCATCGCTTCGAGTCGTCCCTTCTCAGCCCTGAGCTCCTTGGCGAGCCTCTCCTTCCTAGCCAGTTGCTCCGCGACTAATTTCTTTTGGTGCTCCTCCACTAAAAATTCCAAAGATTATTTTAATTAGCATGTACATCAATCAAACAAGTCAAACAATTTCAGATTTTACTTCAATCATTTTCTACTTTGTCACGAATGACCACTCATAAATTTGATTACATATCGCCTCGCTTCATTAGTACTTTATCGATCACGATGACAACGGATTAGATATACAATTTCATCAGCTATCGCATCTGCATCGTAGATTGACAGTCGCGCTCTCCGCATTGTGTCTGCAGCATTATCGCGCTTCTTAATCGCGGAAAAAAAAAACGAAAAGTTTACGTATATAGCCTTCACGTATATGGCATTTAATGTAATGGCCCAGGGAACGCGTCGGACTCTCACGATCAGAAAAACCGGATCAGGTGGTCCGCGTAGTTGTAACCGCGAGCGCGCGCGGGCTATGTATAGCCCGGAGCGTGGGGTCAGGAATGCGTAAATATCGTTCCCGGCGTTGCATGCGTGGGCGTAGTACGTGCGACCGAGTGACTTCCAGGTAAATATACACGTGCGCGCGATTCTGTGCAGCGCTGGCGAAAGCGGCGACGAGGACGCGCGCCGACGACGATGTCATCCTGTTCTGATCCGCAGGTTCACCTTGGCACAACGGCGATCGATTCCGATCGGAAGCCATGTGGTCCCCGAGGGAGGAAGAGACGGCGCTAAGAGGCCCGACGCCGCTGCTCGTCGTGGGTCCGGACGGTGTTGTGGGAAGGCTGCAACCCGGGATAATATTCGTTGTCGGCGGTATGGAGGGAGTAGTCGGTGCACTCATCGTCGTCGTAGGCCTTGGCAATTGGCTAGGCGGTTCTAGAGAAAGTTCTGAAAACGATATAGCAAATCTGTATTAAATAAACCCGTATCTCGTGTCAATTTTAATAAAAAAATTCTCTAACTAGAGTTAAAGATTTATATTTTTATAATATGATTTTATTCTTAATTTTGTTGAACTGTAATTTACTAAAATTAGAATCAGATGTCTGGGAACACTTCGTGTATGTACGCTTACGTTTCGTGTTTTCATCACAGAATCTACATAAATATTATATAAATTTAATATGTTCATTTTTTATATAATATATTTTATATTCAAAGTTTATGATATAACATTTTATATTTATATATAATATAATATTTCTTTCTCAATAAAACTTCTTTTTTAAAATACGAATGAAATTCTTGCCTCCAAATTAAGTCTGGATTGAATTGAAGTGTTTTAAGTTAAGAACGTACCAGGCGACCGTAGTGGGTTTTGAGCCCACGGCGGCGGCATAAATGGCTTAGCCATAGGTGGTCTGATCCTCGCCGCCGCCACACTACCGACGTTTCCAGGACCAATGCTGATCTGCAGACGGCTCTGAAAGCCACGTGGATCCAAGGACGAGGTCGAGTAGGTCAGACTCGATCCTTCCGACCTGATATCGATTGGAGGTTGCGGCTCAGAGGAGGGTGGCCGGAGGGTCAAACTGACCGACGTATAACTTCGCGTATGATCGATTTGCGTCTCGGACTTCCCGATGGCTAACAGAGGCTCGGCATAATGAGGCCGTGGCACGACGACAAGATCGCTTCGTTTACCGACACCGATCGTCGGTGCCGTTCGAAAATCTGCTGATATAAAATCACGATTAGACAATCATTCTTTTAAAAAGAAATACATTTTTCGCTAAATCTCATGGATAATTTTAGACAATTGAAACAAATCAAAAGAAGTCGACGGTATACAATCGAGGTCAATTTAATTTGCGAACTGGTCCATCTGAACAGCGATTGCGACAGAAGCTTATGAGCGCGATTAAAATGAATTGTCTCTAATAATATCTGTAATAAACAAGCATGCCGCAAGAAATCAAGATTCAAGAAGAGCGTATCGCGTTGCTATACAATCCGCTTTCGCTTGCAATTATTCTTTTGCATCCTGTCCTTCTACCTCTTCCTATAGTCGTCAGCAAAATATTATCATTCCGCAATCTCTTTTAATTTGATACTATTGTAATTTAATTCTTAGTCTATTGCTGTTGTAATCTAATTCTTAGTACGCTGCTGGATCGTATCACATATTTAACGCTCGGTATTAATATATAATTATTGTAAGCAGTTTATATTACAAATTTCCTGTCTTCTTTCCGAAAAACAATGTACTTTATTATCAATTTTAATAAGTCTCCTTTAATATCCATGCTTTTTACTAAAATATTAACTTAAAAATATTACGCACACTAAAAATATATTAAATTTTAAATATTTATTTGAATAGTGCCAACTAATATTTATTTATGGTAAATAAATATTTATTCAACTAATATTTATTATTAATAAAAGAAATGATAATTAAATCAAATGAATCGTTCTTATACAAAATAAATATATCTTTATATTTAGTAAATATTTAGTTGACACTATTCAAACGATTTATTAAGATTTAATATATTTTTTTTTCAATGCACAATCTTTACAATTCGGAATGCTCAGCGTTAAATAGTGCGAATACAATATCAATTCCAGCAAGGAGACAACGTCCGTCTTCCGTACCGCGATTGCCCGCGGGGCTGCAGGCGACGTTGACGTTGAGCTCGAAGCCGGGTGGCGCATTGCTGCCGTTGCTGTTACTATTGACGGTGCAACAACCATCGTCGAAGAAACCGCGCGACGTGCAGACAGCCGGCGCAGACGAGGGGGTGGCGATGCCGCTGGACGACGCCGGCGTCGCAGCTGCGACGGCGACGGCGGCAGCGGTGCGAGTGCAGCCTATGAGAGGGTAGCGACGGCTCATACCGATGTCCAACGACGCCGGTCGATGAGGACGTCCGACGCTGACGTTGCTCGCGACCGTTTGGTTCATCGGCATACCGGGCATACAGCAACGCTGTTGTGATGCGAGTTGTTGCTCTCGTTGTTGCGCTTGCGGTTGCTGCGGCTGCAGCAATAGCGGCATCCCGATACTGGGGGCTGGGGGTGGAAACGCGCCCGGTGACGGACGGGACTCCTGGGTGGCCCGCAGGCTTCTCGCGCATGTCTCCCGGTCGTGACTGTTCTGCAACGCACACGTATCTGGAGTCAGCTTGCCGCCGATTGTCCCCGATGTTGATTCCGATTTAGGAGACACCCGTGGAACACGTCCCGAGTCCGTGTTTCTTTTCGAGGGCCGCCTTCCGAAAGGAACGCATCGCGCGATCGCTTACAGTTAATCGCTCATATTAGACATGTGTATGCTAGGAAAGACTTATAATATTCCAGAATGTCAAAACCGGATGTTCCATCTGACTATAATCTCTTTGGCTAACAATTATAATATGAATTTCGACCAGTGAGAATAAATCTAATTAAATAAGAGAAATCTTTTGTTCGGTCAAAACGGATTTTTAGTGTTTAAATATTTTGATGTGAATTTATATATATATATATATATAATGTTCAATTTTGCAAACTATGCGCCGAAATCTTTTTCTCTTTGGCTAATTTAAATGCAATTTTCATCGATATGAAGAACGTTATCTTTTCAATTTTTAGGAAAGAATAGTTTTGCTGAAGTCTTTGAAAATGTAGGTAGATACAGTTCTGAAAATAATTTTGATGGACTTTTTTTAAATTTTTACATTCTAACAATCAGTTTGATTTTCCTACGTAATTATTTTGATGATCCAACAAATTATTTTCAGATCTGTATCTACTTAAATTTTTAGATACTTTAGTAAAATCCTTCTTTCCATATATAATCTATTTGTTAAGGTTGTAAGTAAAATTCTAAAAAGTCCAACCATTGTAGAATGTAACTTTCATCATTTGTTTCCTTTCCTGAAATTTAACACATCTGAACGTTATTGTCGAAGAAAAATGATTTTCAAATTTGATTAATTCAAATATGACGAAGGGAACATCCGGTAATTCTAGGAGAGGACCTATGCACACTTAAACAACATACACACAGGTTCCACGCTCGTGCAAATGGATTTAGCGATGCATGGCAGAGGCGAGGAAGGAGAGAGGAACATGATTATTAATCCTTGTTAAATCGCACATCGGAAATCGCGTTGCAGGCACCGGCGGTTAGTCGTTATTGCGGCGACCAGGGACGACTAGAGTTCCTCAAGTAAGAAATTGAACAATTTCTAATTGGTCTGCCATATTTCTTAGAACCTGCTTAAGATAGAATGAGATAAATATATAAGATATAGAAACAGATGCTTCTATCTTAAGCATGTCCTGAAAAATATGGCGAACACCAAATGCAAATGGTGTTCGTTCTCTAACTTGAGAATCTCTAGGGACTACAAGTTAGTTGAGCGAGTCTCTTGAGAAGACTCGTGTTCGAGACTTCGAGGGTCGGTTTAATAGGGCCACACTCCTAACGGACAAAGGCCACCTGTGTACCTGGGCGATGCACTGGGAGACGACGTGATCAGGGAGCGCGGGGAACTGCTGCTTCAGCTCGTGGAACAGCTGCATGATAGTGATGTTAGAGCAGTGGCACTCCCCCATCATGGGCCCCCATCCTCCTGACAGGGCCTACCTGCAGGTGCCAGGTATATTATCGTTACATGTCGTCGGTCCTCTACAACTTACTGTCGGACCGATACAAAGTGGTCGGGTTGGTCGTTTGGGCTCTCGTTTAAGCTAATAACGCGCGCCAAGAGGGATACGCCGCCCCGTCTCTCGCGATATGACCGTAATACCGTCGCGATGACAAGAGAACGAGCCAAGAGTGCTCGTAATAACGCGATCCGGAAGCTTTCCCAGAAACGTGGATATTTTATAATTCATTGGATGCGACGAGTTGGGCCGCATCCAGATCGAATACTCTTCGTCGACTCTGACTCGGAGTGATCTCGACGTCGAGCGCGAGATGAAAATCGCGATAATCGGTGATAGACTCCTCTCGAGTCGATGTGCGACGGAAGGAAGGACGGAAAAACGAGAGAGAGAGAGCGATCGTGGAACCTGACAACCGGAAAATGTGCGAAAAGAGCGATGTGCGATCGCGCACATTATTTCTTTTTCGGAGGCGACTTCAGCAGGTGCGATGCGTTACTCTTGAAACTTGGATCTTCCTTTCGCTCCTTCGACATGCCAAGCAGGAAAGACGGAAGCTTTTCCACTCCCTTCCACCCCTCTCTCTCTCTCTCTCTCTCTCTCTCTCTCTCTCTCTCTTTCTCTCTCGATGGCATATCTTATCGTATTTATAAACCCGCCTGGCTGACCCATTTTTCAAGAGTAACGCACAAGTCAAACCAAGTTGTTTGCCTGCTTCTACACAGTAATGAATGAGAAGTTCTCGTTATCTCGCAGAAATCAAGCCTCATATCGCGCGGAAATGTTACATTATTCTTTCACACAAGTGTTTCAATAATTAAAATACAATTGTCAAGATATCATTTAATGAATTGATACCACCTAATAATATACAGCCAAAAAATCGAAACTTTAATACGCTCCATTAACATTCTCTAATATCTGTACATCGCGCGACGTCTGCGATCTTGGCCCTATCTCTTATAAATAACGATCGAAAAATGATAACTATAGGCACGATTAAGGAGAAATCTAAATATGTGTGTCGTGCTTACGCACGAAGTGAATCATCGCAGAGATTCTTTTCGTCCAAAACTGCCAAAATTCGCGCAGGCTAATTTGAAATTTTGATCCTATTCCCACGCGGCCGATCGCTCCACGACACCCGCTACATCGCGGAATTGGCAGCCACGTAGGAAAACGGTGGACACCTGTGCGGTGCACCACGTAAGAGTGCCGCATAATTATTAGCCGGCACCGAGGAACGCGCGCCACGCGCTCACTCCCGCCAACAGCCGTGATGAAATTTTGCGAATAATATCATATATTATTTGCGAAAAAGAGCGCTTGGTCCTTGAAAAGGCGCTTGGTCGTAGAAAAAAACACCACGCATATCGCACCATGTATATCAATGTATACAATAATAATAAATAAATATGTCTAAGACATCAGACACAAAAATACACTGAAAAAAAAATAAATTTTAATAAATATTTGTTTGAATAATCCCAAGTAAATATTTACAAAATGTATTTTTATATTTTGATTAAAAATATAATTAATAATATATATTAAAAATGATTGAAAATACATTAATTCGAGATTAGACTACCATTTTTTTTTATTAAATAAATATTTATTTACGGTAAGTAAATGACTACTTAGTACTATTCAAAGAAATATTATAAATATGTATTAAGATTTAATAAATTTTTTTCAGTATTACACTAAAAAGAATATTGCAATCAAAATAGCTTTAATCAGACAAAAATATTGCAGATCCAAATGTGCAGTATAAGTGATTTTGATGGAAAAAAAAATGTATTCTCCTCCGTAAATTACCGTCGACTTCCTTTTTGATCTGATCTCAAAATGCTTTTCTCCGGATAATTTGTCTGTTTTCTCGCGAGCTCGCGATTGGCAAACGGCGCGACGCCAATTCGATTGGAAAAGACTTCGGTGGGGACGAAAAAGCTTCAGTTGCGTGGAATTTACATTTGGAGCATAGCCATGCGGCGAAATAAAGTGCTAGAATTAATAATTTCCGTCGCTTCCTTTTCTTTCGTCTATTCGCACCTGGCGAGACGGCGGGTCAGGTGAACGAGGCATCAATCAGAGGGAAAAAGTATTTATTGGCGCGCCGTTCCCTTCAATGAATTCAATGAATTAATTAATTTGATCTAATATAAGTATTTCACAGTGCTATTAAAATGTGCATTAATATCTTTTCATTTTTTTTAAAATACTCTCTAGATAAAAAAAAAACATGGTTCCATGTTACACATGATACAAATTTGGTATAAAGCTCGCATTAGCTTTCGCATTTCTGCCTATTATTTCAGACTCGCTTGTTTTTTCATTTCTTTGGCAGGTAACTCGCTCTTCCTTTTGAAATTTTCGAAAACAAGTCTACATGTAAATGAGCGAAATGTAAATAAATGCGAGTGGGCAGATGGCACTCGAAGATGGTGGCCGCGCGAATTCGTTCCGGCTCTGTTCGCGAATCTCGACTAGCCGAATAAACGAATTCGCTCGTGCCAAAGACATTTTTTTTTTCAGTATAAATGTAATCGGATGCCGTTACCATATCCTGCGCGAATTCCATGCGAATAATTATCGCAGGAAGGATGGAATAGTGGAAGGAGAGGAATAGTGAATCAAATATGAGATAAGATTTTCTCTTTCACGCAAAATTATTCAAATTGAACATATATTTAAGCTATAACAGATACAAGTATGCGTAATTTTTCGATTTACGAGCTATAAAAATAACTAAAGGTGAATATTATACAAACTCGAAAAGCAAGCGTTTAAACAAATTTCGAAAAGAGTCTCCACGACGAGGTGATAAAAAAAATAGCTAGAATACATAACATTTCAATAAAGAAGTAGAGTCACATAAAATAAGATTACATAGAATCTGTTTTTATTCCTACAGTCGACTGCACTAGAATCTTCTTTCTTGCTTTCATCAAATATCAAACATATGTCTACTTCACTTTAAATTCTAAAAGTGTATACTAGTTTAGCTAAAGAAAACAGATCTAAATATTGAATAAAGACAGAAGACTTTACCGGAAAGCGGAAAGTTTCAGGATTCCTCTGACGGCAACAGGGACGTTTTAAGAGGAGAACGAGAGCATCGTTCGCGTCGGAACAGGCGAAAAAGGAAAAGCGGAATTCCAAGCTGCCGAGAAGATATTTGTGTCATGAAATACTCGAGAGACACGCGTACACATAGATAGCGGCTGTTTTCGTCTGGACCTCGCGTAGAAATGAAGGAAAAGCGGCAAAATCCTGGTATTTCTCCGTTCTCAGTTGTGTTCTATTCCACACGGAATAAGAAATAATTCTTATTCTCAGGTGAGTCGCGAAAATCCATCGAAGTCCCGAAGTGTTCTCTTACGAGAACGGCTGATTGGCAGCGACGATATTTCGCGTTAATGTGACGAAAAACCGCATTATAATTTTGCGTTTATGATGATGTGGTTTTTTGCGAGTGAGAAGCGAGGGAAAGGAAAGTTGCCTCGCAAATTCGATCAGGATTGCCACAAATTCCTCATCCTAAAATTCCATAACTTTTTTCCTGATTTCTAAACAAAATTTCACGATTTTTCATGATTATTTTTAATAATATTTTAACATTTTTTTGTATTTTTATCCTGATTTGGAAACCATTAAATATTAAGTTGACAGAGTAATTTAACATAGCAATATAAATTATTATTAATGTGATGTTGACACGGCTTGCATTTAATTGTTAAGTTGACAATATTTCAAAACTGCATTGGTGTACGCATATCAAATTTCTTTAAAGCCATTTTAATTTTTCATAAATTTTATAAAAAATTCTCTTATTTTCCCTGATTTCCTTCACCGTTTTCAATCGCCTTAATATTTTCCTGATTTTCAATTTTGTGACCTTTCGATGTATAGACAATCATATTAATTATCAAGAAATCGTGAATTATATGGTGAATCGCACGTCTTCGAAACGTGTACAGTATGTACAGCTATTCGACACTTGTTGCTCGCGACGAGTCCACGGGAGCTAATTGCTCATAATAATGTCTAATTATTAATGACGTACAAACGCAATAAACCGTGCGTGGCAATTAGAGCGGCGGTGGAGTAGAATTAGCAAACATTCTCAAATATTTTCCTAAATATATTCGGATGTGGGCTTTATTAAATAAAATATTATTACATTATTATTATTATTATTACAAATTCATTCATAAAAATTATCAAAGGAATAGATCGGCACAATTTAACGCCAGCGTCGCGACACTCCTTCAACATCTCGTGGAAATCCAACGAGATTCGATCCGCGCCGAGAAGTTTAACGTACATCGAAGTCCACCAGACGAAAATAAGGAACTAAGAATAATAATTGACGGGGGACGCGCACCGTTAACGTTAAGCAGAGCTGTACGATAAGTCGCTCTGCCGCGCGCCGGCAAAAATAAACACAAAACTATACTGAAAATAATATCATAATTTTTCGTCCCTCCCGTGAGAGAATCCGCAAAACACGGTTGTCAACGTCGCCGTCTGCAGACTTAAAAGTGTCTGCGTCAGTTGAACCCGATCTTTTCGACCGGTAGAATTTAAATCGGTTAAATGCCGTTAAGTTCCACGCAAATTATTTAATTAACTTAATTAAATCGAAGAATATCTTCAAGAGAATATAACAGAATATAAAAAAATAATAATTTAATATTAAAACAATATTTTTAATATATCAGTTAATAAGATGTTAAATTATCTCAAGAGAGATCGCTCTCGTAATTTGCCCTCGAAATTGATATCAATACTTGGTTCTCTTTCTTAAATGTAAACATCTTCGGTCTTTAAATTCGAATTCCGTGCAATTACATACCGACAGAAACTTTCACCAAACGCGATATTTTCGCGCGCGTCTTAATGATCCATTAAGTGAAATTACTGGGTAAGTTTAGCATTAATTTATCAGGAATTACGCAAATTACTGTCATCACTCATTTCGCGGAGAGAAAGGTAAATATTTTTCCTTCTCGCCAAACGAATGAATTGTAGGATCTCGCTATGCTTCATAATGACGGGATTGCAACGAAATGTGATTTAACGCACGAAAATCAATTGGAGTCGCTGATATCTTAATTCAAGTCACGAATTGTTAAGAAAAAGAAACGCAATTATAATAATAATTAAGATATTATGACATCTTTCGTGATTTTTATATTATAGACTTTAAATCGGTTAAATGCCATCAACGCAATTCGCTTAATTAATTTAATTGGCTTAATTAAATCAAAGAATATTTTTAGAACAATATTATATAAAAAAATAACAATATTAAATATCAAAATATTACAATGTTTCTTTATGAATCAATTAATAAGAGTATTAAACAAACGGTATTAGAATATTATTAAGGTGTCTTACAATATTAAAATATTAAAGTATTTAAGTATTAAAATATTATAAAGTATTAAATATAAAGTATTAAATATAAAGTATTAAAATATTAAAGTATTAAAGTATTTAATACAATTATAAGATTAAAAAATAACGGTATCAAATGGAGAAGCTCTATCAAACAAGTCCCCGGTGGAATTTATTTTAAGGGCGCCAACGGTTACGGTGCCCTTAAAATATAAATCTACTAAATTTTCTGATTGATTTAATCACGTAGCCACGTCAGCTTCAAGCTCGACGGCACGTCGATCGGCGCCCCAGGACGTTTAAATCGCAGGAAACGAGAACCTGACCCCGATGGTTGGCCAATCGTCGCTAGTATGTACTCCGACTTTAAATAAACCGACGCAGCGAGAGGCGTAACGCTCCATCGCGAGCTTGTTATGACAGGCACGCGATACATTTGTTTTATGGCAGGGCGTTAAATTGATGCAGTGGCAGAAACTGACCGCGATCCGCTGTACAATTGATACTCACTTCCTATTCTCCTTCTCTCTGCTTCATCTGCTTGTCAAACGGAATGGATCCTTCTGCATCCACATTATTGAGGGTTCTAAATGAAACTCTTGTGATTTTCAACGATTTTTTAAATGCAAAGAATTGGATCTTGCAGTAAAAAAGATTTATAATTCATGTCCGTTTAAAATTGCGATAGTTTCCATTTAAAATTGCATTTGAAATCTCAATAATGTAGATGCAAAAGGGTCCATTCCGTTTGATAGGCAAGGAGAAGGAGAATAGGAAGAAGTATTCAGTTTTCTTCATCTTTTTTTAATTCTTAGAGAAAGGAGTAAGTTGAATCGAGATTAATGTTAATCTACATTGATGGAAACGCATGGAAAGAATGTTTTTGCTGAAATACATATTCTAAAAATTTATCTAGCAGATCTGAAAATAATTACGTTGAATTATCAAAATATTTATGTAGAATGGGATGAATGCTGTAAAAAATTTTGATATTCCAGCAATCAGCTTGAGCGTCGTATACAATTATTTTCAAATCTGTAGATAAATTTTTAGATACTTAATCGACAAAATTCTTTTCATGCGAGAGAAGTAATTATGTGGCCAACTTAATAATCGGATTAGCAATGAGAAATATCGCGTATGAAAGCGGTAAATTATTTTTGCGATACTCAACTGGAATTATTAGAGAGTCACATTAAAAGAAGCTCGCCTGTTTACGTTTGCCTCGTAACAGGTTTAAAGCGTGACGTCGAGCGTTTTTACGCGAACGCACATAATTCTTATCCACGCGCGTGACAACTCGCTGTGCAAACAGCCGTTTCGTGACAGATTATCTTCGTGTAACATTATCATAAATTTTGCGCAACAATCGAAACCAGTATGACGCGGGCGAAACATTCTACGATCCGTCGTCGTACGGCTAAAGATAATCCTACCGTTCCGTGTCGCGCTATGCTCTGACAAAAGCGGAGATAAGCGTACATATATATTAACGAATATATCAAATAAATGAATATACATTAATATTAATTAAGAAGTGAGGAAGGTTAATCATCAACTATGTAAATGTAGGACTCTATATGTTTTGTAATTTTGAATAATTATGTATTCCTTTCTTAAGGCAGTATTCATAGTCGATTCTTACATTTGAGACTCTCTTGAGTACAGTCTTAAGATGTCATAAGCCAATCAGAGGACCGTATTAGTATCTTGAGAAATTACTTAAGGCAGTCTTAAAATAAGAACCGACTATGAATACTGGCCTTAAAAAAACAAATAAAATGATACTGTGTAATGCTGAGAAACATAAAAAAATGCAACGATGATAAAGACTGAAGAGTAATTACATTTATTTATCTTTTTCCTTCATGGAGGGATGTCCTATTTTACTTTCTAAAACTTTTAGAATAAATCTGAAGAGTGAAATCTTGCTTTTAAATATTGAATTACTCTTTTTCAAAACTAGTTCAATTTTCACTCTTTAAAGTTTTACACTAAAGAATTTAAAGAATGCGATCGCTCATGTGTAACGTTCACAATTAAGAGTTACATTAATTATCACAATAATTATCCGTGACTGGTGACTGGTGATTTTTTACCGGTGCGAATTGAAGATTTTAAGACGTTTGCAAAAGACAAGTGCCATGTCTTATGCTTTTTACTTCCTGTTTCTTACATTTTGTCTGTTTTCTTTATTAAAATTAAACCACATTAGTAAGAAACAGGAATTCAGCAAACGAGAATGGATTGAAATGAATTGAAATGGATTCAGATTTTCAGAAATATTGATTCACGAATGTTAAAATGAATGCTTTTCAATCCTGAATTTTTATTCATTTATAGAAATTGCATGGAGCACATCTCTATGCCTTTCAATCTCAAAATAATATTAGCTTTTTCTGTGCAATCGTGAATACTGTTCACAATTGCACAGAAAAAATTAATATTGTGAATATTGTTCAATTCAAAATTTTGAATAGGAAATACAGTTTTTTAATCCAATTGAATCCAATTGAATCCAATTAAATCCAAAAAAAGTATTCGTTATTTAAAATACGCATTCGAATAGAAAAAAATTTCAATCCATTTTCATTTGCTGGGAAGCATAAGGCTCGATTTCATTGTAATGTAAACATTAATCTCGATTTAACTTACTGTTTATCCTTTTCTAACATCAATTCTTATCAATGCAAATTAACTTTAATCTCGGCTTAATTTACTTACATGCATCCTTTTTTTAGAACTAATAAAAGATAAAAGTAAGTTAAACCAGATTGAAGTTAACTTGCATTGGTATAAGAACAGACATAATTTTTAAAAAAAGATAGAGAGTGAATTGAACGAGATGAGTTAAATTTTATATTGATGGAACCGATGTTTAAAACGATGTTCCTGAGATCTCGAAGCCTTCTCGCGGAAGCGCATTGTTGTCGCGGCGCGTATCCATCCGGTGCATTCCGTCGCAGGTGTATTTTCGTGCCGCGTGGAATGTCCGTCGCCGTAGCCGCGAGTAAAAGC
>Ga0157362_1000323_pt1 | contig 15778 bp, 17 predicted proteins | sample AttlaeALBM3_FD_111480 | JGI IMG/M metagenome (GOLD analysis project Ga0157362, IMG submission 111480) | Fungus gardens microbial communities from leaf cutter ant in Ribeirão Preto, State of São Paulo, Brazil - Atta laevigata ALBM3 | ecosystem: Host-associated > Fungi > Mycelium > Unclassified ... | reverse complement strand
GGATGAGGCTCCTGGAGGGATATTCTACATTATATACATCCCTTAGTGTCAGGGTCAGCAGGATTGGAGCTAAACTAGTGTGTTTAAGTGTCACTAGTAAACAGGCTAAAGTAGCTCCAGAGTGTTGTCATGCTGTTCAGTGGTGGAAATGGAGGTGTCCCCTTACAACCTTGGTATAGCCAAAGAGTTGTTAGAACAGTTGTGTTCCTGATTTCCATCCTATCTACTTTGTCTTTCCAGCTCTTTAAGTTGTTTAGTAGGGTGCTGATTTTCCCCATAGATATTTCCTGGGCATTGCAGCACTTTCCGCTCTCAAGGGGGATTATGTCATGGTAGAGAAGGTAATGTTTCCTCTATTCTTTGCTCATCCCCATCCCAGTTTGAGGGCAGTTGACTTGGATTTCACACTGGTGAGTGTGTGCTGTGATCGTCATCACTACAATCTTTGTCAGAAATTTTTCTTTTTTCATGTGAAAGTCCTGAAGATTGGTATATTGATGAGAATTCATCATCATCAAAGCTTAAAGGAGTGTAAGGTAGTTGAGTTCTTTTGGGTAAGGTTTTCTTGTGCCAATTTTTGTCTAGGCAGCAAGGGAACATATCCTTAATGAATTCGGCATGCAAGGATGTGAATACAATGTTGTTGGGGAGTCACATGAATATATTACCATGATTCCCTGGTGCGATGCCAATGTAAATCATCAGCTCAGATTTTGAACTTAATTTATCTTTTTATATATTTGGGGGAACATAGATGTATGCCCCACAACCAAGAACATAAAGGTAGTCCACTCATGGGGCTGTTCCTTTGAGTAGTTCATAAGGGGTGCACCAATTTAGTCACACCTGGGATATTCGATTGTAGATATAGCATGCATAATCAAAAGTGAAGTTCCATCAGCTTTCAGAGAGGCATGCACCAAAGCACATGCACTCTGCCTTATCTAATAGTATGTGCATCAAACACTCTACATGACCATTCTGCTGCAGGGTATAAGGGGCACTTTGGAGGATATGTATACCTTTATCTTTTAAAATTTGATCAAATGCCATTGATTTGTACTCTTCTTCTGCGTCGGTCATCCATAGTTTAACAGATGCATGGTATTGATTTTCTATGAGGGATAGAAAATGCCTTGTAGCTTGGATAGCCTTATCTTTTGATGTGAGCATTGATACCTATGTGTAGGAGGTATAGTCGTCATAGAAAGTGATTATGTACCTTTGATGGTAGTAGCTGAGAGTAGGAAAAGATTTGATATCTGAGTGTATGAGTTGGAAGAGATGTATCGTGCAGTACAGCAAAGGTGGAAAAGACTTATTTGGCATTTTTCCTTTTGCACACCCAGGGCAGAATGGGCTGTCTTTAGGAAATTCTATTTGAGGAAATTTAGTTGTATGTTCCTTCGCATGTCTAAGGGCTTTCTTAGAGAGGTGCCCAAAATGGTAATGAAGAGTATTGAAGTCAACTGGATTAGCAGTTGAGTGTGCATTATTACAGTAGTTTACCCAGTCTACTGTCTACAGCACAAAGATGGTGTCTCCAGGCACTCTAGGCCTGAAGAGCATAAAGTCCTTACCATTGTGTGTGTTTAACGTGATAAGATTTCTATCCCCAGAGACTGAGAAACCATCTCACAAAAAGGCCCCCAGGAAAAGTAAGCGACATGTTAAGTCAGCACAGTAAAACACTGTGTTGATAGTCGTATTTAGAGATTTGCCTTTTCTGCCTTTGTGCCTGAAAACAATTGAGCCCTTTCCAGTTATATATGTCATGCCATTTATGGTCTGGATTAGTAGTTTTATAGGAAGTTCTTCAAAAGTTATAAAGTCACTCTTTTCCCCAGTGAAGTGCATAGATGCACCTGAGTCAAGGATCCAGTATGGCACTGCCTCCTTTGATTTTCTGTATTTTCCCTTATAATTTAAGCTTGTAGAGAAGAAGAGGCCATGTTTACATTTGTCAGGCTGCATACTATTGGATATATCAAAGAGATTACACAAGATACTACTACAGTTCAAAGTTGTGAGGCAACATTTCAGAACTGAGGTTGTGTGAGTGTTGGCATTGCACTGGTAAAGTAAAGTGGCATACCTCATGCCACATTTAGTAAAGTAGGTGTTATTGCAGTCCATGTTTCCATCGTAATCATAGGGGGGTCTAATTTCATCAAGCTCAACTGCATCTTGAAAAGGGGAGCCAAAAGAGACTGTGTCATTATTGTTCTCCCAGAGAATCCTATTACCAATACAAGATACAAGAGAGCTAGGTGCTACTGATTCATGCGCTTTGATGTGACCTTCTCTGGTGTCACCTGAAAGGCAAGCACATTTAAGGGGGGGGTGCATTCAACTTCATAGGCAGTGGTATCAGTCACATCATTTTGGTTTGAGGAAGATTCAAAAGGGGTAATTGCTGGGGAAAGGAGGTGAGCATCTAAGACATTAGTGAAATTCCCAAAGTTTTGGGAGTAACCTAGGCATGTTTGGCACTGACAACCAGGTACATGAGCTGAGGCTAGGTAGGATGGTGGATTAGTAGGTTGCATAATGTGTGCATGAGGGCACAACTGCTGCCTATGCTGCTGTTCACGTTTACTATGATTTTTTGCACCACACTTACTATGCGGCCTGCCAGTGTTGGAACTCTTACCCTCCAATGGCAATTGTTGCTGATGGAAGTGAGGGTCCTTGTCTTTTCACTGTATATTTGATAGTTTCTTTGCATCACTTTGAATTTTGTTTTTTTCCTTTGATGAGTATTGTTGCCAGCTCATTATGGCATCATCCCTTATGACTGAAAAAGTGAGTGAGGTAGCATTAGCTGTTTTGCAATTATAATTTCTCACAATCTCCTCCATTTGGGCTGGTAGCTTTGAGAGGAGCATCACAGCTCAGAGAAGCTCAGGGTAGATCAGTTTGTTATTTTCAAGGCAAGTAAATAGAGCATGAAGCTTATTGATCGCTGGGGTAGAATCACAGTTACCAGGAATAAAGAGCTTATTAATGGTGATAACATCTGTGTAGGCTGCTGAAATGGTAGTAGTGCCATACTGAGTCTTTAACCATTCAAGAAGGTCTTTGGTACTCTCCTTTCGGGCTTGAACAATGAGTTTCCTGATATCTGGGGAGATTTAGAGCATGAGGTTGCCAAAGGCTTTGGCATTCTGATCCTCCTAGTTCTCGTGAGCCTTGTGAGAATCTTCAGTTTCATTTCCTTTCTCATCAAAGGTTGGGGAAGGCTGAGCACCAAGCACCATATGTCAGCCTGTAGCATTGATGATATAGTGTGCAGTAGCATCCCAATTAGTGAGATCATGACCATCAAAAGTACGTAGATGATTTAGGGTCTGTGAGGACATAATCTAGGAAAGGATATAGTATGTTAGTGGAAGATCGGAGTGGTCAGGTCAGTGTAGAGTACTTGATACTTATTGTAGCAGATTGTTGTGCATTTTTTGACAGCAACAGTTGCACAGTACCTGCCCTCTGGGGCCCATAACCTGTAAAAGGAGGTACCCAGCATAGCATAGTGGCCTTAAGCACACTAGTGACTCACATTATAACAGTAGTACTTGAGGTGCTTCAACTAGAGAGCAGTGCGATGATGTTCATAGAAGATCAAGTTCAGTTAATATTACTAATCAGTACACATTATAATAATTGTTTTATTTACAGGTGATTGAGAGCTTTCTCCAGAGAGCATGGCAGCAGTGTATCTATGTATGATAACAATGTCACTTGTACATCCTTTTGCAGGAAAATAGAGAAGACTAACCATGATGAGCCCTGATATTGTTTGAGCAAGGGTTGCTGTAGAAATAGAACCAACATTGGATGTTCACTCGATTGTTCGAGTAAGAATGTGACTGGTCCACCCAGGTAGGTACACATGTCAATCCAGGCAAGTTCGTTGAAATGGACAATACAAGAAATTTTGATAGTTCCCAGTGCAAACAGTATGCATATACATGAAAGCCACATGTAACCCTTCATTTTGTTTTGAAGCAATCATAATTGTCTTGACAAATTTGTAAACAGTCACAATGTGCAACCCTGGTAGGCCTTTTATTGCAGATGGAGATTGACAGGAGCTATCAGACAAAAGTCTAGATAAAATCAGCTATCTTTATATCAAATAAGAAAGATTGAAATATACCTGAGTTCCTGTAAACACTGAACTAAGGTTTCCAAGTTCTACTATGTGGCATGACTATGTGCTTACTAAGTGTCAATTAGATAATCAATCAAAGAAAAAGAACATGAGAGCTTGGAGACGCATAAAGGAAAATGAAACTGCTTCACTTTACAACAAGGCCGACCAAATTAAGACGAATCAAGACCCAGGCTGAGGATGTGCACCATACCCAATCGCGCCAAGATATGCGCCAGCATTGACCGACTGTTCATACCACAGTGATTTTTGAGGACTTAGTGATGCCATGATAGCCAATGGGGTGTCGAATCTCAGTCTTTCACAGCTTTTAGCTTTCTCCTGGTCATCATGCAATGCCTAGGAGTTATGAGGACCCAATACAGTTCATCACACAACAGCTCATGAAACAAGAACTATTTGGGAAATCAGAGATCAGAATATATATGGTCCAGAATTTCACGCTTCCACTTCCTCTGTGCAGCTTCAATGACTCTCTGGTTACTCATCACTGATGATCCTGTATATTTACAGTCATCTTCCACATGTCACTGAAAATGATGGGACCGTCAAAAAAGCATCGTGCAGAACTAATCATTCCGCAGCGCTGATCTCCGTCGCGACAAAACTGTTTCCTTCATCTTTCCACTGCTCATGATTCCTCGCTGCGAATTCCCTAACCTCTACCCAATCACGACACTCGTGAGTCACGCCCGTCCCATAAGCTGCCCTTGTCTGCCTCCCATCACTGTTGACGGCTTGGAATGCCGGTTCAAGCGTAGTGTCCGCACTGCAAAGAATCATCTGCCTCAGGTAAGACAGACAATGGAGTGCATGCACAGAATCATGTTCTGTGTACGAGGCGTTGGGGCTTTTGTTCAACATCCTTCTGAAACTATTCAAGCAGTGTATCTGATGATATATCGATAACGCGTAGAAATCATTGTCAATTTTCACGAATCCGTGTCCCGGAGGGGTGATGGAAGCCCAGTCATTACCATCCTCCATGCCATATCTGTCGGAGTCGACAACTTCCAATGCTGCAGATCGTGGCTTAAGAGCTTGTTGAATTTCTCCACTTATCCTGGAGTTCCCTATGACATGGTATGAGCCAGATATTCCCATACCATAAGGCAAGTCACCTTTCAAGTGTGCTGATATACTAATGGTGTTGAGGAATAAAGACAAGAGAAGTGTGGCCGCAGTGACATAGGTGAAATGTACTGGTACGATGTAGTATTCCTTCCTGGGCATTGAGCTCTGGTAACCAACCTGCATTCACCCTTTATCACATCTGAAGTGCCTGTATCAGAAAACTGGATCTCTATTTTTTTCTCAAGATAACATTGCTAATATCTGCGTGCAGTGCCTAGATCCATACTAATTATAGCTGCAAGAACTTCTCGACAACGTCAAAATAATTAGCCCTTTCCTCCCAAAAAGGGGTGTGACTGGAGTTGAGGAACTTGACCCACTTTGAATTTGGGATGTTCTCAACGAAGGGCCGAATAACGAAATCCTGTGCAACATCATAACGCCCATTTATCACCAATGTTGGGGCCTTGATGAGGTGGAGACGATCTACAATCGTCCAGTTTCCCGTGATACTTTCAAAAATGATGAGTTTCTTATCGGTTTACCCAATAATCGAGCTTACTTTGTACTAGCCACAGTGGTATCGCCATGAGGGCCGAACACTGCATTCAAAGAGTAAACATACTCCTCCGGAAGGGGTACCACTCGGCACCCGTGTACAGCATAATACACGCTCATAGCGGCTGCATACCGGGGAGGATCTGACATTCCCGCCAGAAGCCCCTCCTGAACATCCTCTGGGAACTCCTTCATCAATTGCATATTCGATTTTTCCCAGAGCTCTGATGATGCGAGGCTATCTGTGAGAACGAGTCGTTTCAGACCCTTCGGCTGTTTCTGCACAGCGAACTCTGAAGCTAGTATTCCTCCCCACGAGTGTCCCACTAAATTAAAAGAGTGATGGATTTGAAAGTAATCGATCAGGTTGACCAGTTCGCTGACGAACAAATCAATCGACCAGAACGAAGTAGGCTTCTTGTCCACATGGGTCGATTTCCCATTTCCAATCTGATCATACAGAATAACTGGTGAAGCCCCATTAATGGCGATGTTTGCAAACGGGAGTAGATAGTCATGTGTCAAGCCAGGTCCCCCATGGACGACTATGAGAGGTGTGCTGTCGAGTTTGCGCTCGTTGATTTCCCCGAAAATCTTGTAATATGTTTGAAAAACTTCGCCTTGGTATCGGAAAGGAATCAAGCCCTCGGGCGGACTTGAAACAGAGAGTGTGGACACGAAAGGAATAATGTAAGTCAAGCCCTTGAAACGCATAATAATGGTACTCTGGGCTTCTTTGCATGGCTCTTATAGCTGTATTTCAATTTGTGGGTGTTTTGCGCTCAATCAAAGACACCATTGAGAACAGATCGTGACTAAGTCCTATCTGCCATGTCTACTCGTTTGTGCTTGACCTCTGTAGCGCTTATTTCTGTGTTTTTACTCAACGCTCTCTACCTGACGAGTAAACTGGGAGCCACAGGGGGATCGGATCCTCTTTTGGACAGAGAGTATTGTACCTGAATTGTGCTTTGGATTTGTGACCTCTTCACCAATATCTTATCTATAGCGTACTTAGGCCATGACTTCCCGGAAAATCTGCCGCTTCCAGATCTAGGTTCTGCATCGTTGACCATTCCGGTTCTTGTGGAAGAGACCGTCCACTATCCCCTCCTTGGGAATGCTTCTGATGATGAATGGTCCTCCTTAAATTCCGAGGGCTTTGGTTATGTTCGACTGGGAGAAGATCACCGTCTCTTCATGGTCACGATGTATCATGAATTGCACTGCTTACGTGTGCTCAATTTAGCTTTCAGCAAGAGTCGGATTGCGTCTCCCGACCACATACAGCATTGTCTCAACTACCTCCGGCAAGGAGCATTATGTTCGCCGGACTTGTCGTTAGATCCTGGAAATTTTGAAGAGAAGGACTTTATGGTTGAGAGAACAGGAGCAGTTCATATGTGTAAAAATTGGGAGAGGGTGTATGAATTTATGGGCCAAAATATGGAAGATTGGTTGAAGGAAAAAAAATGAAAGAGGCAGGAGGAAGTGATTGGAGAGAGCTAACAGACTCATAATGTGTATGCATGCATAGCACAAAGCTTAATTGACTCTATATCGTGAAAGGAGTCAGGGTTCTTGTGACTGTTGGGTGATATAATGCTCAATCATGCTATTTTTCTCTCACTTCCTAATGACAATGTTAAATGGAATATTCTCAAGACATTTCTCACATTGAAAAAGGGTCAAGCCTTATCCTGTCTCAAGCAACAGTGAGTATTATGAGATGCTCTGTCAATCTAACATCTTGCTGGCCTTTCAGCATTTTGAAAGGGCATGTGATTGCAAGATATAGGCACACAGATCATAAAGAATTTGTATAATAGTAGGACAATCAATAGAAAACCCTATTGAGTTCTTCCCCTTCAATCCTTATCAATTGAGTAGAGACTTATTTCAAGTTCTACCCTAACATTAGGACTCAATACCCTAGGTAGCCCATCACCTCAAGGCCTTGCCACTCTTTACTCTCTTATTGCCCTTGATAGTGTCTGCTAGTCACAAACTCATAGCCAGGTCCTAGGTTTAAGAGAACTCCCTTTGGAAATAACAGCACATAATGGAAAGCAGCATATGAAGGACTGTTCTGGCTGATCCATTCAAGTCATTCTCCTCTTTCCTGTAATACTACATCCCTATTATCCAATTCACAATGTACCCCTTTCTCAGGAATGATAACTGCAATTTCTTCAGTAGTAGACAAATTGTGAGTTCTTTGATCCTGCTGTAAATTGACATGTAACCTGATTGTGACCTCTTGCTGTTTATCTACTGGTTTCTCCTTGATAAGCTCATATGTATTATGGGAAGGTAAATGAGTTCAAAGGAAACAAGTCATCTAGGATAGAGTAGTTAAGGGTAAAAGATATATCTTTCTTCTTGTGTCATGTTACTTTTTACTCTATATAATTACATAATTGAATAATTGAAAATAATAAGAAAATAATAAGAAATATTATGCAGATAGCCCAAAGGCTACTCCTATACCTTCCCTTTTTTTTCTAAGATGACATCCTCATCATCTACTGTTCTTTTCTTCTCTATTCCTTTCAACTCCTTCAGATCAACAAACTCCATAATTTCCAGGCATTTTTGAGAGCAAGCTCGATATGGGATAAGATGAAAAGCTACAAATTTGAGATGCAAGATAGCTCCATCAACCTCTGATAAAATATATGTGCTATTTTACAGCTGAGTGACAACCACCATAGGCCCAAAATAATGAGGTTTATACTTTCAGCCAACATCAGGCTCTATCTTCTTGTTCAAAACTAAGACAAGTTCCCCTGCCTTGAAATCATAGTCCACAATGCAATTAATATTTTTCCTCTCAAATTCTCATATAGAAACATAATGAGTGGCCAGCACATGATCATGGATCTTAGCTAAGTCTTCCTCACATTTCTGGAGCATGCAAGCATGGATAGCAAGGAGACTGGCTGTTGATAGCTGCATGGAAAATTTTGCTGTGAGAAAAGTGGCCTCAGTAATGTCAAATGGGAGCAATAGTTCAACTTCATAAGCAGCATAGAAAGGAGTCATACTAGTGGACTTGTGAGTGGTGACACAATCAGCCCAGAAAACATATAGTGCATGCTTGTACCACTTCTTTATGTCTCCATGATATATTTTGACTAAACTGTCCCTGATTGTTTGATGTGTTGTTATACTGCAGGCGAATTTTCCATAGAAGATAACATTTGATTGTCATATTCCAGAAATCTAACAATTATGTAATTTATTTCTCCTAATAATTCTCCTAAAATTATAATTAGTAAGATAGCATAGTAGACTACTCTCCTTTTACTCTGGACTTCCTATAAGTACTGAGTAGTTACAGTGTAATTCCTCAGTCTGTAAATTAACATCAACTGGTCCTAATCCTATCCCTGTCCACTCCATCCCTATTTTACTTCCCAAGGATCTCTTTCTGATGACTTCCCTCAACTCCAAAATACGTGACCACTTCATGACCAGAGATTAGGGTGCAATACATAAGTTGAAGCCAAGGTCGTTCATTAAAGTCATACTCCACTTGTCATGACTTGGCAAAATGGCTAAGTCATTATTTATATTTCTTTTCTTTTCTTTTCTTTTTTTTTTTATCTTAGACTCACTACACAAAAGGGAGTGCAGGAAAGTGTCATGTTACAAGTGTCATATAGTCACAATTACATGATAGGAAGTCACAGAGTCACATCACATGATGTCACATGATGCGTCACATGATAGGCATGGAAAAGTAGTGCACAGACCATGTAGTAGTTGTATAAGTAGTGTAGAAAATCTAACGAGAACTCTATTGAGTTTTCTTTGTCAATTGCTGAATAAAGAGCAGTTAGTTTTATTCTGGCTTGGAGTTTAGCTTTCTTACACCACTCCAATGTCGTTTCTCTCTGCCAGAGTCTTCTCTTGGGGTTCCTCTCTCATTGTTAAGTACTATTTATTCTCTGAAGTAGTACAGTACACCATTCCAGAGCATAATTCTATTTATAACTCCACTTCTCCATTCTCTGCCATTCTGTCCTTGACATTGATATACTTTATACCAATGGATTCTTGATTAGAATTCACTCTAGAACCCTTTCTATATTCTCAGAATGTACTACTATATAATGAAGACATTGAGAAGGTGATAATCAACCTAGAGCTTGTGTTGAGATCTTGAGAGGCAACTGGGATAAGCTGGTATTGGGTTATGAAGAAAGTCACTAAGGGACTTGTTAGAATATCAAATGCTATACTAAATGAGTTCTAGGCTATTTCTTATTGTTTTATGTTTTATTGTTCTTTGTATATAAATAGTCTACCTAGTAATGAAGAATGTTGTGCATTTGCATCAATTGTTTTCTCCCTAAATTCAATACAAATGCACAAGACTTGGCTAGTCATAAAACAAGCTTTGCTCATGCCATTGTCATTCCTTTTGTGCCTACAGTTGCTGTACTGCCTATCATTGCCTCAAGTGAGGCTGAATTCGCTTGCTGTTGTTATCATTGTTATTTGCATCTGCAGTTGCTGAATACTGCCTGTCATTGCCCCTAAGTAAGGCTGAATTCACTTGCTGTTGATCGAATCTGTAATAACTTAGCCTGAGATGACTTAGACATACTCCTTATCTGAGTTGACAAGGAGAACTAAATGGAGTTTCTGTTAGATTTTCTACCCTACTTATACAACTACTACATGGTCTGTGCACTACTTTTCCACAGTTATCATGTGACCCATTATGTGACATCATGTGATGTGATGCTGTGACTTCCTGTCATGTGACCATGACTATGTGACACTTGTGATGTGACACTTTTCTGCACTTCTTTCTGTGTAGTAAGTCCAAAAGAAAAAGTAAAGTAAAGTAAATATAAATAATGACTTAGCTGTTTTGCCAAGTTATAACACTGCCCCCCTCTTAAGTTTCCTTGTCCCAAGGATTTTTACAACTTGTAATAAGGATCAACCATGTTGTTCATTCTCTGATTTCCAAGTTCTTCTACCTAATTTTTTTTCCTCTTCAATTGTCTTCAAGGTTTGTCTTCTTTTTCTCCCTTTCCATCTCTTTCAATTCCGTTCTAACCTTCCCCAATATTCTTTATCATATCTCTTATCTGACCACCCAAATAATTTCTTCGCTGTAAACCTTCCTGGTAGTTCTTCCCTTCTAAACATTCTCTCTTCTCTTTCTTGTCTTCTTACATCTTCCATATCTTGCCGGTATTCTTTCTCAAATTTTTCTACTGCTTCTTTCATATTTTCTAAGTTCTCTTTTCCCTCCCAAGTATCTGACTCTGCTGTGAATCCCTTTCATCTCACCAAGTACTTGTTTTTCCCTCTTATCTGCTGCTTATTTAGAATTCTCTCTACTTCCCATTCTTCTTCCTGCTCAATTATCACTGGAGCTAGTTGCTCCTTCCTTTGTCCTTCCACTTGCCCTACATAGTGTCATGTTCTACTAACATTAACTACTGGATGTATTTTTACTGTACTTGATAATTCTAGTTCTACTATGTTCAGTGATACTATCTTCTTTATCTTGTAAGGGCCGACAAATTTTTCCATCAACTTCTCTGTTCTCTTTCTGACTATCTAATACTTCAGATCCTTAGTACTCAACATTACTAAGTCTCCTACTTTATAGTCGTCAACCTCTGCTCTCTTTCTATCTGCATACTTCTTCATCTCTTCTTGTGCTTTTCCTAGTGCTGCTTTTGCCTCCTCTTGGATCTCTTTCATTTTTGTCACAAATTTTTCTGCTCCCTTATAGTTCCCCTTTTTCCTTCCCTCGAATCCCATTCTCTGTTAGGGCTCTGGTTCACACACAAGGCGAATGACCCTTAAGCTAATGAATAGATCCTGAAGCTAGTGTGAAATTCAACTGAGGTATATCTACAACAGAAGACCAGTATTTATACTACTAGATAGTCAAGGCACCGTTCTCATGGTACCTGACATATATTCCCACAAAGTCCAATAATAGTTTTACAGGCTCACACGGTATGTCACAGAAGGGAAAGTAGGAGAGAGTGAGAATACGATCGGAGAGATGACGGCTCTTAGGTGGGAACCTACTCACGTCACTAAGCATGTCTCTAGCATTATCCCCTTACATTTTCGGGTCTTGTCCATAATTTGCCTTGAAAGGCAACATTCTAGTACTTGAGTGTGCTTTATTGTTATAAGCGAACTCTGCTGTTCCTAACCATTCTGGCCACTGTTCTTGCCTATGATCGATAAACATTCTTAAGTACTGTTCCAACTCCTGATTCACCCTTTCTGTTTGTCCATCTGTTTGAGGGTGGAATGCTGTCAACATCTTACTTTCAATCTCCAACATCCTATTCAACTCCTGTATCAATCCTGCCACAAACTGTGGTCCCCTGTCTGATATGATACTCTCAGGTAAACTGTGCAATTTCCACACATTGTCCCTGAATAACCTGACTAACCCTTCTGCTAATGTTTTCTCTGTAGTTGGTATAAAATGGACCATTTTTGTTAATCTGTCCACTACTACTAAGATAGAGTTGTATCCCTGAGCTAACAGCAACTTGGTAATAAAATCTGCTGATATATATGTCCAAGGTTTTTCTGGGATAGAATTGAGCATCAATTTTCCAGCTGGTTGTTCTGTGCAATTTTTATTCCACTGGCAAGCATCATATCCTTCCACATATCACTTTACCTCTTTAGTAATTCCTGGCCACCAAAAGTTTTGAGTGACCAGTTCTACTGTTTTCTATTGCCCCCCATGTCCTCCTACTAGTGTGTCATGGTGTAACCTAATGATCTCTGCTCTCAATTTGTTGTCTTTAGGTATGTAGACTTTTCCCTCCTTATACATAATACCATTTACTTCTTTTCACTCCTTGTCTCTCAACATCTTTATCTCTGCCTGCTCCATTTCTTCAACTGCTTTTATCACTTCATCATCTTTTACTTTAGACTGTCTTACTTTTTCAAGTAAGTCTACTCTCTCTATGATGATTTCCACTGTCTCTGTCCTCCTCATCTCCAGCTATTCTGGTTTTACCAATGTTTCATCCTCATTATCTCTTTCCACTCCTACTTCCTAGTCTGGTCTCCTGCTTAGACTGTCTGCCTTTCCTATTTTACTCCCTAGAACATGCTTTAGCATAAAATTGAACCTAGATAGGTATAAAGCCTATCTTGCTTGTTTCCAATTTAACTTCTGTGCTTTCATAAAGTATTCAAGATTCTTGTGATCTGTCCAGATCTTGAACTTAACTACTGCCTCTTCTGTAAGGGGACATCTAGGGTAACACTTAGTAAGTTCTGAGGGTCTGATCTATTAGTGGCCCAGTGACAGATCGTGTATCATGTTCCCATCATTCCTGAGCTTCTTCTGTCTGTGTCATGTGGTGCAATGCCTTTTAATCTATAATTGGACAATTGTGATTACTGATCTATGTACATGTGACTGTGTGTGTGATCGTCTAGTATAGAGTATATATACTAGCAATGTGTCATAGATATACTTCACTTGAATCTCAAACTAGCTTCTGGGACTATCTACTAGCTTAAGGAGTGATCACCTATTGAGTGGTCCTCTTACACCTTCCAGGAAATGTCTCCACACTTCTAAACATCTGACTACTGCTAGCATTTCTTTGTCATGTATCTCATAGTTTCTCTTAGTATCACTTAGAGATTTTGAAATAAAAGCGACTGGTTTCCACATCTTGTCTAAGCACTTTGTTGAGAGTACCTCTCCAGTTGCATAATTTGAAGCATCTACTTTAACCCTAAACTCTTTATCTAAGTCTGGTGCAGCTAATACTGGTTTTGTTGTAAAGACCTATTTGAGCTCATCAAATGCTCGTTGTTGCTCTGCTCCCCATTACCACTTTATGTTCTTCTTTGTTAACATATTCATTGGCCTTGCTACTTGAGTGAAATCTTTGATAAACCTCCTATAATAATTTGTGAGGCCTAAGAATTTTCTGATGTCTTTCACATTTTTGGGCTCTGGCCAACTAAGTACTCCTTCCATCTTTTCTTTCTCCATTTCTATTCCATTAGGTCCTATGACAACCCCTAGGAATCCTATCTTTCTTACTTTCTACACATACTTTTCTAGTTTGACATATAAGTTATTTTCCTCTAACCTCCTCAATATTTCCTCCATGATTTCATTATATCCCTCCTCAGTTTCTATCCCTACTAACACATCATCTACAAACACTGCGACTCTTCCTTTGTTGATTAGGTCTCTCAAAATTTCATTCATTATTGCCTGGAATATAGCTGTATCACAAATGGTCACTTACTATTTGTGATGGGTGCTTTGATACTTTAAAGAGTTCAATAATGCAAAGTTAGACAAGTGACAAAAGATGCTGTTAAGTCTGAGGTCTAATCCTCAGACAGGGAGTCCTTATATACAGAAAAGTGATAGTCTGTGCACTAGGACAGAACATCACATGCTACTACCTATTGTTCTACATATGGTAGTGCCTTTGTGCTGTAAATAGTGATAAATTAACCATATGGAGGCTGTCCTTTGTTCTAAGAAAAGGACAGATGACTATCTATGGGTAATTAATGAAGTCTATGTGCAAACATTGAGGCCTTCATATCTCCACTAATATTAATCACCTCAGCACCGTTTTAGGCTCATTCTGAGCGGTATGAAGAGGGCTTCTCTGATGCCTAAAAGAAAAGCATAGATCGTGGCAGTTTCCGAGATATTGGTGATTTAATAAATGGTACTATAGTGGTTACCAGTTGATCTGCCTAATATCTCGGCCATTATTGATTGCTTCGAGATGTGACTGGTATTGATTGAAAGGTCTTTTTAAGGGCTTTCAGGTGCTGTTGAGACTATTGGAATCATTGAAGATTTGATGGAGATATGGCTGAATGAAGTTTGTGATGTTACTTCTCTTGTTTTTGATCATAGTGGATCAGTTTTGATGTGCTCCTATTCTTAGCCATCACTGATCAAGTGATGTTGTGGCTATTCCTATTTCTTGTCAGGCCACTGGTCCTGTTCCTTTGTAATGGACATCTTGCCAGACTTTTCCACATGAGGCTTATTTCTCTGACTAAGCTGCTATTCTCAGCAATGATGCCGTGGGGCCACAGTGTTATGCCGCAAACCTATTTTCTGCAGAAATATAACAGGAGAGGCACTCATACTTCTGTTTTTCACTTTTGAGTCTACTCCAGAGTCCCTCTATACACCCCAGGAATAATCTAGAGCCAGGAACTTGTATTCCTAGAAGACAGTTCTATAACTATTATATGCTAGAGTGGCATATTCAAGAAAGGAGCAATACAAATGGACTAGCATTAGGTCTCTCAGAGACAGACCATTAAGGTTTGAGGGCCCAGGATTCAGAAGTTTTGGAGTAGTTTTGCAATGCAGTATAATTTCAATCTAGAGTGAACACAGGCTAATGAGATATCAAATTATAGATCAGAAAGTCTATCGTTAGCATGTGATACCATCACTATTGGGCTTACCCAAGTCACGGACGTTCTCCAGGTAGACTACTACCTCGAATCCCTTCACATCTGATAAAATCAGTTTCTAGGTCATATTCAGAATAGGAAGTAGCCAGTTAGAAGGATAGGGGAGGTTGATAAAAGGTAGCACATGGGAGCAAAGCAGGATCATATGGGTGTGTCTGATGGATATGAAGGATAGGGAGGTGATATCTGTCATGTCCACATGGCAATGTCATGGAGGAAAGACGTAAGGGAGGTCAGTGGGATGAAGAGTTTCCTTTTCCTTTTCCTTGTAATTGAGTCCCAGGGTTTGTAAGATCATAATATATTTCTCAGAGTAGTGATTGAGGAGGGAGCCTCCTTGGCCCTTGCCTTTATCTCAGAAGCTCTTGAGGTTGTAAATGCGATTCTCTTGAGTATGTAAGGGGTGATCTTAGTGAGAGGTTGAGTTGGTGAATGTTTTCTACTATATACCCTACTCTTTCATAAGACAAGACGCAG
>Ga0157362_1000321_pt1 | contig 15813 bp, 13 predicted proteins | sample AttlaeALBM3_FD_111480 | JGI IMG/M metagenome (GOLD analysis project Ga0157362, IMG submission 111480) | Fungus gardens microbial communities from leaf cutter ant in Ribeirão Preto, State of São Paulo, Brazil - Atta laevigata ALBM3 | ecosystem: Host-associated > Fungi > Mycelium > Unclassified ... | reverse complement strand
ATTCAATAAAGAATGTAAATTAATCTTTAGGGATCTTTAGAAGTCGAGATTAATAAAGTCTCATTTATTATATGTTATTATGCTGCGTATACGCTTTATCACCTCTGTTTATTACCTATACGAATGCATAGCAAATTTATGTTTATTTTATATCGTTTATATTGCGGAAATATCAAGCGAATTGTATACATGAGAATATTATGAAACGCAAATTTACAGGTACCTAGCGGGAGGAGAGATAGTTGATAAAATACGTAAAGCCGTAAGCGTTCGATATAAGATTACGAATATTTATGAAATTTGGCAATATAAAATGATGCAGTATAATCCTGAAATAAAAAGAGGAGGTTACTTCACAGAGTATATTAATACTTTTTTAAAAATTAAGTAAGAAACCAGCAGTTGGCCTTCTGACTATATTGATGAAGAGTTAAAACCACAATACATAGACGAATACAAGCAAACGGAGGATGTTTAAGGAACCGCGCGCTCAAGAGCCTCTCTTGCGAATTAGGAGCGCGAGCGCCAATTCGGCGTGACATAACGGGATATATACAGCGAATTCTGGAGCACTTCGTCGACGGTGCTTCCAGGCAATTCAAACGAACGACAGTGATCACAACCTCGCAAATCTAACGACGTTGACTTTTTCGAAAGATTGTAATGACGACATATTTGATTAGAAAAGTCTAGATCTTTCCAAAAGCGCTTACAAAAATGCAAATCGGTTATTTCGTCCCTAGTACGCAGTAGTACTTGTTAGAATCTCACTTCTCGCGCTTCGCGTCTTTATTTTAATTTTTTACATTGTATCGAACATCGGTCGCTGCGGATAAAAGTGTACGAGTTTATCGTATGAAATAAAGTGTTCAGAGAAATAACTCGAATTCTCCCTTTATTGCACCTCATCACGTCTCCTAACACCGGCACCCGATCCTCTCTAACGAATGCAGAATTTGCACAGAGAGTATTAAGTTAGATAAAAAAAAATATATGTGTTAATCCGGAGCTTCGTGTTTCAAAATTATATTTAAATTCGTTTTGGGATAAGTTTGGTCAACGCGAGAATCTATCTAAAATTGAAATTGTAAGAATACGTAACAGATTGATACAATTACTTTCCGGTAATGAAGTGAATGTTACAAGTATATTACCTGTTAATGATGACATTTTATAAGTTAGTTATGTATGTACGAGAACTTAATACCATCTCCCATAATAAATATTGTAATAGCTGCATATTCACAACGGCTCAAGCTTATTTACAATTATATGAATATCTCGAGTGTCTTGGAAAACGTGCATTATATTGCAATATAGATACATACAAGTAAGTAATAATTTTCTGGATAATTATGATCTACCAACCGAGTGATTCGACGAATGAATTGGTGAGGGCAATTACATTGAATCTTTTTGTTTCGGCTGGTCCAAAATTTTATGCGTTTATTATATGTAAATCTGATGGTAGTATCACAGAAGTTTGCTAAGTTAAGGGCGTAACTCTTAATTTTAGGAACAGTAAGTTGATAAACTATCGCTCTGTCAGGGACCTTGTTACAAATGAACTAAATATTCCAATAATGCTTTATTTCGACACTCAGACATACAAAGTTTCATAACATTGTAACAAGTACGTAAAACATGCAAACAGATGTTTGACAAACGAAGATGCGAGGGTTCTTATGATTCGTTACCCTACGGATATTGCAATTTATAATTAATTATTATTATGTTTTTATTCTTGAAATTTTTAAATAAAGTACCCAAAAGAAGCTTATTTACTTTTTAGTACTGAATATTAACTTATATATTTCGAAAAGCTTTATTTTTACATTGTTAAAAATATATCTAAGAAAGGTGTTATATATTGTTCTTTATTATTATGATGATAAAATGTTGGTATAAAAATCTTTTAAAACAGGAACAACAATTAAATATTGTTTCATTAAAATGGATACACATGGAACATCTTTAGACCTCTATGGTCTGTGGTTCAACAGACTGTGATAAAAACGTTTTTTGTGAAAAGATTTTTTCGAAATATAACTGCTATGAGCGACACTAAGTTTGATCGTATTATTTTACTATTCAGAATTTTACTATTCAGGCAAACAAGTTACGTTGAATATGATAATAATATCGAGTTTCATAAAAGATTACCGCATAATGAGGATTATACTAACAATCCACGGCCAAAACTTATTTTTTTTTACGACCTTGCGTGAAGCATCTGATAATACAGTTTTAGGTTTATTTACAAAAAGGAATCATCATAAAAATCTTACAAGGGGAACTCCAAGTGAGTCAAAGGGTCAAGGATTTTGATGCGCTTTTTACAAACTGTTCTTGAGCGAAAAAAAAAGATTTGTATCCAGCCGATTCAGCCATTGGCCCATTCTTCGTGTTTTGTAGACGTACATTATACGGGATGATATAAATCAGAAAAATAAAAAAAACATAAATATTTATTGCATTGTGAACATCTTACGAATGAATTTTAGAATGAATTTCATTTTAAAATGAAAAATTTAGTTCTCATCAAAATTGATTCTTGAAAGAAGCTATTTCCATAAAATCAATCAAATCTGCTTTCCGTCAGATATTAAAAAAAGTTATTGTGTCTACAACTAAAAATTCGTAAGATTCACAATAAATATTTATGTTTTTCTTGTTTTTATGATATGTAATATTGTCCCGTAAGTATTCTATAAAACATGATTAATTTTCTATTATTATTAATAAATCGATTAATCAAAAAAAGATTACAATCATATGATTTGCTTGTTCCCAATCATTTCCATAATTTCCAATTTCATCAGAAACCGTAACAGTTTTCATTACAGTCTTATTTGTGCATTCATGTGAATAACAACAATGACCATGACGATGATAATATTGTAATAAATATTCCATAAATATTTCATAAATGTGTGTTTAATTATCTATAATATATAATTTCATGAAAATTCATTACAATCAAAAAGTAATTAAAACTAATAACATTAAATGAAATTTATAAAGATACTGATATTTTCATTTAAGGTGCAATTTCATGATGTCGTTTGTCGCAGCGATAAATGATTACATGACTGAATTCTCCCTCGATTTGCCCATTTTCTTATCGCTAACAACACTGTTGAAAAGTTGGATTAATTCAACTTTTAGCGACATCACTTTTATGTAAAGATTTAAACATGGGACAACAGGATGTAAATATAATAAAGGTATTTACTTAAGCTATATTCCAAAAAATCCTTTCCGAGAAAAGTTTTATTCAAATATATAGAATATGTAACATATACTACAATATTTCGAGTAAAATTTTTCTCGAAGAGGATGTTTTGGAATGTAGAATATGGATGTCATCGCAAAACTTGATGAAAATATACTTATTCGATACGTTTCCATTCGAAATGAGAGAATGTAGTAGAACATGAGATAGTCTATCTTAACTCTCTACCTGTGTTTATATCATTTACCATCAAAATTTTCAAAATTTTATCTTTTTGTTGATAATATAGTAATATCACGAACTTTTAAAAACGCTTGGATTAAAAAAAATCTGAACACGAAGAAGATTAAGCGTTTCAGGTTAGGAAAACGAATTTTCTTTACTTAAATAGTTATTAGCTGTTAATATAAACGTTACTCGAGTGGCCTCGTGCATTATCTTATTATTCAATGTTAAACATAAAGATAAAATAATACATGGGAGTACTCAAATAATGTTTTCGAATGTAGCCCAACTTTACATTTAATAATTTGCTTCATGCATGAACGTTTTTCGGTCAGATTCTTTCATTTTGAATGAAAACATGTCGAATGAGTATATTTTTATTAAATTTTGTGATGATACCTATTCTAAATAATTCTCATAATAAATAAATAAATACAAATTCCTTATCAATAAAAATTTTTTATCAATAAAAATTTGTTGCATGCGACTTTAACTCGGAATATTTTTATTTTTCCCATTTTATTTATAGACTTTTTAAATGATCAATACATTATACTAATTTAATTAATTGGTATTATTAAATTATTATTATTGGTTATTTTTATTATTTAATTATTGTATTATTATTTGCGATAATTTCATGAAATTTTCAAATAGCTGTACATACTTAACATATGTGAAATGATTATAGACGAAAAAAACATTTCGACTCGACATGATGTATGAATCTTATAACCGGTTGATAATTTTTTAATAATTCTTTTTTTTTAATCCATGTTTACGTTGTCTTTCAAATAAAGATTTTTGAAAAAATCAACTCAAAATCTCTTTTTTTTTCTTTTTAAATTTATCATTAATGCATACAAATGCTATTAATCTATTTTGCTGTAGTTTCGTGTTATTTTTGTTACAATCGCATCAACTTTGTGGATAGGGTAATTTGTCCATGTAGATTTATAATTAGATGGCGCTCCTGTCTATATATATAGATGTACCCTTTTCTATTATTTTATTCCATCATGTGGATCCATTGGCTCATGCTCGCTGTGTGTGTCTACTCTATCGCTTTGTATCTCAAAAGATCTATTAAAAGGATATTTTCAGTTATCAGTAACTTAAGTTCACATTCATTCATATTTCATCGCAGAATCCGAAAGGATTTTGATCCCGAGCTGGAAATATTAACAAGTTATGGGCCCAGATTCCGCTAAGTTTGATATCGCAAATCTATAGTGCCGCAAATAATCTGCCGGAAAAAAATGGAAGAAAAGAAGCATCGTGTCGCTATTCGATGGCATAAATTACGGAAATTGAAAGTTTCGTATAGAGATTGTTCCGGAATCGGTTATCGTCATCGTTAATTTAAATATATTCTCGGGGATGACAAGTAAACAGCTCATAGACATCAAGCCGTTCCTTGTTCAATCATATCTACGATCAATATTTCGTTCAAAACATGCATGTATCTCGCTCCTATTTTAATCACGTCGTCTATCTCAAATGGCACGCGATCCTTCTTGGCACTCGAGAAGTTGATCGCGCATACGTTCCGCGTGCGAAAGTTGAGTTCGTTTTCTGATCTCGATCAATACGGATTATCTATCATTATTCATTTAACATAACACTTCTTCTCGAATTATTAACTGCGAATCACACCGAAGCTCCTTCGCGCATTAACGCTGTCTTGTCACGTTTTCAGTATACGCGTACTGCGAGGGCATTCAGTGCGCGAGAATTACCTGAATCCGGTGAGATTTGCCGGCCTCATTTACATTTTCTTTCGAACGGCTATGAGAAATTACTCGATGTACCAAGTGCGAATCACCTGTGCACATATCTTACCGAATGTATCAATTATTGGATTACGAGCACCGCTTATCGCTTCGAATAAATCTGCATGCGATTCAACAATAAATTTTGAATTGTTACAACAAAGAGAATCGTCATTATTACACGCCGCCTTGACGAGCGAGTCTTCCATACAAAGTGACACTAGCGTCACAAATACAAAACAGAGATGTTGGAAGAATTCGGATTAAGCGAACATATAAATTTGCAAATCTTAGACAAAGCAACGACTACGGATGGAGATACTAGCAGAAGGTCGTACACTTCGTCTAACCTGAAGAAGAAGGACATAAAATGTAAATCGTAAATTATCCAAAGAATTGCCGATTCATACTTAGAATACGCAAAAGATAAACTGCATGATATATGGACGGAATTAAAATCGGTGTTCGAACATCGGGGAAGCCAACTATTTTTAAAAAAAAAGTTACTTTTAATGAAATTCAAATTATCCAGTGAGACATTAGCATCTCTTTCCTAAAATTCGAAACTCTCGTTAAAGAAATCTATCGGTGCGACCAGAGAAATGGAGAAATCTGATATCGTATGTCATTTATTTTTAACAATGCCACAGGAATACGATGTAGTCGTGCTGACAGCGCTAGAAATATTGCTAAATGAGGCATTAATGTTGAGCTTCGTTAAAAATCATCTATTGGACGAAAAGACTAAGCGAAAAGGAAGCGGAAAGTCTACAAAAAATGAAACGTCACATTCTACATTTTAGCCTTTACCTTATCGACAAATGATGCTCGGAAATCCAATACACGTAACGTTTAAGTCGAAATTTAATTACAGGTGTCTTAACTGTGGAATAATGGGTTACCATCGATCCGAATAAGGAAACTAAAGCAAGATGGACATCGGAAGAAAAAGAGAAAGAGACAAATATTCCAGTAGATAAATCTAGTGAAGTCGGATTCTCAGCAGTATATAATAGGAAAGGAGCGAAGTAGAGATGGAATTAGATGGATTCTCGACTCTGGAGCCTCAGAACATTTAACGAACAATGAATATCTTCTAGTAAATAATTAGATTGCTGAAACAAAGTATGTAAAAATACGTATTATAAAAGCAGGTATGTCACTAATAGCAAAATGATTGGAAAAATTCCAGGAAAAATGGTTATGGTAAATGGAAAAAGAATTGATATTAAAGTTAGAGAAGTTCTCTATGTTCCTGGATTAAATCTGTTATCAGTATCAAAACTCGAGGTAAACGGCTTTAAAATTGTTTTCGAAAACGGAGAAGGACGAATATTGAAAAATAATCAGTAGCAATAACACGCAGGAACCATCGAATATATGAACTAGACATTTTTGAGCGGTTTTAAGTGCAAATTTTGTGGTATTAAATGAGACAAAAATTTGGCACGAGCGTTATGTCATATCAGAATTAATAACTTAAAGCAAGTCATTAATATAATAGATGGAATAAATCCGAAAAAATTAAATTACGATCATCCAAACTAAGTTACCTCACAATCAAGAGAGAGTAAAGACGAAGCGCCCCCTACAATTAGTACACAATGATCTCATTGATCTGATTACACCGAATCACATAATAGCAAACGATACGTATTTATATTCATCAATGATTTTACCTATTTTATTGTACGATAGCTTATTTGTTACAAAATAAAAATGAAATCTTTAAACATTTCCAGAATACGAAGCAATAACCACAACAATTTTTGATCAACGCATAAGCAGGTTCCGTTTGTGATAATGAATATATGTCGAAAGAAATGATAGAAGACTTTCGTATAAAAGGGATCTAGATCGAGTACACGATATGCAGAACGGCCCAGAGAGGATGAATAGAACAATTGAAAAGACGCGCTGCATAATATTACACTCAAAATTAAATAAAACCTTTTGGTCTGAAACGGTCCTGAATATCATATATATATCAAATCTCACGGCAACCTTAAAGTGTCGGATGTCAGCTGAACTGGTTTAGAAAAAACCCGATGTGAGAAAACTGAAGGTTTTCGGATGTATAATACATATACATATCCCGAAAGAAGTAAATCTGAGGAAATTCGATTCTCGATCAAAGAAATGCATATGGTCAGTTACACAGATAACGGATATCGCTTGAGGAGTTTGGAAGATCGACGCATAATTTGCGAAAGAGATGTAATCTTTGATGAAACGAAATTTTTAACAAATATTCAACGGCCTTACGTCGAAACAAGTGAAGATTCAAATTCCAATCTGTCAGTTGAATAAGATGAAATGGACCAATATGAGACGGCACCTGAACATCAGGAATCGAATTCCTCAGATGAATTGATTTCTACGGAAAAGAATAAATTTAAAACAACTAATGAAGAGGAATTTGTATCTCGCCGGAGTACACGTGAAAAGAAATCGCCAAAGTATCCCGATTATTGTGTACTGTACTAACTTGCGTTACACACGAAAAGTTATGTTGAGGATGTACCAAAATATTATACTGATATTGATTCTCGAGATAACAAAGAAAACTGAAAAAGGGTCGTAAATGAAGAACTGGAAGCAATTCGTTCAAATAAAACGTAGAGTCTAGTAAAATTTAGCGGTAAGTAAAGTTAAGCGGAAGAAAAGCGAAGATTAGTAATAAATGGATCTTCAAAATTAAACGTGAAAAATCCGGAAATATTGAACATTATAAGGCGTCTCGTCGTTAAGGACTATTCACAAACAAAAGGTTTCAATTATAATGAAACTTACGCTTAGTAGCTAGATTAACATTAAGAATTCTATTGTCGATCATCAATGAAGATCTCTATGCAAATAAATTGGACGTCAAGAATGCCTTCCTTCACGGAACACTTTCAGAAGAAATTTACATGAAACAACTTGAAGGATGAAACATTATGGGTGGTCTGTAAACTGAACAAAACGCTGTATGGATTAAAACAATCCCTACGTGCATGGAACTTCGAAGTCATAAGTCATGTAAAAACTATTGGCCTTAGATAATCAGAATATGATAAATTCTACGAACAAACCAAAATTTACCTTGATATATTATATTGATAACATTTTTACGTCTTACTCTATTTTGGCGATGAAAGAAAATTACAAGGGGGCGCTTGGGGAAGCCTCGACTCCGATATAGTAGATGCGTCGTCCAAAATAGATTCGCGAAAATTACGCGATTGCTTCCTGATTCATTTTTAAGAACTCTATCAGAGGCGCCCTTATGTCGTCTTATGTATGAAAATGTGGTATGACCATAGGAGAGGATCGCCTTCGCCAATGCGAGTGTTGTCATTCCTTTGGGAGAACCGGGAAGAGAATGATGAAGAAGAAAGAGAAGAAACGATAATTTACTTCACGATTTTTATTTTTAATTCCGTAGTTTCGACTGCTTGTGTGCGAGAGTGACCTTAATCGGTCTCGTAGGAATCCTCACCGGGAGCTTCGACGTATCCGGCGGAGGAAGGCGAGAGATCTTCTTTGGTATTCGAGTGATGAATTCCGCGAGTCGGTGTGTGCTCGGAGGAACAATGCCGGATAGGGGCTCGAGAGAGATTGGCACAGGTTCAAGCATCTTAAGGATCGAAATCCCCGTGTTAATGCAATGTTATAATGAACCGCCGCAATTGGCGCTTCCACCCTTCGCGATCTTGGCATCTACAGTGAAGATAAATGATAAAGAGAATAATTGGATGCCCAGAGAGAGAGTGTTAGCATGAAATTAGACAATATAATTGAGTTCAATAATTGGGATAGAATATTGTAAGATAGTGTAATTAAATAGAGCGGATTAAAGCGGAGAGAGACGACGTCTCTCTTTTTTTTGACGGCGGAAATGTCCCTATCCGAGGAGGCACGGGATGATTGTGATAGGACCGGAGAAGAGTGAGCGCCCGAAGGCAAGCGCCTAGTCCTGCGTAAGTAGGGATGTAGAACGATCCTGAGTAAGGCCAAAGCGCCAAAGATAGAGAAATGAGGAGAGCCAGGCGCCCGCAAGTAAACGCCCAGGCTTGTTAGTTAAGGAGATGCTTTGGAATAGCCCTGAGATAAAGGCGCGCCAAAAGAGAAAGAGAGACGAAGGACACTCTGTGGAGAGCTCTATTTCTTAGAATAAATACGTGCCGGACCACGAACTATTCGCGAGAGGGTTCCACACTCTGCAGCATGACATCCGTTCTTTTTCGCGATAGGAAAGGACTCTATAAATATTAATTAGATTGCTGGATACGATAACAAAATTGCTATTATACAAATACGCAAGATCCCTCCGGAGCCTGAAGGGTCGGACTAATTTATCAAGAGATTACAAATATAGATAAGTTTCACGTAATGTGAGAATTACAAGTATGGAATTGTGAATACAAATTATAAGTATCGAAGTTATATGAAAACTATAAGTACGAAATAAATTACATGAAATTTATAAGTGTAGTAAAGTATAAATAACGTAAATTTTATTAGAACTGCAGTGAAAATTTTAAGTTCCCTGTCAGGACTTAGCTGGCTTAGCGAGACGCTGGCTACGGGCTATAAGTATTTAGAAATTGGAATTAACTGATCCACCGAATTACGTGGAGATCGCCCTGGGAGATCATTGTAGACATGAGCTGTCGCTGTCTCTCAAAATGAAGAGCTTCTACGAGCAGCGATGGAATATTTATATGATGCTGCGAAACGAATACAAGGACAGTTTCATAAGCTTTGGATCGTTAACCATTAGAGTTTGCACGCTGAATGATGCTGCGCTCGTATGTCTCGATTCTTCGTCCGTATGCATGATGATGACCGAAATAAAGCTACGCCATTTGAATTTGACAGATGTATCGATATAATGTTCGAATGATTAGCCCGACTCGTCGATACGGTTTATGTCAAGTATACGCGATTCTCCAACATTCAAAAACGTATCCAAAAATATTATACGCAATAGCGATATCTTCAAGATAAACATCAGCTCGTCGATTGTGAGCATTAGCTTTAATACGTTCAAAAAAAACGATGTAATAATATGTGAGTAAAAATTTTTTTTGTTCGTATCATTATATATGTACTTTCTTTATTTCTCATACTATCTATCGTATGTCATATACTTATACATTGTAAGACAAAAGAATGAATAATAAGTATGAAAATAAACGCGCGCAAGGCGGAGATTAAAATTGATCTTCTAGTTTTATATCCTTTACTTGATCGCGTGATATTTGTATCGTGATATTTGTATCGTAATATTGATGATGATATCACCGTTCGAATATGTTGTGACATGTCGTACCATGTCGAATGTTCGTGAAAAATCTGATACACTATTTGGCAATGTCGCATTTATATCAAATCACATTGATGATATCATCATCATGACATATCAAATGGTTTTGGGTGCGAAAAGAAAAAAAGAGAGATAGGAGAAGATGGTAACGCATTTTGAGATGGGCGCGGGGTCCGCGGCGGCGACGGCAGTGGCAGCGGCGGCGGAGGCGACATATACTATATCATAAACTCGCAACGCATTTTAGATACAGGTTCGCCGTGGCAGCGGCGGCATATATCATAAGCACCGATAGTGTCGGGACTTTCTCGCGTCTCCCTCTCCTTCCTCGCGCTTACGAGTACCCTCCACGCCTTCCCTCACCGCCAACGAGTACTCTTCACGTCCCGCGCCCCCCTCTAGCCCCTTGGGTTAGAATTCAATACATTTTGTAACATACAATTCTTAATATGTTGTCTTCATCATAATGTTAGTAAGTATAATATTAATATCATTTAAATTAGATAAAGATTCCATGTCGCCATAAACCGCATCCAAGGTCTCGACAGGCGTTCTCGCTCATCGTCCAGAAGCAAGTTCCACAGCCACGTTCGTTTCTCTCCCTTAACATACACGATAGCATCATCTTCAAATAAAATCGCTGTGATTACACGTTTCGCCTCGCTGTGTGAGACCATTCCGTCTCTTCATCACAATCCTTAGTGATACACAATCAACCAGGAAGCGTAAGACCTATCGGATTTTATCAAAAATTTCCACGGGACATGTAAAAATGTAAGGCGTGAGAATGGTTCCCTGTTTCAACACCATTTCTTTCACGATAAATTTCTTGTTAACGATGAATCCTTGCAGATCCACGACAACGTTGGCACGAACATGTCGAGAAGATTGCGACGTATCGTAGATTTTATATCGTATTGGAGATGCACTATGATTTTGTGCATAACGTTGGTTATAATGGATTATACTGAACCACGCGACATGATGAGATAATAGGCTATTGTATTTGCGGGGACATTCTCCTTACATTTAAAGTCTAATCGCATGTCCACGGTGCATTCTTGACCGATTCGTTCTGTCGAGAGCAATCGATGATCACGAACGGGCATTACGTAAAAAAGTTGTAAAGATGAGTCTCGGCTCGAGATACTCGTATCCGTAGTTCTGTTCTTGCAGAAACACGCGTACAAATCGTACAGAATCGCACATCTATTTTTATTAAAATCCAGATTCAAGTCATCGTACGGATAACATTCCGAATTCAGGTAGAGTTTCGCATTGGTTAATTTGCAATCGTCGAGTCGACTTATATTCTCGAACGTTTTTTTGATCTGTTTGCATAGAGAAAATGACGTAGCGCGGCTTCTCGAGCTGAGTAGTCATCTTGATGGCCCACGAATGCTTATGGTAACTCTGCAAATGGTACTCTGCAAGAGCGGAAATTCAGATTCCACGAGCGAAAAGCCTTGCTCAGATATCGTCCGCTCTCCAAAGCGCACAGCATTGACAGCTTATTTATCTCTCAATAACATGCGGCATTCGCCACTTTGAATAATTTGAGCGTTGGTTCTGTCGCCGGATCTCCCATCAGACAATTGTTGCGCGCTCATATTCAAATAAATTCATGACGAGCGTTGATAACCACGTGATCAATTTGTAATCTTCGCAAAATCTCAATAGTACGTAGAGCGATACACAGAAATTAAATATCCGGCTACAGTAGTCTGCGCATCCCAGCCGATATTCCGCAGAATCACGCTTCTGTCAGATGACATTGTTACATAGTTTTTGAGTATGCTATTCTAGTTATACCAACGTTTCTGTTATGGTCAATCTTCATGCCGTTGAGTCATATCGAATCTCATCGAACGTGATGCAATTATTTCTCAATACCACATTAACATCTCGGACTTTTGTTCTTTTGTTTTTTCTGTTGACGTATAGAAAACTTTCGTACGACAGTGTATACAGATCCTGTTCCTGTATGAGTATTCTTAGCTCGCCGAACATTGTGTTAGCGAACGGGTTGTACGTGTGAATTTCAATCTTGACGATGCAATCGTCGAAGATCGGCTCGTCTTTAATGTTTAGAATATCAATTATCTCAAATGTTGCGCATCGCGAATCCCAAAGACTTTAAAAGTATAACGTTCGAGCTAATGTAACGTGCTGAGTTTCTTCTTTCTGATGCAGTTGGATGAGCGAGCTATGACGTGATCTTGTAAAAAATGCGTTATCTCTCTGGGGCGCTCCGTTCAGCACGAGCATCTCACGTTATCACTATCGCTATCATACATGCAATTTAATGGTGATCTCGAAAATCGAGCAACCGTCTGTTCTGGTCGACGACACGTATCGTTAGATCCGTAATGCTCTGTGCGATGATCGTCAGAAATGATCTGAAAGAAAATGATCTGTGCCGGTTTCTCCGATATCTTATATCCTGGCGGCACGCTTGGCAAAAATTTGTGTACCATGTGCGCGCTTTTGCCGTTGCTGTACGCGCCTGCGTCACGTTACACTCTTCACGGATAACACATTCATTATGTTGATCGACATGTCTGATTCATACCATCTTCGCGGCCGCGGTATATGCTTCGACGAGAATCCCAGCAGCGATCCAATGCTGTTGGACTTGCCAAAGTTTATTCTGTATGCACATCTTATCTAGCATCTTATTGTATTGTAATTTGCGCGGAGCGTAATTAGATATTCTCCACTCCCACTATTATCGTTATCGGTATCATTATGATTATTGCCATCATGCATTACGTTAACGGTTTCAAGCGCAGGACATTTCCGTAAAATCGCATGTTTCAAAAATTCATTTATGTCTCGTACTTCGTACGAACCCTCGGGAATTGTAATTTCCGTGTCTTTGGTGAAATAAAATTTGTTGTTCGATTCGTTCATATTTGGTATCATGTGATAAGTCTCAAAAATCGTCAGACCGAGATTATAATCGCCGTCACTTAAATCTATGAAGGGAAAGTAGTTCACCGCGAGGACGGAACATCCTTCGCGAGGATGTCAGCGACATGACGGAAAAAGCGTTCGATTAATAGTGAGATTTCACTTCGTCGAGATTTTTAAATTAACGCGCGTCTACCATTTGTACATCTGTCCGCAGAATTTTTTGATCATATGTTTGATAGGATGTGCGATTGTACTCTGTCGTAACACCGTTCCCGAAATGTCGCATCAATCACTTGGGCGGTCAAAGGTTATCAAAACTGTCAAAGTATACGACGCGGTTGTTCTTCTTCGCGTACGCTACCTAGTGAGTACTAGACCCCGTCGCATCGTCCAGATTCACAATATCGCGCGTACCTTTCGTTTCGGCGCGCGCCAGTCGTCGGTTACGCATGAAAACACTTCTAAAGTAATGCGCATATGTCTCGCTAGCTCGTTCAATTGCACAGTGGTAATTGCGCCAGACGGCATTTTTATCGTTTCTTTGGCGGTTTTTTTTCTTTGCAGCTACGTGCTATCCACGTTTGTACGAGCCGAGATACAGTCCACATCCGTATTTGTAAGGAACGAGATACAGTCCGCGACTCTATTTCATCGCGCAATCGTGACATTGCAGTTCTTCGAGCTGACGCCACGCAGCTTTGCTGTCGTTTATCGCTTTCGCTACGATAGCCACTCCGCTACTCAAGGATCCGAGCGCGCTCAACATTGACAGAAACGGTAATGTCTTGTTTCGCTGTTGAAAGTATCCGCTTTTTCGTCAGCTTTTTCTTCGTTGTCTTCCTCTTCGGTTTCATGCCCATGCTGATCTTGGTCTTGGCTTTCATCGCTGCCCAGACAGCAGTGGTGGATTTCTCGCTCAGAGCTGTGATAATGTGTTTCCACGCTTTCTTAGCTATTGTAGTACCTCTGCCATGTGTCTATCGGTAAGATTATTGCTGTGCGAATACGCATGTGTGTTCTCGGCACGTCGCTTCCAGCGGATTTATGCCCGCGTTATCTCTGGCTAATCGTTTCGTAAATCGAGTGCCCAGGCTTCAAAATTGATAGCCCGAAATATGTAACTCGAAAGGAAGTTTATCGCTCGATTCAACAGATTGCCGCCTGACGCTTACATTCGCTACAGTCCTTTTTCTTAGGTGCGAGGCTGTGCATCACCTGTCACGGCTGATTGTAGTTTTCGTCGCAGACGATAGACGATAGGTTCGAACCTCCGAATCTGCCTTCACGTGTTCCGGAAGCTTGTTCCAGATGTAATCGCTCTACACGCGTAAGAGTATGATCTTATATATTGCAACTGTTCGGCGCTCAAGTCTCGAATATCGGAAAGATGACACAGCGAGATACATTTTACTATTGCGCGACTTGTGCGTCTTTAAATAGTCGTTCGGGAGCACACAATCCGTAGTGTAAGTATGTAATTCGCGTTGACGATATGCGTTATTAATTACTGCGACACAAAAATGCGAATAATGGGAGGCAGAAACGCAAGCACGGTGAAATGCTGCCGAGTATTATACGCGCGATCATTTGTGGCCCATCGAATTATAGTAAAACCAACATTCTCATAAACTTACTCGAGAGCGGCGTACGTTCCGAGAACATGTGTCTACTCGAGACCATTGCAACAGCCAAAGTATCGATATCTCGAAAATTTGTTCTCGAAAATTTCGTCTATTGACGAAATCGGTTACTTTACGTTCTCCAATAGTAATGTCGTTCTACCAAGCGAGGCGCGAAATTCTATTTTTCCAAATTCTATTTTTATCTTTGATGACGTGGCATGCGACGAGCAGGGTGCAATGAGAGAATACTTTTCGATGGGTCGCCACGCGAACTACTTCTATCTCTGTAAGAGGATACTTAAACAGCTGATACTTGACAACACAACCCTTCTGATCCTGTTCAAACAGGATGATTCCAACTTGAAACACGTTTACAATGATCGAGTGAATACCGATGTCGTACGACGAATTTTGCGTGTTGTGCCACGATTGTTGGTAACAAAAATATGGATTCGTAGTAATAGACAAAGATAGTGCGCTTGCAGCCGGAAGCGAAGTCCCGACCTCAAACCTGGCGCAACGTTAAAACGAACTAAAGAAGGAGTAAGCGTGAGCGGTGCGAATAAAGTTAAGATAGAGAGTATTAGATATAAGTTAGGATAAGTTCCAATATTAAGAATTGATATAAAATAAATAAATAAAATTTATGTACGAATTAATAAATTACCAATAATAAATTACCAATATATATATATATATATATATATATATATATATATATACACCATATAT
>Ga0157362_1000320_pt1 | contig 15818 bp, 14 predicted proteins | sample AttlaeALBM3_FD_111480 | JGI IMG/M metagenome (GOLD analysis project Ga0157362, IMG submission 111480) | Fungus gardens microbial communities from leaf cutter ant in Ribeirão Preto, State of São Paulo, Brazil - Atta laevigata ALBM3 | ecosystem: Host-associated > Fungi > Mycelium > Unclassified ... | reverse complement strand
CTCGAACTGGTCGAAATGCTGCTGGCCCGATCCGCTTGAGCATGGCCCCATGAAAATTGCCTATGTCATCAATTCGGTCGAGGGGGGCGGCGCCGCCCTGCCGGTCCCGGCCATCGCGCAGGTCATGCGCGATCAGGGTCACGAGGTTATCGTGCTTGCCCTCACCCGCCGCGATGGCCGCGCCATCAGGCCCATGATTCAGGCTGGACTGACCGTGCATGTCCGTGAAGGCGGCAGGAAGGACCATCTGGCCGCCCTTGCCTGGCTTGATCGCGAGATTGGCGAGCAGCGACCCGACCTCATCTGGACCTCCCTTACACGCGCAACCCTCCTCGGGCAGCTTGTCGGGTTGCGACGTCGTATCCGGGTGGCAAGCTGGCAGCACTCCGCGCGGCTCAAACCCGCCAATGCACGGCTTTTGCGGCTCATGCGCGGGCTGTCCCGTCTGTGGATTGCCGATTCCACCTGCGTCGAACTCGAAACCGAGAAGAAACTGGGACTGAGCGCAGACAAACTCACCTGCTGGCCCATCTTTCGGGCAAGCAGCGACTTCCCACGCGCCGTACCATGGTCGGAAGCCGGCCCCATACGTATCGGCTCGCTTGGGCGGCTCCATCCGGTCAAGGGCTATGACGTGCTCTGTGCGGCCGTGAAGCTGCTCGGCAAGATCGAGGGTCTGCCGGAATACGAAGTTCATATCGCCGGCGAAGGTGAGGAGCGTGACCGGTTGGCGGCCCTTATTGCCCGTGACAGGCTGCCGATCGTCCTGGACGGCTATAACGCTGACCCGAGGCAGTTTCTGGCAACCCTGCACCTCTATGTGCAGCCCTCACAATGGGAGGGGCTGTGCCTTGCGGCGCATGAGGCGCTGCTTTGCGGCGTGCCGGTCATCGCCTCCGAGGCCGGTGAATTGCCGCATACCATCACGCAATCCTGCGGCCGGATCGTTCCCTCGAACGACCCGGAGGCGCTGGCGCTGGCGCTGGCCGGGTTGCTGCGTGAACCCGGCCAGTTGGCTGCGATGGGCGAAACCGGTCGGGCCCGTGTTCTCTCGCGTTTCGATGCGGCCTCGTTCGATCGACGAGGCGCCGAGATTCTAGCGCGACTCGAAAGCACTCTGTGACCGCGTCTGGGTCAGATGCCCGGAGAGGCGGAAATCCATCTGGGCAAAAACCACGGAAGCAACCAGCAGCAGGATCCACACCATGCGCGGCGCAGCCTGACGCTCGAAAAACGTCGCTGCCCCAAAGGCAATGAGCGCCAGTAAATCGAGCGCAAAATGCATCCGCTCATCAAGATGGCCGCAGAAATACCCCAGCAGGAACAGGAAAACGCCAAGACCTGCGGCACTCAGCGCTTTCTCCCGGCGCATAAAGGCAACAAGCGGCATAACCCCGTCCGACATCTCGCGTTTATCAGACAAATCTTTCTCCAGAAGGACGTAAGTGCGTAGCTGATGATGAGTAACGGCAAGTGAGCGATACGCAAAGTCCTGCGCCCGATGATCAGGCGCCCCCGCTCGATACCCCTTCCACCTTCACCCTGCCTGAAACGCAATTTGCCATACGGCGCGCCGTGCTTGGGCTATGCCGTACCATGCGTTGGGCCTGCATCAACGAATTCTCGTTGCCTGCAGCGGGTCGGCGTGCCGACATCATGGCGCTGACGCAGGACGGGATGCTGCATTGCATCGAGATTAAGTCTGGACCTCGCGATTTTCTGACTGACCGCAAATGGCCTGAGTATCGCGACTGGTGCGACCGGCTCTATTTCGCGGTGGATCAGGCCTTTCCGCGTGATCTGATCCCGCAGGATGTCGGGCTGTTCGTGGCCCATCTGCCCGAAAGCCCCTCAACCATCCTGCCGGAATGTGCCATGATCCGGGAAAGCCCGCTCTCGAAGCTGGCGACCGCCCGCAGGAAGACCCTGATGCAGCTTTTTGGCCATGGCGCCGCGCTGCGCCTCATGGCGCTTGAAGACCCTGCCATGACGGCATCCCTTCGTGCGGCCCGACGTGTCGAATAAGGAGTATCTGCATGACCACCCCCGCGATGAGCGTTACCCATTCGAGTGATTCCGATGCGAATCTCGAGCGCATGATTGCGCAGCGTCTGGAAGTCGCCCGTGCGGTTGTTGCCGATGCCGCCGCCCTTGCCATGGCCATGCGCCCGCCACCGGGCGGCCCGACCGGCACCACCAAGGGTATGCAGGATTACGTAACCGAGGCCGATATGGCGGTAGAGGCACTCGTCTCCCGTCGCCTTGAAACGCTCTTCCCCGAAGACGGCTTCATGGGAGAGGAAGGCGGTCGACACAGGCAGGGCGACCTGACCTGGGTAATCGACCCGATCGACGGCACGTCGAATTATGCGCGTGGCCGTGAGCGCTGGTGCGTCTCACTTGGCCTGATGCAAGGCGATCTGCCCGTAGCCGGGGTGATCAACGCCCCGGCTCTGAGCGAAATCTACACAGCCCAGCGCGGCGTGGGTGCCTGGATGAACGGCCGCAAACTCGTCGCCTCACCTGTAACAGACCCGAAAAGCGCCATGGTCGAAATGGGATGGAGCGCCAAGGTCTCGCCTGAGACCTATGCCCGTCATGCACAGGCATTTCTTGAGCTGGGCATCGCACCACGCACTGGTGCCTGCGGCGCCCTCGCCCTCGCCGATATCGCCTCGGGCCGCTGCGATGGCTATCTGGAAATCGCCATCAATCTGTGGGACGTCGCGGCAGCGCTGGTCCTGCTCGAGGAGAGTGGCGCGCGCGTCTCGCCCTTCCTGCGCGATGGCGGCCTGACCGGGGCGAGACCCATTCTGGCCACCGCTCCGGGCGTGGCTGAGGCGGTTGCAAAGGCAGCCGGGATGGAACTGCTCTGATCGTCTCTTGCCGTCATCGCATGATCTGAACCATTCTCACGCCATAATTGCCGCTCAGAAAATATGGTCTGTCGTACCCGTCTCGGGATATGCCGACCCTGTTTTCCTGTTCGGGTGTTCCCGGTCCGGGCTCGCCCTGCCGGCTCCAGATATGAGGCCCCTACCCTATGGTTTCTTTTCCCTGCCGACTCGTCGCCTCGACGGTACTTCTGGCATCAGGCCTGAGCGCCCTGCCTGCCATGGCCGCATCGAAGCAGCAGGCGCTGGTCGATCGGGCAACGCTGGCTGTTCAGGACATTTTTCAGGGGACCAACCCCAATTCGCGGGCGCAGCGTTATCTGGCCAAGGCCCGCGCTGTGATGGTCTGCCCATCGGTCTTTCGCATGTCGATCGTATTTGGCGGCGCAGGTGGCGGCTGCCTTCTGCTCTCGCGCGATGCACGCGGCTCATGGTCCGACCCTGCTTTCTACACGCTGAGTTCGGCCTCGATGGGCATACAGCTTGGGGTCGAAAGCTCGGAGCTGATGTTCTTCGTCATGTCTGATCGTGGCTTGCAGGCCCTGCTCGACAGCCAGTTCAAGTTCAGCGCAGGGGCCTCGGCCTCATTTGCCAATATGGGCAGTGGCATCGAGAGTGGCTCGGCAGGCGCTTCGAACACCGATATCCTCGCCTTGCAGAAATCCTCCGGGCTGTTTGCCGGGGCCTCGCTGGGGGGCTCGAAACTGACAATCGACAGCAGCTCGAACCGCGCCTTCTATAACCAGCCAGTCGGCCCTGAAGACATCGTCATCTCAATGCGGGTGAACAATACGGGGGCCGATCCCTTGCGCCGCGTTCTGATGCAGGTGGTCCAGCAGCAAGGCAGCACGCCCGCCACCGGTAGCGCCGCAGCGACAGGCCCGGCAACCACCAGCAGCGCTGGCAGCAGCCCCTACCCGGCCAACTATGACAGCCGCAAATCCTATGCCATCCAGTCACATGGCGCGATCAAGAGCGAGTCTCTCGCTGCACCGAAATAATCACCGTACTTGGGTAGATAGGGTTTCCACTGCTGGGCTGGCCCCTTAACGGAAACCCGCCCCCCCGCGAGGGAGGGTATTGCGGGCAGTGCTTTCCGGCACCTGTCCCTCACCTCAATGCCGATGTTGAGACGGCTCTCCGGCGCCACGACCATCGTGCCGCGCCGGCGCAGCCTGGGGTGACGCGGCTTTGCCGGTTCCGCGCAGGGTTTTGAGCGTCTCAACACGCTGATTATGCTCGTGCAGGTCATGCGAGAAGCCATGGCCGCCTGTGCCATCTGCGACGAAGTAGAGCATATCTCCGCTCGCGGGATGGGCGACCGCATCAAGCGCAGCAAGCCCCGGTGAACAGATTGGACCGGGAGGCAGACCATCAATGACGTAGGTATTATGCGGCCCCGCTTGATGAAGCTCATCATGCGTGAGGGCGTGATCGAGCGTACCCAGCCCATCGCTCAGATCGTAGATGGCTGTAGGGTCGGATTGCAGTTTCATCCCCTGCGCCAGGCGGTTGAGAAACACGCGAGCCACTTTGGGTCGCTCAGCCGCAATGCCCGTCTCGCGCTCGACAATCGAGGCCAGAATGAGAAGCTGTTCAGGCGATGTCAGACCGATGGAAGGATCACGCCCTGCCCATACACGGGCGAGCGTCTCACTCATGAGCGTTTCCAGACGGCTGACAAGACGGGCGCGTGATGTATCGCGTTCATAGGCGACCGTCTGAGGCAGGATTGCGCCTTCACGCAACGGCGGAACGTCTCCCGTCAGGAATGGGGCCTGTTGAAGAATTATCGCGATCTGCCGCGCTGTACGCCCCTCCGGGATGGTCAGAAAATGCCGGACTGGCTGCCCATGACGTAACACATTGAGCACGTCGAGCATCGAGGCCTGCGCCGGGAAATGCAACTCAGCGGCATGCAGGGCCCCATGAGACGCCGTTGCCCGGGCGGTAAGACGGAAACTCAGTTCGGATAGTGTTCCGGGCGAGATAATCCCGGCCTGCGCCAGATCATGGGTGATATGGGCTGTTGCGCCATGCGGGACGACATGATCGGTAGCGGCCTGCAAGGGACCGGGCTGCGTGACCTGATGCCAGATCAGTGCAGCCCCTCCTGCCGGGCAAAGGAGCAGAAGCAGGACGAGGGAGAGAATGACACGCTTCATGTTCACTCTCGGAAAATCGGATGACGGTTATCCGGCATCCAGTACTAGAGATTCCTGACGTGGGACCGTTTCAGGCCAAACCCCGGAGTCGGCTCCCGTCACACTGCATCACGACGAATGTCGAGACGGGCCAGGCCTTACTCACGGGGTCAGAGCTGTGAAATCAGACGCCCTTGACGATCAGGCTGGCATTGGTCCCGCCAAAACCGAAGCTGTTGGACAGGGCAATGTTGATCTTGCGCTGCTGGGCCTCGTGCGCCACGCGGTCGATGACGCTCTCACGCGCGGGATTGTCGAGGTTCAGTGTCGGGGGGGCTACGTTGTCACGGATGGCAAGCATGGAGAACATGGCCTCTACCGAGCCGGCAGCGCCGAGCAGATGCCCGGTGGCGGACTTGGTGGAGGACATCGCAACATGCTTTGCGTCATCGCCGAACATACGCTCAACCGCATCAAGCTCGAGGTCATCGGCCATGGTCGATGTTCCGTGGGCGTTGACGTAGTCGATATCGGCCGGGCTAATTCCCGCAGAACGCAGCGCAGCCTTCATGGCACGGAAAGCGCCTTCATGCCCTTCCGCCGGTGCCGTGATGTGATGAGCATCGCCGGACAGGCCGTAGCCGATGATCTCACCATAGATCTTGGCGCCACGTGCCTTGGCGTGCTCGTATTCCTCGAGCACGACAATGCCCGAGCCCTCGCCCATGACAAAACCGTCGCGGTCACGATCCCAGGGGCGCGATGCCTTTTCGGGCGTGTCGTTGAACCCGGTGGAGAGCGCACGGGCAGAAGAGAACCCGGCAATACCAAGCGGGCAGACAGCGGCCTCCGCACCACCGGCAATCATCACATCGGCATCACCCAGCATGATGAGACGTGTGGCATCGCCGATGGCATGCACACCGGTCGCACAGGCGGTGACGGCCGAGTGGTTCGGGCCCTTGAAGCCATAACGAATCGAGACATGGCCCGAGATCAGATTGATCAGCGCCGAAGGGATGAAGAAGGGCGACAGGCGACGGGCCTTGCCGCTCGCAACAGTCAGGGAGGCGTCATAGATGGTCTGCAGACCACCGATGCCCGAGCCGATCATCACGCCCGTGGCGCAGCGATCTTCCTCAGTCTCCGGCTTCCAGCCTGAATCCTCAACGGCCTGGATGGCAGCCGCCATGCCAAGATGGATGAAGCGATCCATCTTTTTCTGGTCCTTCGTCGGGACCCAGTCCGAGAGCGTCAGACCGCCTTCTGCCGTCGGGCCCTCGGGCACTTCGCCAGCCACATGGGCGGGAAGATCGCTCGGGTCGAAGCAGGAGATACGGCCAATGCCGGTCTGTCCGGCGATAAGACGCTGCCAGGTCTGTTCCACGCCCACTGCCAGAGGCGTAACGAGCCCCATACCGGTGACGACAACGCGTCTTTCTTTCATTGCCGACAGGTTTGCCATCATGGGCGGACGAAGCTCCAGTCATAAACGCCAGCTCCCGGCGGCTGCCAAGGGGGAGCGGCTGTCAATCTCGTCGTATGTCCCGGCTCCGCACAGATCGGGAGCCGGAGAAGATCATTGCATCGGGCATTGCGGCCCGATGCAGCCAGATCAGGCGGCCTTCTGCTTTTCGATGTAGTCGATGGCGTCCTTGACGGTCGCAATCTTCTCGGCTGCATCTTCCGGAATCTCAACGCTGAAAGCTTCTTCAAACGCCATGACCAGCTCAACCGTGTCGAGGCTGTCAGCGCCGAGGTCGTCGATGAAGGAAGCGTCAGGGGTTACCTTGCTCTCTTCAACGCCGAGATGCTCAACAACGATTTTCTTAACCTTATCGGCGATTTCGCTCATCTGTTCTGGCTTCCTGTGTGCCCGGCAATTCGGGCGGTTCGAAACTGTTTACCATCCGTCTGGTTACCCAGTCGGTCCCCGTCTTTACTCCAGAGACGGCATGATCTGCCAGTACTCCGGATCGCGGACCGAAGATCGGGCCCCGGCGGGCCGAGACGCCCACGCTTCGGACGAAGCAGCGGGCGCTTAGCATGGTTTACCCTCGCACGCCAAGCTTTGCGTGCGAGCAGGGCCGATGCCCTTATGGCATCGCCATGCCACCATTGACATTCATGGTCATGCCGGTCACCCAGCCGGCCTCTTCCGAAGCCAGATACACGGCAGCAGCGGCAATGTCTTCCGGCTTGCCCATACGACCGAGCGGGATCGAACTGAGCAGCTTGTCGCGCTGTGCCTCAGGCAGAACCGCCGTCATGGCTGTCTCGACAAAGCCCGGGGCAATGACGTTGACCGTGACCCCGCGTGAGCCGGCCTCCTGCGCGAGTGACTTGGTCATGCCGATCATGCCTGCCTTGGCGGCCGAGTAATTGGCCTGACCGCCATTACCGGTCACACCGACGATGGAGGCGATGTTGATGATGCGACCTGCGCGCCGGCGGAGCATCCCCTTCAGCGCAGCACGACACAGACGGAACGGGGATTCGAGATCGACGGTCAGCACCTGCGACCAGTCCTCGTCCTTCATGCGGATGATCAGGCCATCGCGCGTCAGACCGGCATTGTTCACCAGAATATCGAGCGGCTTGCCGAGCAGTTCTTCCGCCTTGCCTACCAGGGCATCGGCCTCCGCACCGACGGAGAGGTTGGCCGCACAGACATGCACCCGCTCCCCGAGGCTGGCGGCGACCTCGGCCAGTGCCGCCTCACGCGTGCCGGACAGCACGACTTCGGCGCCCTGCGCGTGAAGCGCACGGGCGATAGCGGCGCCCAAGCCGCCAGAAGCACCGGTGACGAGGGCCGTTTTGCCTTCAAGACTGAACATCGTTTTCTTCTCCACGCTTTCAGAGGTCACGCAGCAGCGCCTCGATTTCTTCAGGGGTTCCGGCATTACGGGCCGTCATGTCGGGCACAATGCGCCGCACCAGACCGGTTAGCACCTTGCCTGCGCCCAGCTCGACCTGCGAGGTGACGCCCATAGCCGCCATGGCCAGGACACTTTCACGCCACCGCACCGAGCCCGTCACCTGCTGCACCAGCAAGGAAGCAACGCGCGACGCATCGGTATTCTTTGCCGCCGTAACGTTGGTGATGACAGGAATGGCCGGGGTCGCAATCTCGGCGCGTTCCAGAGCCTCGGCCATGCGTTCGGCCGCCGGCCCCATGAGGGATGAATGGAACGGCGCGGAAACAGGCAGCATCACGGCGCGCTTCACCCCTCGGGCCTTGGCCACCGTAATGGCACGCTCGACCGCCGACAGCCGGCCAGACACGACAATCTGGCCACCGCCATTGTCATTAGCCAGTTCGATTGTCTCGTGACGATCGGCCTCACCCTCAACCATCAGACGGGCAGCCTCGGCACAGATCTCCTGCGCCAGTTCAGCCTCGACGCCGAGCAGGGCAGCCATGCCACCCTCGCCTGCTGGCACGGCTTCCTGCATGGCCAGTCCACGCAGGCGCAACAATTTTGCAGTCTGGGCAATACCCAGCGCACCTGCGGCGGCAAGGGCGGAATACTCACCCAGCGAATGACCAGCCACGACGGTCGCCTTGTCTGCGAGCCTGAAGCCACCCTCACTTTCAAGCACGCGCACCGTAGCCATAGAGACGGCCATCAGTGCCGGCTGCGCATTCTCGGTGCTGGTCAGGTCGGCAGCTTCGCCGGTGAAGATCAGTTTGGACAGATGCTCACCAAGCGCATCGTCAACTTCCTGAAATACCTCTCTCGCCGCCGGAAAAGCCTCGTAGAGGCCCTGTCCCATCCCGATGGACTGGCTGCCCTGACCGGGAAACACGAACGCATGAACTGACATGACCGTACCTTCATTCACGCCTTGGCACCTGCGCCGCGGCCCTCCTGCCCCGGCACAAGGACCAGGGACTATTCTGACCCGCGTGATGGCGGAGGCAACGGCTTCCTGTCAAATCGTTACTTTGCTGTGAGGTCGCCACGCAGGGCGAAAGGAAGCGTCATCACGACCCGGCTGAGCGGTCTGGTTGCGCTGAACGCGGCATCCTTTGTGAAATCCTGAGGGCGAAAGATATAGGGATAGGGCGTACTGCCCTGATTATCGACCACCAGCCGCTCCACACCGCCCTCCCGCACGATGAAACGGCTACCGGGCGCGACATCGACACCCAGCCTGTGCGTATCTGGCAGCAACAAGGCCACGAGAAATCCCCCTTCATCCTCGACACAGCCATCAAGCTGCGCCAGCCATTTCAACGCCTGCTGCCGGGTGAAATGCTGCCTGTCCGCAGGCGCCACCGTGAAGAAGAAGCCGACATTCAGACGCTCACCGGGCTTGAGCCGTGCATAGATTGCCGGATCGGCCTCCCAGAGTGCTGCCTCATGAGGCACGACGATTTCGTCATCCGTGCCAAGCGGCGGATCGGGGAACAGGTGAATGACCCGCTCTCCCAGCTTCATCATCATACCCGTTGTCCGTGCGGCTCGGTTTCCCGGTTGGAGCACAGCCTGCAGATGCAGCGTCAATCCTACACGATCCGCCTCGGGGAAGGAGTTGAACCGACGGAAAATGCGTTCCAGTCGCCGGTATCGTTGTGACAGGGGCACCATGCCTTGCGCCGTGACCCTGATTGTCTCGACAGACTGCCCAGTCGCCTCGCGCCCTTCGCCGGGCGTCAGGGGCGTCATATCCGATGCTGGCAGAGCGCCACCATCAGTAGCCCTCTGCCCGAGACAGGCATCTGGCGTCAAAAGACACAAGGCCGCTGCAATGACAGGCAACAAGGCCGCCCGACCGGCTGTGCCGGCAACGGCCCGACGCAGCATGACGCAAGACACAGACGACAAGGAATTAACGCTCATGGCGCTCTGTTTTTCTGCAACACGATAAACACCTGCGGCACCCGCGCCGGATCGTCAAGAAACTCGATGATGCGGAACAGATGTCCCCATTTCTGGATGATGTATGCGCGCGGGATGATCGCCTCACCATAATGGGCGGCCGGATGAGGACGCCTGACTGGCGATGCGTGAAGAAACCGGCCAGCGTCGTAACGCGCGTGAGCCCGTGCCTCATCCGTGAAGCTGTCGGCGCAGGCCTCATGCCAGCCATGCTCCAACCTGATGCCAGATGCCCGCTTGAGGCGTTGCTCCGCGCAGAAATCGATAAACCGGCGGCTTTGCGTGGTGATGATCGCAAGCCCCCCCGGCGCAAGGAGGCGATGGAACTCGGCAATCCACTGCCCGGCCAGATACTCATCGAGGTGTGAAAAGACCGAAAAAGAAACGATCAGATCGAAATAGCCGTCGATAAACGGGACAGGCGGGGCCATGCCGCAACTCATGAAATTAAGCGCCGGATTACATCGGCGCGCCTCCATCAGGAACCGCGTTGTCGAATCAATTCCATAAAGATTTTCCGGGCGTATATCCTTCATGAACAGGCGCAGGATACGCCCCCAACCGCACCCAAAATCCAGCACGTTCATTCCCGCTGACAGCGGGCGGTCAGTAAAATGACCAAAAGCCTTGATTTCGCGGAAGAACATATAGGCCTCATGCAACGAGACCTCTCCCGAATGACCGTGAATTTCCCGCTGCAGGGCTTCTGCAGGAAAAGCCGGCATACGGACATGGTCGATCTCCGGCATATGGATCGACGCAACGAGTAATTTCAGCCAGTCCTCATCGCTGCACAACCTGAATCGCTCATGGAGTTCGGCTGCATCTGGATAAAAGGACATAGTTTACTGCGCCTGCATTGTTCGCAGACAGTCCTATAATAGATGAATGCCTAAGCGCAAATCGCTCAGTTTATTACTCAAACAGAAACAATACACCCAATATTCATGATCTGATCGTCTTGAGTTATCACGCCTTCACGGGGCAAGTCACCCTACCCCATGACAAGAACTGACAATCGGCGCGCGGCGCCGAACTGTCTTTAGCGTGCGACGAGACGACCGCGTTGCCAGGCCTCGGCAGCTTCTTCCGGGTCCATGCCATCGATCTGAATGGCGTAATCGAGCGCACTCATGACCTTGTTGCCCAATGTCATTTCAGACAACTCGTCGAGCATGTCCTGATCGGCACAGGCCGCCACGGCCTCACGCACCAGCAAAGACGCCTCCATTTCCTCGGACAGGCGCGGATCCTGCACAGGCTGAAATGCCTCATGATTGAACAGCGCATGGGGCTGAGCCAGGAAAACCAGAACCCGACGCCCCTCCTCATGCGCCGTGTGTACGAAAGCATGGAGCCCTACATCATCGCAAATCTCTACCGACACGCCGTCGAGGCCGGGCGTCTGGGCCAACAGCGCGTTCATGCGTTCGGCGTCCGCGCGGCCCGCCACCACAAGGTCAACATCCTGAGCGTTGAGAGCCGCGATCGGGGAAAGGCCGTTGAAGCTCGCCCAGCAGTAATACGGGCGATAGAGCGTTCCCAGAACGCGCATCCCGTGTTGCAGCAGCGCAGCGTCGCGCGGCAACCAAGCCGAAACCAGAAGATCGATCGCCCCTTCCTCCAGCATGGACGGAAGTTCGCGCTCATCGGCGTCCACGAAATCAACCTCCACCTCATGCGCATCGAGCACGCGAGCAACCGCGCTGGCGCAACCAGCATGGAGCGCGGTACCCAGATAGCCGAGGGAGATCGTGGTCATGAGAAGTCCTTTTGGCCGCACGTTACGACCGGGAAGAGGTTGAGGCATCAGGCCTGTGTTCGATCACTTCATACCATGAATGGCAAGAGCCGGGCGCTCCTTTGCTGAAATGATCGGCGTGATCGGTCAGGCCGTATCGGGAACTGGCATGTGCACCGCTCAAGCAGGAAATGCCCCCCCCCCCTGCGACGATGAATCAGTTCTCCTGCGCCTGACGCAGCGGCACTGAGAATTCGGCATCACAGCCCGTCGGCAAATAACGCAAGGTCGTACGTCCCTGATGACCAAAACCGGCCTGCAACAAGCGTGACCCGAAACCTGAGGTTGAAGGAGGCGTGACAGAGGGCCCCCCTTCTTCCTGCCAATGCAGGGTCAGGGTGTCACAACCCGACTCATGCGTGATGCGCCACACAAGACTGACTTTTCCACCCTCGACGCTGAGCGCGCCGTATTTGGCAGCGTTCGTCCCCAGTTCGTGCAGCATGAGACCAAGTGTAGTGGCCGTATTGGGGCCGATCGATACCGTATCGCCAGCAAGGTGAAAGCGGTCGATCGGGGCGATGCGTGAGAGCACTTCCCGGGCCAACAAGGCAAGATCGCCACGCTGCCACGATTGCCGCATGAGCAGATCATGCGCAGAACCGAGGGCAACCAGCCTTTTCTCGAAAGCCTTCACCGCTGACCTGTTTTCGACACCACGCAAACTCTGGTTGGCGAGCGCCTGAACCAGAGCGAGCGTATTCTTGAGTCGATGCGCCAGTTCCTGATGCAGGGTAAGCTGATGGGCTCTGGCCTCAAGCGACGCCGCAGCTGCCTGCGCACGGTCAGACACAGCACGCATGAAAGCAAGCTCCTGATCCGACCAGTCACGCGCTGTGCAGCTTTGCACGAACAGGCAATGCGTCATTCTGCCCTGTGCCATGATCGGCATGAGCAACTGGGCCCGGACCTGATCGCTCGCGCCGCAATGCGGCATGATGCAGGGTATCCAGACATTCTCGCGAGCATCGCGCACCGCCAGCAACAAACCCTGGTCGAGCACGCCAAGGGCTGCCGGAAAGGCATCCCGGCGGTAGCGACCGCTGGCGCTCGGCACAGAGGCGGTGTGCCAGTCCTGCGGCACACTGAAAAATCCTCCCTCGCCCGGCTCCACGACGGCACATCCGGCGCGATCGGTACCCAGAGCGTCACCCAGCGCACTCGCCGCGGCAAGATAGGCGTCGTCCGGCGTGTCCACCTTGCGCAGGGCATCACCCAGCATGACCATCGCAGCCAGTCGGTTGGTCGCGATACGATCGCGCGTGATATCCTCGATCGTGCCGATCAGACGCCAGGGTTTACCGCGATCATCTGCTTCTATCTCGGCGCGTCGTCTGACCCAGCTCTGCGTGTGATCGGTCAGGTTCCTGACAGCGTAATCGGTCTCCGGCAAGACGACCTCATCACAGGCCCCTTCCCCGAAATGCAGCAGATCCGTATCGGGGACGAGCATGCATTGTGCGAACACCTCCAGCGGGCACTGCGTGCCGGTCGGTACGCCCGTCATACGCAACAACTCCGCCGAAAGCGTGATCATGTTGCTGCCGTGGCGTATCTCGAACGTGCCGATCCCCGGCATATCTTCGATGGAAGGAAGCCGCCCCGGCATACGAGTGACCGGGAGACGGCTGATGCCCGAGGGCTGCGCCTCACCCGTGGCACCTTCATCTACCCCTGGGGCGGGACGCCCCAGAACCTGAACAATCTGCCTGACAAGCGCATCCAGCCCCTCCCGAAAGGAGGTCGCCTCGGTGTCCAGCAGGTGACGTGTGAGGAAACACAGGACACCCTCGCCCTGCCCGTCAGGCAACAGGAACGGGAGGGCAATCTGGAACGCATAGTGCCAGGGTGCGCGCGCCAGCTCAGCCAGGGGGGACAAGACCTCCTGCGTGAAGCTGCGCTGAGGCGGATCGCGAGCGTCGAGCATCAAGGGTAGCGCCCCGTAGGTTGCCCCGATGACATGCCCGCCGTTTTCGGGCAGGGCGATATAAGCCGCTGGTGCACGGGCTACGGCGGCGGCCACCGTAAGCAAATCGTGCAAATCGTGCTGGCGCCTCATGAGACGCCAGACTTCCGGATTGTGAACGGATCGGTCGTCTCTTCTGTCGGAGACTGTTCCCTCGCCGCTCGCATGACAAACATTATGCCTGCTTCACCTTTCAGGAATGGCACGCTCGCCATCGCATCGCACAGATACGGTGACAAGCCTGCCGGTTAACGATGATGATTCAATAATCACCATATTTTAACGCGATCCTCCGGCGCGAGATAGAGCTTGTCGCCCTTCTTCACGCCAAAGGCATCATACCAGGCATCGATGTTGTGCATGGGGAGATTGACGCGCGCTTCAGGCGCCGAGTGAGGATCGGTAACGGCGCGATTGCGGATCGAGTCAGGGCGAAGCTTCTGGCGCCATACCTGTGCCCAACCAAGGAACACGCGCTGATCACCGGTCAGGCCATGCACCACCGGTGCGGGCTTGCCATGCAGCGACGCGTGGTAGGCGTCGAGCGCCAGGGTGAGACCGCCGAGATCGGCAATGTTCTCGCCCATCGTCAGCTTGCCGTTCAGATGTACGCCCGGAAGTACTTCAAACGCATCATACTGCTTGCCAAAACGCTCGGCCAGCGCCTGGAAGCGCTTGACGTCATCAGGGGTCCACCACTGGTGCAAACGGCCATGCTCGTCGTACTGACGCCCTTCATCGTCGAAGGAATGGGTCATTTCGTGACCGATTACCCCGCCGATCGCGCCATAATTGACCGCGGCATCCCCCTTGGGATCAAAGAAGGGCGGCTGCAGGATGGCTGCCGGAAAGACGATCTCGACCTGGTTCGGATCGTTATAGGCATTCACCGTCTGCGGTGTCATGAACCACTCGTTGCGGTCCACCTTCTTGTCGAGATGGCCAAGGTTGTATTGCCACTCGAAGGCCACCGCACGTGCGCCGTTACCATACAGGTCGCCCGGTTTGACCGTCAGACCGTCATAGTTGCGCCACGTGTTCGGATAACCGACCTGGATTTCGAAATTCTGCAGCTTGCGCCCCGCCGCTTCGCGCGTCGCAGGGGCCATCCAGGCATTATGAGCCAGACGGTTCGCGAAGGCGTTTTTCACGTCATGGGTGAGTTCGGTGATACGTGCCTTGGCAGCCGGCGGGAAGTACCGGTCGACATAGACCTTGCCGATCGCCCAGCCCATGGCATCTTCCGTGTGCTCCACGGCCTGCTTCCAGCGAGCCGGAAGCTGCGGCGACCCTTCGAGTTCGTGATCATAGAAATCGAACGATGACTGCACGAAGTCGTGGCTCAGATAAGGCGAGGCATTGACCGCAAGATGGAAGGCAAGCCAGGCCCGCAATGTGCCATAATCAGCCCCGGCAAGGGTTTTGGCCATCCCGGCCAGCGCAGTCGGCTCGCCAATGATGATGCGGCGCGCACCAAGCTTGTCCGCCGGAATACCGGCACCCGTCAGGAAGGCTGTCCAGTCGACACCCGGCGCTTTCTTTGCCAGTTCATCGACAGTCATCGGGTTATACACCTTGACCGGATCACGCAGCTCGGTACGCGACCATTCCGACTGCGCGAGCGTGGTTTCGAGCGCGACGATCTTCGCGGCCGTCTGCTCGGCATCCTGCCATGAAATCATGCCAAGCGTTTTGGCAATATAGGCCTGATAGGCCTTCTTCTTCGCGGCAAAATCCGGCTTCAGGTAATAATCCCGGTCCGGCAGACCCAGATGCCCCTGATGCAATGACAATGCATATTGCTCGGGATTATTGTCATCAGCGTTGATCATCAGACCGAACGGTGAATACTGGAAGTTGGAAGCTGCCTGACCAAACAGTCGGGCCAGGCTCGACGGGTCCTTCACAGCCTGGATGGTGGCAAGATCAGCCTTGAGCGGCTCCGCCCCCAGCTTGTCGGCCTTGGCCGTATCAAGGAAGGTCGCGTAAAACGCCCCGAGCTTCTCCTCGGTCGTCTTCGGATTGGCAGCGGGATGCTTGCCCGCATCGGTCAGGATTGACTGAACGCGCTCATGAGCTGTCTCGGTCAGGATGACAAACGGACCGAAGGATGAGCGATCAGCCGGT
>Ga0157362_1000318_pt1 | contig 15882 bp, 10 predicted proteins | sample AttlaeALBM3_FD_111480 | JGI IMG/M metagenome (GOLD analysis project Ga0157362, IMG submission 111480) | Fungus gardens microbial communities from leaf cutter ant in Ribeirão Preto, State of São Paulo, Brazil - Atta laevigata ALBM3 | ecosystem: Host-associated > Fungi > Mycelium > Unclassified ... | reverse complement strand
TTATATAAAATATAATATATAAAAATATGTAAGCATGTATTAATAAATATATAATTAATATGTATAATTAATATGTAAAACAGTATATATATGGAAAAGAAAGATTTTGCTGAAATATCAAAAAATTTAGCTAGATGCAGATTTAAAAATAATTTTGTTGAATCATCAAAATAATTATATAGCTTAAGCTGGTTGTTAGAATACTCAAAACTTTTTGTAGCATTGCTTAAGGTTCTTATGTAATTATTTCGATAGTCCAATAAAAATATTTTTAGATCTGTATTTAGCTAAATTATTAGACACTTCAACGCAAAATCATTGTTTCCGTAATCCGTATAGTATAATGTTATAAGTAAAACATGATTTATATGGAGCGATTTTTATTCGCTAGAAGTCATGTCTAGTGATGTCATATTATAATTATATTATATCATATTATAATTCGCTACTAAAAACTTCTTCTAGACGTGAGTTTGTTCTTATAATAGCATATAATCGCAGCGAATACCGCTTTCGACGCTTGTCGCTAACTTGTCGTTGGCTTGTCGCTAGTTTCTTGCTGCTCCTCAAGAGCGAATTTTTAAATCGTCAGCGTGAAAAGACGAATTTTTCCGAAATGCCTCAGTCACTCAGATCATAAGCATCAGAGAATAATCATGTTATCGATTGACATACTTCGAGCCACTGTTGTGCTTTGTGACTAATTATTCGCTTGACCACTTAACGACTTCAAAATTTTAATCGCCAGCGAATAAAAACCAAGCGTGTACAAGAAGTTTTCATCAGTGAATTCGCGGACAAATTAAGAAGCTTGTTTCAAGCGAATAGCAGCAGAATCGAGAGAATTCATTGGCGAATTAATGACGTCACTAGCGAATAAAAGTCATCCCGTGTAAATCACGCTTAATATCATATCAGCGAATAAAAATATATTAAATAAAAAATATATTAAAAATTAATTTATTAATAAGTGATGGAGGAATCATCGATCTCGCCGGAATCATTATCTTGCATCGTAAAGATGTTTAGTGGCTCGCGTAGAATTTTCGTGATTATACCTATCCCTGTAGAGCTTTTCCGTGGGATGCAGTCAATAGTGGCCGCCGTCACGCCGAGGGAATGAAAACGTGCGACGAGTCTATTATTTTTGCCTTGGGCCGATCGAGGGTGCGCCGCGGTGCCCGGGTTTTCGTCGGAGATAGAACGGCCAGCGAGATTCGGGGATCGCAAATCTGGGAAATCCACGGCGAGGCACGCACAGCACGTGACTATCCGGTCTGCGCCACGTTCGCGCCCGATAAAGCACACACATCGAAAATATCGTTTTTTAAGTGGCTCAATATGTCCTATGACGCTTCTGCATCCTGTTACCCCGCATTTCGCTCTCTCAATCTCTTCGGCGATTAGATTCGCAACTTTTTAAATTCTTAAAGATTTTTCCTCCTAATCCTACGCGTGGTCAGTAATTAGCCGCGAGATATATTGTAGAAACAGAAGCAACAGTCTCTGTTTTAATATTATGAAGTTTTTCTCTCTTTATTCTAAGAAGCACTCTAGGAAACACTCTTTCACGTTTTATATTTAAATCAATCATCCGGATCTTTTCATATATTTTAATATTGAAGTGAAAACATTAATATTAGTTTTAATAATGCAAGAATAAAACATATAAAACTGCATTTCCCAGAACCAATATAAAAATATTGTATATATGAATGGTTACTTTGTTATAACAATTTCAAAATGATTACACGAAGGATTATTTTGCTATAACGATTTTTCAAACGCAACATTCAATATTTTTCGCATGCCAATGACCATGAAACAATGTAAAATAAGAACTAAAACGATCAAAAATATATTGTAGCACATTAGTATTTGTTGCTTTTAACTCTATCAGTTGAAAGTATCTTAATTAATGTACCACAAATAATGTTATTATATATTGTGATATATTATATATTATGATCTTCTCGAAATTACATCTAAAAATATATCCAATAAATCTTGAAGCATTTATGATACCTAATATATATATTTTTATCAGTTTGTACAAGTTGAATTTGTAAATATCACTCTCTGTGGATGAATCCCATTTTCGGATGCAAATTATGATATCGTTCGCAATGTGAATGAATCGCAAATATCCAACGGCTATTATCGGATAATTGCCGTTTGGAATTAATTAACATTTAGAAGCTAACGATGCTTTACTATTTGCCGACTTTCCGAACAATATTGATATGCAGTTCCATCCCCCTGTTGTTTCTCATATTAATCAATATACAAGTATTATAAATATCTGAATGCAAACGTGGCTCTATGAAATTTAGATCGCAAGAGTACATAATAAATTGAAAATCTTTACTCTTAAACATATCTTCCAAGTAGTTCCTTGTGTTATTAAATATTTATTTACGCATTTGAGTTTATTTAACTTTTTTCCTCTAATCTGAATTTAAAAATGTGACAAGGCAATAATATTAAAGACAATAATATTAATATTATAAATGTTGGAAGATTCTTTGTGTGCAATTTGAATAATATAATTAGGAATAATATAATTAAATTCTATCTATTTTTCAAATCCCAACTAGAATATCACAAAAAGGAGACGAGATTAGGATTATTTGGATTTTTCCTTTTCAGAAAAATTGGCTTATATTAGTGCTTATTGAGATTAATACGTTTCTTATGTTCTTTTCACAAACGATTTACTTCAGTCAAAACACGTCCGTTTACACTGGTGGCTTAGTCAACTTTAAACCGGTCACATCTGTTCACGCCCTCGACGAGGCTAAAATCGATTATGATTTATTTCGATGCTTGAAAGAAAGTATATTATTCAATATAGAAAATGCACAAAAACGAAGAAAATCATTATCCTCATTTTTGTATTCAAAAATGAAATTTTTTTGTACAACACGAGCCACTTAAACAAAATAATTTAAATAAGATAATGATACTAGTCAACAAAACAGAAATGAATTGTCCTAATTAATGGTATCTTTTTTCGAGGATACTATTATCTGCCACTTCATGCTTTTAGCACTTCATGCTCTCTTTTTTACACTTCTCCGATTGTTAAAATTTTCAAATTTTCGAAAAATGACTTACATCGCGCTACGTTATATTTGGAGGACGTGGAAGAAGACACATTTATTTTTCTTCTTATAAAACGCTGATTTCTTGACACAGCCACAAGACGCACCTGACTTTCCCTTTTTTTTACGCGAAATATCGACTTCTCAACACGAGCACGGAGTGAATCTTTAGGACAACAAATCTGTTGATGTTATGCTTTCCGCAATCGCGTGTGACAGGTACCACGTGTTATCTTCTGTCCATCTAGAATGTCCATCAGAAATATTTTTCTAGGACAAACTGAGATCTGCTATAGATTTCTGAAGAATACGAAGTCAGACAAAATTGGGAACATCCGGAGTATCCTAAATTTAAAAACACTGTGTTCCTAGTAAATATTAGTGCAAAATATCGAGATTTTTGTATGAAATTCTCTAAATATTTATTTCATCAAGAACTGAAAGTTTTTATTGACTGAATTATAGATTCGACAAATTATCATCAGATAAAAATTAGGAAACATTATTAATTTAAATTAATTTAAATAATTATTAATTTAAATAATTATTAAACAGATATCGCCAACATTAGTTTTATTTTTTCATATAAAGAAAAAGATATAGAGACATATTTTTGTCAGAAAAGAAAATGTTGAAATTTATCTTCTAATATCTAATCGAAAAATAATTTGGTGTTGAAAAGCTCTAAATGAAAATGTATGAATGAGTAAATAGATACAGGAGGAATCTTCGTCTCCATGAATATACGATCGCCCTTTTCGCAGATGTACGAAGCGAGCGCCATTCAGATAGCAATACAATACGTAGAAAGAGTGGAAACGAATGAAGGTCCGAGAGAAGGAAGGGCGGTATAACCTTGTGTGCATACGAGTTATCACCGGCGTTAATAATACGAGGAGTGAGAGAAAGAGAGAGAAAGAGGACCACCCACGTGGATCCAGGTAGGATCCTTTAGGAACTCCACAAAGTCGGTTCAGCCGGCTGTTCCTGTGTTCTGTCATCCTCTTTGTCCCTCTTATAAAAATGACAAAACACTTTTTATCAAGCTGCCCGAGGATCTCGGACTTGCACCTTTTCCGGCTCACGAAAGTTAAACAATCCCAGGCACATACTAACTCGATCGCCAGGTAATATACCCAATGATCGAGCACGAGTATATTATGTGGTTTACATAAATGTTTAATGCGTCACGGAACTTGACTGTGTAAAACCCGAGTTTTTCGCTGTATTTAGCTATTTCACGCTTTTCAAGTTTGAAAGTAAAAAAAAAAATAGGAGAGCCACTTGATATACTGATAATGATTACTATTCTTCAATTTATTAAAAGACACAGATAACTTTTTAATTGCAGAGATATATGTACATTTAAAATAAAGGCAATTTGTCAATGTTTAGTCTCTACATAACAATAAAAAAGCAATTGTTTTTATTTTTATTTTTCTTCAGCATCATTAACATTGATTGTTTAAAATGTTGTCGAATATAAAATATATTTGATTGATTTAATATCGCTAAATGAGTAGCAATATATTTGCAACGTACGATTACGTTATAATCCATTCGTGAATAATAAGTGAATCGCTAATCAACCGCGGCAAGTAAAAATTAAATGGAGCAATTTCGAGCAGATAAAATTTTCAAATAAACTGTTCTAGGACTGGTGCACCATGAGTTTGCGTAATCACGCAATATAACGCATTTGCCTTTAGTAAATGAAAATGAAATTTAAAAATTCTATCCCCGATTGCGCCGATCATTTCGCAACAAAATTATATAAATAATGCTTAATAAATTTTTTAACACGCTGAGAAAAAAATGCTGTTGATTCAATTAAATTCTATATTATGAGCTATCACTAACATAAGTGATTAATTCATATATATTTTTATTGACATAAAGGCCTTGATTATTGAAATAATAATTTATGCTTCTATGTCAATAAAAATATACATGAATTAATCACTTATGTTAGTGACAGCTCGTAATATAGACTTTAATTGAATCAACAATATTTTTTTCTCAGTGCAGCTATGAATTTATTTTGAAAAACATTTCTTTCAAAACTTTTATACAATGATTGATATTAGGAATTAAATTCAAGTATAACAAATTCAATATCAACAATAATTGAAAAATTATTAATCCATATTTCATTAATTCAGATTATTTAAATAATTTAAAAACATTATTTAAATATCTCATAAAACATAATTCAATGAACATAATTCTTGAATGAATTTTTTATTAAATTAAAAAGTTACAAATTAAAAATTCAAGAATAAGCCTTTAGAAACTATTGTTGTTGAATTGAAAAATTTGCCTTCCTTTTTTTTTTAATAAAAATATCTTTCTTAAAAAAATCTGTTCATTTCATCGCGGATGGAATTTCATAATTACTCATCTGTTTGAGTTGTTGCAGAAGAAAGTTTTTTTTCAAAATACTTTTCTTATATGTGCAAAATTATCTGTTTGCTTGTATATTTGTGCATTTAATAATCGTTGCATTTATGCACGATTGTTGAGTGCTTGGTCGGGCTGATGAAGGGCCGCGATACGCGATAATCTAGGTCAAATAGCAAATCGTTGTTTAATCGTAGATTAAGGATTTGTCCTAACCGAAACAAACAGCTCTCTCTCTCTCTCTCTCTCTCTCTCTCTCTCTCTCTCTCTCTCAATTGCGTGTACTTGCGTTCCAAGGGACCAAGCGGCGCGGAGGGAGCGATTTGTTATAACGAAGAGAACGGCGCGCTCGGCACAATGTAGTCACTTGTTTACAGGGACAATATTTTCATTCCGCAAACAATTCGTGGTTCGATAAAGACACGGTATACAGGTGGGTGCTCGGTGAGAATCTAACGTTGTAACGAACGCGCCGTTGCTCGTTTGTGAACGCGCCTGTACATACATATATACATATATTGTATATACGTGTGTGTTTACGAATCTCTCAAGTAAAGTATTAGCCGACTCTAAACGCTTGAATCATCGAGTTGTGTGCCGTCGATTCCTCGACGTCGGTCGCTGTGTAGACGGAACGATATCCTGCGATTTTCTTTTCGCGCTTCAGGCCGGATTGGATCATAAAGCTATGAATGAATTGCTGCTGCTCACGGATTTCGCTTTTTATGCAAACTTATGTGAAAGTTATTTAAACAGCATTCCCTGCGAACAAATAAAGAGATTCGCAGGCGAGGAAAGACTTCAAATCATGTTTACCGTTTTTGAGATATGATTTATAGTTTTGGAATATACGAATTATATTTTATAAATGACATTCGAAGAATTTTCGCATAGACAGTACAGCTGTCGCAGAGATAATATTTTCGAAAACTTTAAACTAGAATATTCAAAATCAACATGTTATTTTATTAAATAAAAATATTGTTTTCTTTATACGCTTGTATGTTTTCTTTAACCTTTTATGAGATCACCCCCTTTTCATTTTATAAATAATTTATGAAACTTGGCCTATGAGCCAATATAATTTAATAGTGTTTAGTTAATAGTTGAATCTGAGATCAAAAATTCAAAATAGAGAATCCAATGACAGAAAATTAAAAAAAATAATCTGATTATTATAAAACTCAAATTTAGAACATTTTTAATTACGAATATCAAGTTTTGCTTTATTTGAAACACATCAGTATTACATAAACAGTATTATATATTGTTTTCCAAATTGACATCCAAATTCTAACTATAGAACTCCTGCGATGGCTGTGACACTAGATTTTTCTTCATTACTATTAGCTATATATTTTTTTGAAAAATTGGACATTTTTAGACACATACATTCAAACTCAGTGATATAAAAACCTCTTAAAATCAAGTTTCAATAATCAATTTTTTGAAATTTAAATTTTAGAATTCCAGACTCGAGTTCAGCGATTCTAAGCAATTTTTAGAAAACAAGATTTTCTTGAAATTTTTTTTTTGTTAGAAAACTCCCATCGTCAAAGCGTTAAATAGGCTTGAGGGAACAGATCAAAGTCTATTTTTTATATCAAAACTAGTATACTTAAAGGGAAATAGGCATATATTTAATATTTAGTGAAAGTGAAAAAAAAGTTTTAGTGTAGTCCAGTGCAGCAATAAAAAATAAATCTTCGAATTCCATAGCTTAGAAAGGATAGCTTTCCAAGATAATCACAAAAATTTCCAAAATAATCAAAAAATGTAAAATAAATAAAGTACATATTGTGTTTTTAAATATACTTTATTTTTTAAATAAATTCTTAAGTTAATATTCCCTTTTTCCTCTTTTTTTAGAATTATCTCTTTAAAAATGATCACATTGTAATAAGAAAGGAAACAAAATAATTTCGAAAATATGTCCCGTTGAGATCTTATGGCATTTACGATCGAGTAACTGCAAGAATGGAAATCTCTTTGGGATGTTATAGCGGATAATATGAAGCATAAGGGGATGTTATCTATTAGTTCATAATGTTGTCGAAATCGAATTACAGAATTAATAAATCAACCTTTTTAATGTATTTCACTAAAACAAGTTTCTGTACAAAATTATAATTCTTATAGTATAGGAAGTTCTTTGATTTTTCTGTAACATTTTCTGAAAAAAAATGAATACTTCAAAGCTATATTATATATATTAATTATACGAAAAAATAGCCTATAAACAAGGAGTTTACATTGAGATCATCGATAAAGATTTTGCCGACAATGCTTTCATTGACATTATCTCGTCTAGCCAGTAGTATGTACATTCACTGACATAAACATTGACCCACATATACATTTACTAACTTTTGTGTACCGTTAGCAAAGCACATCTTTAGATAATATCTCTCAAATATTTCCATTTAAAAAGCATAAGCAGCATTATTTCTACTTACACTCTACGTTTTTATCTTCGTTGCATATTCGCTTTTAAGTTCGTCCTCTTTGTAACGATGGAATTTTACCTATTTTGCGGGAGTTTTGTTTTCAATGACCGAAAATTTCTGGTAAAAATAAAATGCATTTGTCGATGCAAACGTCTGCGAACATACCAATATTGCTGCTGAATTTTGGTGTCAACGAAATAGTTTCAACGAACATATTGTCGGGAAACTCTTTGTCGGTAACTCTTTGTCTTCGATGTAGTAGGTTCACTCACAAAAACATCAGGTATAAGATATAGGATCAGATCGTTTACGTACAAGGTATACGATCATAAAACATAAAAAAGACCTGATTACCGAGATACAGTAAGATAATTCTCAAAACTATTTGGAGGAAGATATAATTAGTTCTATAAAAATCTTTTCTATTGAATTTTCTTGTAAAGAAGAATATGAAATAAATTTTATACATCTGCATATTTTCTTATCTTTATTTCAGATCTTTTTTCGTAATGCTATACGCTGTGAGCGGATTAATTCCGTAATATTGCCAAAATAATTTCTAGTACGTATCATGCAATTTTAATTGTAACAATTATATAAGTGTAGAAAGGATAGTTAAAAGAAATATAATACATGTTATCTAGTGTGATCGTTGCGTGCTGTCGGTTACTCCCCGTCGGCTAATGGACGCCATGTCGGAGGACGCCGACGGGATCGATCAGAGAGAGAGCAAAATGACGTGGCTATTCATTGCCATAAATGTTTTTTAGCAGCTCTCAATGCGCTTCACATAAATTTTCATTTTTGCATTTTTTTACAAGAGATGAAGATAGTTATAATATTTATTATTTTCTATTCTTTCGAATTTATTCAATATTAATAACTGCAATTCTTCGACATTTATTAATTTTTTGATTGTATATAATATTTTAATAGCGAGTTTAGTGAGAGAATCTGGAGAATAAATATCTTTAAAAAAAGAATAAAATCTCGATAAGCATTTTTATTTTCGACGCTTTTAGAATTGATGTAAGTTCGACAATAACAAAATTTATCACGACTTTTAAACAAGTTTCAAAACAAATATTTAAGAAAACAAATAAAGTCTTTTGTACAATATTGTGATTTCATTGAAAGCATTGAATATATTTGTCATAGATTTATGATATGCGTTTTCAATCTTTTTTTTCTCAAGTACCGTAATAAAAACAATACTAATTTATATAAGAAAGTAATGGAAAAGTTTTAATTTCTTATACATATACAGTTGTATTTCAAAGAAAATATTTTTACTTCCTTGAATAACAAATATTTTAGTTAAATCTAGAACAGTTAAGAAATAAATTACTCTGCATTGTCTGAATATTGTAGAATAGGTATACCTATTCTATAACCCCAATACATTATAGAATAAATTTTCAATCTTATTCTGATTTGAAACTTTTTATTTTCTTCATTACTAATAATTCTCATAGATTTATATATATTATATATATTACTTCAATACTGTTCAATACTGTTATATTGATTAGAAAGAATTTTAGATAATTTCTATATATTTAATATATTTGCAATGTGAATTCAAAAGATAACATATTCACATTGACTTGACAATGTGTTAAAGTAAAAATTTTATTCGGTAATATCTTGAACAAAATATCGAAGAATATCGAGAATTTAATTTTTTTTGTTAATAAGAAAAAAATTAAATCTCTCTGCTTAAATTCTGTCAGAAGTTTATCTTATCTAAGTTTATAGTTACTTAAGTAAATTCCTCTAAGTTATGGCATTATTGAGACAAAGCATTGATGCATTCTTTGTTCACGTGAGAAGGGCAGAGATATTTTCGAAAAATTAGAAAAAACAACTATCAGAATCAATTAATTATTTATGCTTCAGGATACTGTGTGTAGATAGTAAATACGACGTAATTACGATGACGTCAATGAAAATTCAAATGAGATCGTGGGTAGAGAATGTAGGTAGACATAGGTATAACTTAGCGCAAAACGTTTGTTTTTCTTTTCTATAAAATACTTAAACCCATTTTTTATCGATAATAAAGTAAATGCAGTTTCAAAAGGTGACAGAGAAACTGAAAGATGTCCACTCGATATCGGTACGGAAATTAGAAAATTCGAATCTACATCACGGCATATCAATTGACAAAAGAGCCTTTTATATAAGTATATGCAAAAGAGATATTTGACAGTAATGTCAAATGGTATAAATGAATGAGCGAACTTACAGCGAGCGAGTAAAGCAAGCTCATAAACGAGCGCACATTTCAATTTTTGATAGAAAGGCATTATTTCAAGTATAATCCAATTAATTCAATTCAATCTTAGAGATTCACTTTAGATTTATATAGTTTACTATACTCATCAGATTATATGATTGAACGAGAGAAAGAGATAAAAAAATTTTTAGACAAGATAAAATGATGGATAATGATGATTAGAGATTTTAATCTAAACTTTGCATGCGAATTAAGAATTCGTATACTCTTCTTTAGTCTAATAAATGCATAATAATAATTAATGTGAATCACTGATACAAAATATGAAGATTATATTGTCGTCAGTGCATACAAATATTTATGTGAAAGTTTGATTATTGTTATTAAGAAAGATCAAATATTATTTAAAGTTCTTTTTCATATAGCTTCTGAAAACATTTGTTAAATCTCTTTCTGTAATTATATCATATATTCAAATAAAAATATCACATCATTTTTATTTGATATAAAGCCTATGAAATGTACGATAATAAATCTGATATAAAATCTATAGTATAAAAGCATAATAACGAATGAACAAGAATACATAAAATGAATACAACTAGAAAATGCATATCACACATTATACTTATATACCCCATGTAGTATTCCAAACTTTCGATCATGACGATTCCATGACCCACGTGGATCAACCGGTCTTCTTCGCGATCTCCATTGGACACTATCTCAAATAGTTCACCTCGTTCACGTCAGATTCACTTGTAAATTAACGAAACGATACTATGAACGTTACTACTCCAATTCATGCATTATTGTAACATAGTACAACCGATTCGGCAGATCGGAAGGAAAAAGATGAAACGCGAGTAACAATTGATCGGATGAAGTGAAAATACGCGTCACCGGAAATTGTTGGCAAGATCGTCCGCGAGAGAAGACGCGTAAGGGCGCGTCACGTACGCACGCACGGACGAAGGTGGCAGTTATCAAACGCGTGGCAGACGACAACATGACATGGGATAGAGGAGCGGCGCCGAGCCATGCTGTGGCGCGGCTGTTGTTGGTCCGGCTTGAGTCGGCACGGCACGGCACAGCACGGCGTGGCACGGCACGGTGCGGCGTGGCGAGACGCGGCGCGGCGCGGTGCGGCGCGGCGCGGCAACGTCGTGGAGCCGGGCGTCTCGTGTGAAATTGCGCAAGCCAGTTCCGCTCCACGGACTCGCGATCTCGCGCGCGCGGGCCACGGTGCATGCGCGTATCACGTTTTGCTTCGCCGTCGTCGGGGAATGTACGGCGTCGGAGGGGAGGAAAAGGCCGTGGCGCGCCACGCACGATCCAACGACGTGCGATTCATACTGCGATCGGGAGGACTGCCGGGCGCGTCGAAGCTATCATCAGATTGGTCGGACGACACACGAGCGGAAATACGGCTGGTCCGCGATTGGCCGACTCGGGTACGTTGGGCGCGGCTCTCACAGCCGATGGTGGGGTATATTTGAACAAGAGCCGCCGACTCAAGAGTAGCGGAGTACACTCGCTAACCGGCCTCCATCCACAACACGGCACACAGAGAGAGGAGAGAGAAACTCGTTGGTACGCGAGGCGAAGTGTGTGGTGAGAGGTGGTGAGGCGGCTCAAACAGCAGCCCCGCTCGATCAAATAACCGACCGCGCGCGCGACCGACGAGCGGCCGTCACCGTATAGTGGTTGGTGTTGTTTCGCGCACTCGTCCACGTCGTACAACACGCGAGCGAGAGCCTGGGCTCTTTTCCTGTCGTCGGCTTTGCATTCGTCGTGCCCTCCATGGTGTTGGGGTAACAATTACCCCTAATTCTCCCGCGGGGGGGTACTACTCACTTTCGCGCTCGCGTTCGCTCCCGTCTGCTTCGTGTGCATCGAATGCGCATCTTCCCGTGAATAAACGGACTGTGCATTGTGTTCCGGGAAGAAGAGGCATAAGAGGTGAATAAAGTTCACCAGGTACCACCTTGATATTCGTCGCTCTCTGCTGACGCAGTACGCGTTCCTAACTCCTTCCAAGATTCTGTAAAGATACGCTCGTAACTTTTTTTCTCGCGTAGAAAGGAATAGCGTTTCTGCTTCAGGTTGTGACAAAAGAAAAAGTTCCGTCAATACAGTGCCGTTCAGTGCATTATCGCTCTGAGGAAGAATATTTGGTGAAGTTCTTCTTTCTGGTGAAGTTCTTCTTTCTTTAAGTGTGAGGCGAATTCTTCAGGCACTCGTTGCACATCTCTCCGTGAGTCTTCTGTGCGTATAACAATCATCTCTTGTGATTTGTGACTCGGCAGCGAAGACTAGAATTAGAGAATTCCTTGAGCGCAAGCTGAGCACGCGTACCGACATCAGATTCACCCGGTGAAAAGATTAAGGGAATACCCGACTGTCAGCAGCCGTGGTACCGCGGATTTCATGATTCTCGTTTGACAACGACGACGCGACAGCAGGCCACCCCGGCACCGGTGAGCTCTATGACCATGCTTCAGTCGCAAAAGCTGTATGGCGATGCGGGTGCCATGACCAGTGCCGCAATGTCCAGTATGGGCAGCATGGCGCCCACGTACAGCTCAATAAACTCAATGGGATGCGTGCCGATGGGTATGTCGATGGGAGTCGGAGTCGGGCCCAGCTGCAGTCCTCAGGGCGCTGGAGGTTTTAACATGAGTACCATGAGTTCAGCAATGGGAATGGCGTCGATGGGAGGCGGCGGGATGAGCGGTTACAGCGGTGCTTCCATGGGCGCCGGCGGTGCCTGTATGAGTGCCGTCGGATACGGTCCGTTGACTCCCGGCGGAGGTACCGGCGTCAGCCGGGATCCTCTCGCTCTAACAGAACCGGACTCGCCGAATTCAGCTCTACAGCGTGCCCGCAGCGACAAGTCCTATAGACGTAGTTACACTCACGCGAAGCCACCGTATTCCTATATCAGCCTGATCACCATGGCGATACAGAATGCGCCTCACAAGATGTTGACTCTCTCGGAGATTTATCAATTCATCATGGATCTGTTCCCATTTTACAGACAGAATCAGCAGCGCTGGCAAAACTCTATTAGGCATTCCTTAAGCTTTAACGATTGTTTTGTCAAGGTGCCACGTACACCGGATAAACCTGGCAAAGGATCATTTTGGACACTGCATCCTGACAGCGGCAATATGTTTGAGAATGGTTGTTATTTACGGCGTCAAAAAAGGTTCAAGGACGAGAAAAAAGAGCTGACCAGACAAAGCAACAAACACCAGCAACATCAGCAGCATCAAGCGACAGCTACGGTAGCGGTGGCAGCTGGCGCGACCATCGCCGGCCAACACAGTCCATCCACTCACGAAGTCGCGCCCGGTTCCAAGAAGACCGGTTCGTCCATCCACCATGGCGGCCCTCAGCCGCAAGACGATAAAGACTTGCACTCGTTGGTGTCTTCGCACCATCACCATCACACGAGTCTGCATCAGCATCACACCGCTCTGAAGAGTGACACAGACATTGGTGGTCTTCTCGGACCCGATCTCAGCGCTGCACACGACGAACTCACAGCAATGGTCAGCCGCGGTATTCATCCGCAACTATTGTCCGATACCGCGAGCTTGCATCACGGCATGACAGGCAGTCTGAAGCAGGAACCGCTTTATGGAACGGCAGCCAATCATCCGTTTAGCATCAACAGGTTATTGCCGCGCGATACGGCGGGCACTTCTCCCGGTGCTCAGGACACCAAGCCGCCCGAGATGAAGATGTACGAGCAGCTGCATCAGAGCTACGCTAACTTTGGCTCGCCGCATCATCCGCACGCGCATTCAGCGCCGCCCAGCCATCATCATCACAACGGCATGCACGCCGGTACAAACGCCGCCGGGCCAATGCACATGACGAATCATCATCATCAGGAGTATTATCAGAGTCCGCTTTATCATCACGCGACAAGCGTGGCCACCACCAGCGCTCCTCCGCCACCCGCTGTCGCCACCGCGGCACCGGGCTTGTGACATCACGCTACCCACCCTTACGCTTTGGCCTGAGTCGCTGCCGCCGCGGCTTATGTCGCGACCGCTGCCGCACCGATACCAACACCGATGCCGGATCTGCCCGCGATCACGGCGTCCGCGACCAACGCGGCGCCGACGTCGCCTGCGACTTCCTCGACCTTCTCGTCACCGCCACGAGCACAGCCACGTCGACGAACACGTCGTACCGACAACACTGATGATGACGCCGTCGACGCTGTTGTCTGTTGGCCACCCGATGATGATGATGAGTACGATGACGAAAACGAGGACGAGGAGGAGGAGAACATCGGCTACAGACGGTAAACTTGCCGAGAGGTAGGCTTCGAGGTATTTCACTGAGAATTATGGTTCATCGTCACGAGGATCGACTTTATTTTATGTTATATTACTGCGTAACTGTTGAGCGAAATATTCTAGAGATTATTCTTATTAATTATAAGTAATATATCTTCACATTACGTGTAAAATATATGTAATATAATAGCGATTATTATTATTATTATTTTAATATATTCATACACATATAAGTTGCTTGCCAGAAAATCTAAAAATATTTCCTAAATTATTATTCTCTTTATAAAGAATTTTTGTCATATCCACACAATTTGTTATTTATTCTTATAAGAAATAGAATAAAAAAATCAATTTATTAGCACAAAGATGGAATTATTATCTTTTTTACACTATAACTGATGAATATTACATGAAAATTAATTTTTTTATATAAATATGCAGTGCGAAAGGAAGTAAATTTTTATATAATTTGTATTTGTATTTTATATAAGTTTATATTTTTATACGTTCATATTGTCATTGACCAAAATTATCCAAAATTCATTATATTTATAGTTTATCATTTATTGCATTTTCTATGAAGCTGCTTCTAGAATATTTAATAATAAAAAAGAGAATATGGATACACGAGTTTAAATAAATTTGTAGAATATTATTCACATTCTTAAATATGCCCAAAACTTTAAGGAAGTCACGTATATGTATTATGTTCAGAAAACAAGAAAACAGATAGGGAAATAAATATTTACATGTGTATGATCTATTACATTTGCTTAAACTTATGTCCGTTACTGTGTGTTGTCACTTAAACTGACAATGACTTCGTAAGCATCGTTTCAAGTACAATTGCAAACAACAATTGTGATAGAGGAGATTAAAACCCACTTTAGACGACATCTTTAATTCGTGAAAGAGTACTATTCATAATTTTTTGGCGTACGAACATAATAACGAGAACATTTGAGAGTCGAAATACACGGCGTAAAATTGTGAATGGAATTTTGTTCTTATTAAAATATTTTACAATTACGAATGTGTTTCGTGGGAAACTATTAACGTGACTCTACGTTTTTTTCCTTCTATTTCGAATGTTTGGTTATAACTTATCTTAATGTTATCTTCATTTCATAATCTTCCCATTGAATTTATCTGTTCTATATCGGGGGGATAGGTGTTCGGAGGAAGTATTTGAATGATCGAAGGCACTGAATCATCCTGCATTCCGTATTCCCAAGTTTATCAAAGCTGAGCAGTTTGATATCATCGTACCTAGTCCGCTGTATCGCAAGAGAGTTTTTTATGATACATTTGAGTAACGTCGACATACTCTTAGGCAATTAGACGCCGTGCATTTCGTCGGTACTCTTTCTTGCACA
>Ga0157362_1000316_pt1 | contig 15939 bp, 13 predicted proteins | sample AttlaeALBM3_FD_111480 | JGI IMG/M metagenome (GOLD analysis project Ga0157362, IMG submission 111480) | Fungus gardens microbial communities from leaf cutter ant in Ribeirão Preto, State of São Paulo, Brazil - Atta laevigata ALBM3 | ecosystem: Host-associated > Fungi > Mycelium > Unclassified ... | reverse complement strand
CATTCGAAAAGTATACATTCAATTTTGTACAATTTTGTACAATGCTAAACTTCAAAAAATGTTTTAATATAATCTTAGTTTGACAATGTTATTTTAATAAATTTAAAAAAAAAATATATGGTTTAAAATAATGATTTTTCAAAAATTGACCATCGCTTATATTTCATGAAGAAAATAAGAAATGATAATAATAATAAGATAATATTATTTACAAAAATAATTTTTTAGTAATTTTGATCTTGAAATATATATAAAGTGTCCAGTGAAGACCGTAATATTTAAGAGTAGATTTCTGAGAAAAATCCGAATATCAGAATGTCGAGGCTATAATAGTTTTAAATTATAAGCATTTAAAGTTAGCAAATTATATTGTTTAAAGTTCGCGCGTTCAGATGTTATAGATAAATGTCAACAACACTTAAACGCGCAAGTTTTAAACGATATGATTTGTTAATTTTAAATATTTATAATTAAAAAATCGTTATATCTTCGACATTTTGGTATTAATATTTCGTTTTAAAATGATCTCAGAAATCTATCCTTAAGCGTTGTTACGCTTTTTACCGGACACACTATATATGTATAGTGTAAAAATTTGAACTACTTCAAAATCTTACACTGTACATGTATGTATCCTGCATCTTCAATTAAATGAGAATTGTTCTTGCTTTTTTGATTACATCATTTAAAATATTTAGAAGAAATATTGTTATTTTGATTTAAAGGATTTTTTCTCACTTTGATCATTCCTAGAGAAAATGCTTTTGGAATGAATTGAATAAAAATATTTGTACTAAGACAAAGTATTTATACAGTGCTTGTCAAAAGTTCCGTAATGGTTAATTACCTCTAGAAAATGATTGATTATTGAAGAAGTTTCAGATAAAAGTAGAGTTTAAAAAATGATCAGATGATGGTATTTATTTGAACTTTAGATGACTTGAAAAGTGCGATCAAGATCAATAAAAATCTGAAATGAAAACTCCTACTTTTTATTGCATATTCTTATAGCTGACGTCAAGAGCTTTCCAAAACACTATAATAAAATACATCTTGAGTTATGAAGCTTGATAGTAATAATACTGCTGGCTTTATCCAAGATGTTCGACTAAAATGTTTTAAATGTTGTTTAGTTCACTATATATCAAAGCAATTGGAGGCTAGTCCCATCGTTTTTATTTTTAGTGTAAAAATGAAAATGAACCTCCATGTGCCTTCCAACAAGCGGTACAAGTAACGCAGTGTGACACAATGGATCATTACATCCTTATTGTTTGCCAATGTTAAACAAAGGTGACATCCTGCGTCGCACCGAATCACTTGTTGGAAGACACATTCCAATAACCTTCACTTTGATATCATATATTTCTGAATATGAACAACATTTAAGGCTTTAACAATTAGCCCGTTACTTTAATAAAGCTAATGTCAGCGGTACTATAATTTTCATTTTTTATTATTATATATGTATTTGAAACAATTGTTAATCGCTCATCGGAAGATTTTGGGAATAAGATTTGATTCGTGACAGAGAAAGGCGAATGTTAACAAAATATAACACCAGATTTAGCAATGATACAGAAAATAATTTATTTAGTATTCTAAAATAAGTAATCGTAAATATAATGTGTATGATACAGTATAACCGCATGTTTGTGCGTGCGTGCGTGCGTACGTGTACGCGCGCGGTCGAGCCCGTTGTCAAAGGGCTTTGATTCGCGTAACGATTTTATAAGGGCGCGCGGATTCGATCCGAAATATGAGTGCGTAATAATGTGAATATGTGCGGATGTGCAGAATACAGCGGTTAAATTGTTCTTGCATTAAGAATGCACGGCAGCGGCTACTGAGAATGCTCGGTAGAGATGGAAAACATTTCATCTCTGTTTTCTTGCTGAAACTGGTAGAAAGCTTCCACCGGTAACCGAGAACGTTCGGTCGAGATAGAGAACGCTCTGTTCTATTCTTCTCTCCGGTGCAGGATACGAGTCAAACTGATTCGCCGACTGCTGAGAACACTCAACGGAGACAGAGTACACTCTATCCTCTTTTCTTGCTATTTAATGTTGTTAGAATCTGGATTCGGAGTGCTCTGGAAAAGAATCTGAGTAGGCCTTTTTACCATCATGTCTTTTATTTTACGTCGGCATTGTTATTTTTCAGTTTTTTCTGGCAGCTGGCTTTCCTCTACGAGGCACGAGAAATCAGTTTTCGCGCTAGTATGTTCGGCGATATTCGGCGCGATTCAGATATTTTCGGAACGGCGTTCGTTACAAGCCTTCTATATGGAATCGGCTAGTCAGCTCGGAATGATGGGAGAGCATCGTTATATTACATAATAAAAAATTGTTGTATGCAATAAAAAGTAGGAGTTTTTATTTGATTCTTTTGTTGACTTTGACGACGTTTTTTAGATTATCAAAAGTAGAGATGTACCGGATAGTAAAATGGCCGAATATCAGAAATCGTTCGGAAAGAAAGTGACATCCGGCCGGATATTCGATAGAGTATTTATCCGGCTAAATATCGGATATTTTTCGGATATTCGGCGTTCAATTTAAACAAAAGAGAAAAAAGAAAAGCAAGGGAAAAATAATAAAAATGAATAGAATTCTATATCAATGACGCGAATTTTCAATATAAAATTTCAGCCAGATACTGACGAATACTAAGATATTTGGCTATTCGGTCGGATGTGACTAGATAATGGACTTCCCAGATATCTGGTACATTCCTAATCAAAAATTCAAATAAATATCACCATCTAACAGATTTTTAAGCCCTACGACTTTTATTTGAAACATTTTTCTAATAAACCAATACTTTCCAGGAAAATTAACTGTTTTGAAACTTTTGACATTGCATATCTATGTAACATTTATATTATATACAGAGTATATAAAGCAAAAATCGGCCCTTTTCTTTCTGATACATGTCGGCATTATTAACAATTTTTAGCGTCGCTAGTTTATAAAAATAAAGGCGTACATGATAACTGGTATACAATTGCTGACGAAATCATCTCGGTATTTAATCTCCACACTAAATAATTGTTGAATCTAATAATCGAGTAATCAATAAGGAATTAAAAATTTCATTCAAAAAGTGTTTAAATAATTTATGTGTTACATTTATATTACATTTAATATAAATATACACATAAATATACATATCAATTATAGCAATTTACTTACCAAATTAGAATTTAAGAGGCAATAATTTCGGTTATTCTTTGAAAATCGAGAAGTATCAAAAATATAAACATATAAAGTAATCAATTTAATTATTAGCGTATCTTGAAGATATATGAAAAAGTAGTTTAAACGTATTCAATACAAAAGGGGGCATCATAGTAAAAACAATTATTTTATGGATGAAGAGATTGGGGACAGTTGAAGGTTAACATTTGAAGATTTATTTTTTAAAATGGAATCATTTGAATTTTTGTACACAATATGATTCCTCTTTAATTGTTTTGTATATTATTATATTAAGTTTTGTATAATATCATATCGTTATATTAATTATATTAATCATTATATTAATTATAATAATTAAAAATTATTATATTAAGGTAGAGATATATATAAAAAAAGAAACTAATGGTTTATAAGACACGTTACTTTATTATGTCACAAAATGTTAAATAACTCATAAATCATTAATTTTTTGATAATTGCTTTTTAATGTTATTAAGTGTACGTGATAGTGTAACTCTTGAAGAAGAAAAATCAGCCTTGTAAATTGTTGTGCGACTTAAAAATGAAAAAATTAAGTTTTTCGCAGACAGGTTTTTAGTGAACAAATGGCTTTTTGCAAAAACTAATGAACATTTCAGGCTTGTTCAGAGCTAGATTTGTTCGTCATTATAAGGGCTACATTTTACGAGAATTTCAAAGTTTTGCGTAAATCTCAATGAACAGAGAGTGAAAAAAGGCCTTTTGTTTTTTTTTTACTGAATTAATAGATCGATTTTAATGTTCCATGTCTTATTTTGTAGTTACTTTGAATATCTACATTTTTTATACCGAATTTTTTCCATACAATTAATATTTATCGTTTTATAAACGAAAAACCTGCTTTTTTGCAAACTATTCAATTTTTTTTCGCATGTTTTCTTCACAAGTCTTGTGTCTCAAACATATTCTGATGGCCTTTCGAGACTTTCGTGAAAAGAAATGTTGGTTTATAATTTTTTTCTGATAAAATTCTACTTCTACTGAACTATTCTTGCTACTCGAGTGAGAAGGAGAAGTATACTATATAACGCGCATGAAAAATCGTAAACAATTAAATATCTCGTAAACTATTGCGTTTTAATGCATGATTTATATTATTCTGGATTAATGGGAATATATTATTACTACAATTTATTAAACTTATATTTTATTTAGAATGCTCTTCGCCCCTTATTGATGTATAGGGCCGCTGAGCGGCCGAGATTGCCCAGAAAGCATTTTTGGTCATTTGAAACAAGCGATTAGTGTGAGAAGGCACTCGCTATCTTGTTCACTCTTAGCGCGCCGCAGGCGAGCATACGGACATGGGCTCGTGCTTGTTATAGCACCACACCACGATAAATGGCCGAACTTATAGGCGTGAAAAAGTGACGTTTTGACGATGAAATTTGTTACATTTCGTTATTATTTAATTGTGAAAATGTGACTTGTCTCGTATATTTATCAAAGTCGTAATTATCGATGAAAAGTTATCTTGAATCTTATATATAATATAATCTCGAATTTTATATATAAAAGCGTATATTTTAATATCTTTCAACAGCTGTCGGATTGTGTGTTTCTGCCCGAATGCAGGCTCACTTTACGTCTTTTATGACCATTTACTGATTATCAAGCGAGGAAAGGATAGTTTTCATCAATTTTTACGTTTAAGTGTTTTAAAGTGATCTCGTCATTTCGTTCCATCCAAATTATCTTTATTTAAAAGTAGCATGCATTATAAGTTAACGTGTCATTCCTCGCTTCTGATGTCACGATTCCAACATGGTCGCCGCGACTAGTCAAGAGCATTTAATATTAAAATATGGGGTTTCGATTTTTAGATAGCATGAGTGAAATCCGTCACGGGCCCAGTTCCATATACATGTTTAGAAGCCTGTGTGACTAGCAAGAGGGATTCATCGCTAATTGGCCAATTTAAAACAAAATATTCTTGTTGATAAAGCAGTGAAAAATTAAGCACTCTCTCTCTCTCTCTCTCTCTCTCTCTCTCTCTCTAATAGCTTGAGTAAAGGTACGAATACAGAGAAAGAGCAGATTTCCTGCTTTTCAATAATCATCAAAAATATATACATGATATCTTATGAGACCGCGCATAATAAAAATAGATTCAGATTCCGTTCGCGTGTCATCGGTGCGAGTGAATTCATCGGAACAAATGTTTAATTCTTGCCGATTGCTAGCGCCGATTGAATATTTAATCATTGGATATTGATAATTTAATTTTTTGTTCAGAATAAAAGAAATAAAAGTCATTCCAATAGATAAATTCTTATGAAGTGTCTCTCTTGACATTATTAAATAATTTATGATATTCAGTCATTGTTTTTTTCTACTTTATTTCGTATACCGAATCTTCTTTTTTACTTTTTGATTTATTATCTAATAAAAAGAAATCTTCATCGGATGAACTAGACATCTTTACTGGAAAACTAGCAGTTTTTCTGCTTTAACACATGTTTACTCTCACAAGCGCTGATAGTCTGCGTCGATTGGCGCTGATTCGGAAAGCAGAAAATTTGCTTTCTCTATGCTCGTACTCTGTGGCACGGAAAAGCATCAAACAATGACAGCAGAGAAATTATTCTGGACAAAAGAGCGGATCTTTTCTGTTGAGAGGTATAATTCAAAGATATAGTGGTTCATTAGATTTTCTTTGCCAATCAATTAGATCTTAATATTTTTTTGTTTGAAGTCGATGAGGGAATTTTAAAATTGCGAGGGGGAACAATTGCCTTAGAGTTTCACTCCTTGTTAAAATGTAAATTACGGTATCTTTCTTAACGGTAACACCAATTATTTTATCTTATTATTCTGTTTATAAAAGTATTAAGTTACGATAATTTAACTAAAAGAATTAATAGTTTACGAGATATTTAAGATTTTATGTCAACATATGTCATAATAAAGTGACGTGCAATGTGGAGAGCAACAGCGCCGCGATGATGAGGAGCAATAGGGAGAGTTAACTACGGTTGACATGATCTCAGAACTTTAATCCAGACTTTAATAATAAAATTAATGTTCTTTTTCGATGTCATTGACTCTAACATTGAAATTTGCGCAACGTGTTGATACTGTGATGTAGGATACATAGATGATGTAATTTAATACAGTAAATCATTATATCTTTGTTGTTTGCCAAATGTTAAACAAAGATGAAATGATAACTGTTATACTGGGTATATTCAGTATGACTGGACTGAGCAAAAATTAATCCATTTAATATGTTTTTTTATTATATATAGTTATATATATTTTTTTATTGTATATAGTATTCGTAATATAGAATAACTTATCTATTATAGATAATCTTTAATATTATATTTTTTATTTATTACTATTTATTATTTTTTTTAAGACCGCGAGCGCTCACATTGAGCGATGTGAGCGTAATTGTAATATGTCGCTCACATCTCTTACTCAGCGTTCATATTCTCACGCCTTATAGAAATAATAAATAGTAATATGTGAGTAATAAGAAATATAACGTTAAAGATTATCAGTAATAGATAAGTTATTTTACATTACGAATGTTATAATATATAAACATATTGAGTTAATTTTTTTTTGCTTAGTGCAAGTAAGCGGAATATACTCACTCCAGTACTCGGAATATACTCACTGTGTCTCTTTCTGGAAAATCCTGACTATATCCTTGATGAACCATAAGATATTAATATTAATAGTAGATGTTAATAGTAACCGGATAATAATTGAACAGTGTAATATTCAATTTTACAAGATTTCTAAAAATATAAAAATGAAAATGAGATAGTTTGTAAAACTATTCTTTGCTATTCGAATGAGGATATGGATACTTCAAAGCATCATAATGAAATGTGTACAAAAGTATAATTAAAATAAAAATGTTTATTTGTAATTTGAAATAGAATGTAATTTAGAATGGAATAGAATGGAATAGAATGGAATAGAATATCCTTGCATTGAAGGAATAAATATGAACGATGGCTAATTTTTGTCAAAATTATGTACGTATATACACACATCTCTTGCCTCGTGCACACGCGCACTCATGCGTATAGACAATATAGTGTATTACTATAATTAAAAAATATCGAGATTGGGTCATTTAAGCTGTGCGTTTCGAATATATTGAAGAAACATATTTTTTTTTATTACTAGGATTGTTTCTATTTTTTGCCAAAAATTTCACATTATCTTTCTTAATCTACAAATAAATTGCTAATAATTTTTAGCATGTCGATTTTTGTTGAGTAAAGAATTTGTATAAAATTCTGTTTCCGGAATGAAACTTTGTGTTGCGGAAATGTTTCGATGATAAGTATCAATAAGGATTTTTGAATGATAAAATGTTCAAAGAACATATTAAAGACGAAGATCGTTCTGAAGGATCTTTCATTTCAACAAATGAGCAATACATTAAACAAATCAAAGATTTAGTAATTACTAATATGATTGACAATTCGAGATATGATTGAACGTGTTGGAATATTATTTAGTTTATTCCAGTTGATTTTGAAAAACAATTTGGGCGTAAGACGTATTTTGCATTGTGGTAAAAACGCTAGATTTTATCTTGTTCGTGATTTTGGCCAAAAATTCCATGAATAACATTTCACCTATAATCGGCTGATACATGACATCGTGTGACTTCCTGTTCTTTCGGCTGAAATTATTACTTTGTGAACATTGTTTTGAATCGATTGATGCGAATTGAATCGAATGAAAAAAAGAGAATTCGCTGCGCGTTCTGAAGGCTATACCTAAAATTGATTGAAAAAGTACTTCGAAAATTGGAAGAAACATTAGTATAAATGTAAAAGGGAATTATTTTGAAGGGACTAAATAAATTTGAATATATAAATTCATAGTTTGTGTTTTATTATCAGTTTTTTTATTATCAGTCTCGATTTTTTATCAGTCATATACGCATAAGTGTACATATGCACATCCATAAATTTGGACAATGTACCCGTGATTCTTAACTAATTATCAGAATTGAGAATCAGCGAGACATCGATACGATAAGTTTGGTACCAATTTGACATCTTCGATTCTACATCTAATTGATGATTCATTTCTCACAGGATAACGCATTACTGGTAATGCCATTACTATTATCGTTACTTTTATCGTAATGGTAACATTAATGTTATGACATTTTTACAATAATAGTAATGAATTCAGAAATTACTTTTATCGTTACTTTTCTATTATCTTTATATTTATTAAAAAAATATATCGTATTATTTTTGATTGGATAAAAATATTTTATTTAAATAGAAATTTAAACATTGAAATTTGTATTTTGTATTTTATGTTTTAAGCTGCATTCCCATAGTTACTACTAATACTGTTCATATATAACGTGAAGTATTTAGTACTGATAATGAATATTGAGCACTCTTAATAACAATATGATAATGTTTTGAAATTTATTACTTAATAAGAATATTATTCAATAACAATAAGAATTTTTAATCAAATTTGTAAATTATAATATTCTTATTAAGTACATACAGGTCTATTTTAATCCAGTAGAATATCTCAAAATTCTTATATTTAAAACAAAAATTTTCCACTTAGAAAAGTTCCTCAGTTACTAGAGGAAAAAAGATGATGATCTTAGTTGTTTTTGAGAAGATGCCTTTAAGGTCTAAGTTATCTAAAATTTTTTAAACGGAATTTATAGTTTTTATGTAATTTGATTTTTTTAATTATTCTGCTTGTAAAAATATTAAAATGAATGAAGTAGAGCTATTGAAAAATTATCGAAAAAATTTTTTATGATCATATTTTAATATTTTTATATACAGAATAATGAGACAAATCAGTTAGTATAAAGAAAACACATAATTGCTTATTAAAAAAATTATGCATTTTGTGATTTGCATACATAATATGCAACTATGTGTTTTTTTTTAATTATTCGAATTAACGGATACTGCGCAGGTCATGACTCTAAATGATTTTCAAAAGATTTTAGGCAACGGTTACTGTTCGTTCAAAAGTTACTAACAAATAAAGTTTAAAAAATAATGTCTTATTTCTGCTATATATTGACGGGCATTCAACTTCTCATGCGAAGGGACGTCCATTCCATCTCTCCCCTGTTCAGGGGCGTATGATTTTCCACATCATCAAGTGAATTCCACCCCATCTCCCTTTTCTGCCTCAAGGCATAGACTTTCCAAGCGAAGCGAAATTTACCCCACCTTCTCCTCTGTCCAGGAGAAAGTCGATCGCCCCTTGGAGGGGAGATGGAGTGGGCCTCACTTTGCGTGGAAAGTCGATCACTTCTAAGCAGGAAGAGGGGGGGGCTTTGTTTCACTTGGAAAGTCGAATGCCTGTAGGCAGGAAGGGTGTAGGATAATTTTTAATATTGTATACGTTAGAAATAAGACATTTTTTAACCTTTTGGAGGTCACTTAGGATCACGACTTTGACAATCAAGATTATCGGCACAATATCCATTAATTCGAATAATTATCGCGTTTTCTTTACATCAACTGATTTATCTTTTATTATTCTGTGCATAAAAGTATTAAAGTACGATTATTGAAAAATGAATAGCTTATGTTCGAGCTCCAGAAGATTTCATTTTACGAGAATTAAAATTTAAGAAAGTGGCATGGAGACGTCTCATTAACTATAGCTGTGGATCAATGCCTTATCGATCGACTCAAACATACTCTGTTAAGGTTTCAAAACAATTATCTACCTACAAACGCAATGCCTCTGTTTGAATCAGTGTATTCATTGATTCGATTTTAGGTCAAGGAAATAATTCCATAAGACCTGAAATAGGACCGTGCGACTTTGCGAAAATGAATGAAAAATAGAGATTAGAATAAGATGATGCAATTAATTTTAAATAAATCAATTGTTGGCGATCTTGCTGCTCGCGCGATGAACTCGTAATGGCGCGGCCACGCGATCACTATCCAAGCGCTTCCCGCGGTATTAATGCTTCGAAGCACTTGGTCGAGAAAATGATATCGTCTCTCCTTTCCAAACTTTTATTAAATATTCCTCGAGCGCGGGCGAACGTGTTTCACAGCGGATACGGAAAGGATCTCAGCGATAGCGTGGCGATATCTTTCCACGAGACAAGACACGTGCAGTCAACTAGACAGTTAGAGCGGCCATGATGATCTGATCTTTTCCAATCGATTACGCGTGGTGCACGCGTCGTTTAGCGATCGACGTCTCGTGGATTGATCGATTTTTCGTCGATTAGGCGTTATAATTAGACGCCGTGAATTATAGGGATACCTAACACGCCGCCCGCCTTGAAAGGGTTGACTTTCAATGTGACAAGTATGAGTTCGTTGGCGTAATATAAAACGCGAATTGCTCTGATGCGATTTATCATATTCAATCATTGCACTGAAAATCAACACGGATTAACATCTAAGTACACAAGCGATATAATAAATGAAAAATAATATAATAAGTCATTCTTATTGAAAGTAAAAGAAGTCTGCGAGATATAATATAATCAGAAGGTAATAGCTAAAGACACTTAAAACTAAATGTTTGATAACGCATCGACTAGGTTTAAATTGGTAATATTGAGAGTTTAGATAGTGGCCTATTTTCATTGATGTTGCTCAACACAAGGAAGACCATTCAAAAGCGTGCCAACCAAGAAATGTCCCGGACTTAGATACGCTAGGTCGGCGCTTAATGATAAGAGAGGATCGCCTCAATTTCACAGAGGGTCGTTTTTTTTTCCTCGAAGGTCAAATGAACCTTGCCTACAATCCGAGTCATGTGATATTTAGCAGATTTTACGGCTGCCTCCCATAAACCTCCAAAATGAGGCGCATTAGGCAGGATGAAGCTCCAAGAAATTTCCAATTCGTGAAGAAAATTTTTAATCTCGGACTGGACTTGTGAATCATTGTACATGTCGTATAACTCTTGAATTTATCTATGAGCATCCACGAAGGTGATCCCGTTATCTGAATATATGCGCGGGTCTATCCCTAGGCGAAATGAAACACTTAAAAGCGGCAATAAAGGTTTCGGACGTAAGGTCACTTACTAACTTTAGATGGACCGCCTTCGTAGCGAAGCACACAAAAAGCGAAACATACGCCTTGTGATTCCGCGCATTTCGACGCTTTCCCTCACATAACAAGAGCGGCCCGGCATAGTCTACACCGCAGCGAGAGAAAGGTCTAGAGACGTTAACTCGGCTGGCCGGTAATGAGCCCATTAAAGCTTCTGATTGATTAGGTTTAGCCCTAAAACAGGTTATATATTTTTGTATTATTCCACGTATGGTGGATCGCAATGATAGCGGCCAAAAACGCTGGCGCACGAAAGCCATCGTGGCTTGCAAACCCGCGTGTAAGTTTCGTGTGTGTTCACGCTCTATAATACGCTGAATTAATATGTGTTTGCGTGGTAGGAAAAAAAATGGATGGCACGCATTGAACATGAGATTCGAATTTTTTAACCTCCCGCCAACTCGCATTAATCCGCTTTCATCTAAGAACGGAGATAGCGATAAAATATCGCTAGAAGCGTTTACAATTTCGTGTTTGACTAGGGCTTTATATTCGCGATAGAACGCTTGCTGTTGCACTGCTCTGCAAATGCAATTTAAAGCGATAGATGTTTCAACGGGGGACACGAAAGTAGATACTGTGTGCTTCCGGTGAGCCTTGGATAATCTTAAACAATATGCTGCGGCATATTTTGTTTAAATTGGAATACTTATTTAGCAAGTCGTTGATGATGCAAGGATGGAAAGTGAAAGCGGCTACGCGGATTTTCCTTTGTTCGGGAAGATCATTGTTTAAACGCGGGAAGACACTGGGCGGCCAATGTTCTTCATTCCATTTTAGAAATTCGGAGCCATTCCATCATATCTCAGCGTTGATTATATGTCATAGAGATTTAGCCCTCGCGACAATATATCGGCAAGGTCGGAGGATGCAACATGACGCTAGTGTTTGACTGTTAGGCGCTGAATTTCACTCACTCTGCCACAAAAACTGATCACCGCCGCGAAGGGGAAGTTATCCAATTTAATGCAATTGTTGAGTCCGACCATAAATAAGTCGGGCATTGCGAGAGCTCCAAAGACTCTCTAACCTTGTTGATTAAGCGCGCCAATAGTAAGGCGGCCGATAGCTCTAATCGCGGTAGCGAGACGGTCTTGAGCGGAGCGATATGAGATTTTGAGCACAGTAACTTGGAGTGATGGTCGTTGATACCGAGCTTGGCGTGAATGTATGACCCGTTTTGATACAACGTGAGTTCCTGTATCAAGTTTGCAGAGAAATTGAAACGTATCCTGGCATTGATTCCATTGCATGCCCAGAATACATGAATTCGTAGCGTTATCTCTGATGATAACTGGCACACGGTCACGGATTTCTATTTGCACTAGTTCAGGGCAGTTCGAGGCCCTTTTGCTTAACTCGAATGCTCCTAATTTTAATAGTTGAATAGTTTCATCGCGAATCAGTTTTAATTCGTCGATTGTATCTGCTCCGGTGAGCATGTCGACATAAAAATCTCGAAGGACGCATGCTGAACCGCGAGTGAATTGATGAGCGTGCTGCTCGACCAAATGCTTAAGGCATCTGGTGGCCAAAAATGACGCGGAAGCTGTACCGTAAGTGAGTTCGTACGTATCAACATTAGCAGAAAGGTTGTTGCGTCAGAGAATTCTCTGCAGGCGCGTCTGAGACGGATGTACTAAAATTTGCCGATACATTTTTATGATGTCAGCGGTAATAACATAAGTGAAAAAACGAAAGCGCAGAATTGAGATCAAATCTTGTTGAGTCGGTCCCACTAGAAGCGTTTAACGATACGCCGGAACTGATGCGGCAAGATGCATCGAATACAACACGGATTTTCGATGCTTGCTCAACCGTTTTGAAGACGCAATGGTGTGAAAGATAAAACGATATTGTTTCTTCCGCAGTGGGTGGCTCTATGCGTCGCATATGCCCCAGCGATACATATTCGTCGAGAAACGCCGCGTATTGAAATTTAAGCGTAGGGTCGCGCTTGAAGCATCTCTCGATATCCTTCAATCGCTTGTGAGCAGACTCATGCAAATCGCCAATGTTATTTAATATTTGCTCCTTGATTGGAAGCTTGATTGTATATCTACCTTGGGAATTTTAAGACACGTTGTCTAAAAAGTGACGCTCGCAAATGTTTTCCTCCATTGTGTAATTGTGCGGTTGCGTGAAGATGTCGTCCGATTTGCCAGGCACGACTGACATGTTCATGTAATTCCGCATTAGTTACGGACGCATGAAACGAGTGGACCTTTGAGGTGGTCGATATAGTACTGCCCAAAGGACCTGCCAAAATCCAGTCTAGTTGCGTTTTTTGGAGATTTGGATGCTCCGAAGACTTGACTTGACCGATGCATATCAGATTCCAAAACAAGTCCACTCCGATTAAAAGATCAATATCCAACGATATGTGAAATCGCGGATCAGCTAAACGAATGTTGTGTGGAAAATTAAATTTGTCCCGCGCCGAAGAAACCGCCGGAATTTTATCAGTAACCTGATCAGTAACGATGCATTCGATAACCGCGGTGTACGAGTTGAGTCGCGATTGTAATTTGATTCTAACCACGTGATTGGACGAGGTTACCGTGCCATTGACGCCGGAGATCGAGACATTTAGTGGACGCGTTTCTAAACCGAGAGCTTCCACAAATTTCTTGGCTACGAATTCGCTTGCGATCCGCAATCCAACAAGGCTCGACATGTCCTGCGCGAGCCGTCGCTGTCGCAGACGAACATAACCGCAGTCGAAAGCATGGCTTCTTCGCTATTAGATGATTCTGAGGCATAATTCGCTAGAAAGGAGGGGGGAGGAGTTGTTAGGCGCAACAACTTCTTTATTGATATTGTTAGTTAATGGGTCCGCGGCTGAGGGCATATGAAGCAGCGTATTGTGCTTTGCCTGGTAGACTTTACATTGACCGGAAGTGCATTTGCTTGATGCATGAGAGGAGCGCAAGCAATTGACGCAGAGTTTGCGACTGCGAATTTCTGCGACCTTTTGTGATACTGGAAGTGCCACGAAATTTTTGCAATAATAAATGACGTGTTCTCCTTGACAGAAGTTGCATTTAATGGTGGCCGCGCATGACCGCTTAGCATTTGGCTGCGATTTTGCCTCGACCTTCCTTGCGGAAGTGGAGCCAGCCCTTGTGATAGGCTCGAGCACCTGACATCGGTGAGCGATAAAATCTAACAGCTGTTTAAGCGATGGCAGCTCGTTGCCCGCTAATGAGGATCGCCACTCGCGTAACGTGAGTGAGTCAAGTTTTGAGATTAGAAGATCATCTCAATGCATTGTGGGACACTTCAATGCCTGAAGGGCGTGCAAATGTTTCGTGGCGCTGTCAGAGAGATCGATTGCACTTTCCCTTGTCATGGTCGGCAAATCGAATATGGCATTGACGAGTTTGCATAATCACGCGCTTGTTGTCATATCGCTCCCTGAGAATTGACCACGCGACATCGTAATTGACGTCCGACAATTCCAATGAATTGATTACAGCACTTGCGTCGCCGGTGACGCTCGTAGATACTGAAATCTTTGCGTATTTGAGAGCGAGGCGTTGGAATGGATAACCGAGTTGAATGTATCGAAAAACGGGAACTTATCATATTTACCGGAAAATGTTGGTAGATTTAGCTTAGGCAACCGAACGTACTACTATCTGATTCGCGAACACTTGAGGAGAACGGAGAAAAGATGGACGATCGCAATGTCGGCGAAGGGGAAATGAGCTGGCGGATTCTACCGGATAACGCATAGAACGCTTCCTTGAAGCTTTCTTGATCGCTTTCGGATTCATCTAATGATTCTAGACGCAATTGCACATCGTTATATTCCGCCCAATATTGCTCGAGTTTCGTTTTCCGCTCTTCAAGTTGAGCCACTATTGACGGGCTAATGGCGACGATTGACTCTACATAAGTTCTGATATGCGTACATTATGCCTTTATGGTCGCGCACTGTCACTTAAGTATCGTCGCTTCTGGTTAGTCGACCATCTTGAATGTAAATGCGCATGCATTCACGCAACGGACGTAGCGGAGAGAACTTGGTTGGCAACGGAGACAATGGTCTTTCTTACCTTGTTACGCACGCAATTAATCCTCCTAGGAGGGGATAGATGCCTTCCAGTCGAACGTTGTTGGACGGAAATATTCCTTTCGCAGATGATGTCGTTGAGGAATGACTTCCATTGCACGTCGTCTGGATTGGGTCTTGTTTTCCACCGTCGACAGGATTCCGCTCGTAAAATGTTGATTCTTCGTCAGGATACGACGTAATATGAGCTGGGCTGCTCTCTGATGCTTAGACGTGGGCCTTGCGACTGCTTTATGAATTGTGTGCTGCCGCTGGTGCAACGCTTGCACTGATTGCTGCTACGCTTGTTTCATCTCGATGAGATATTCTTGTTTGACTGTCAAATTACTGCTCGCCACTTCACTGAGGCCAAATACTTGCGAGAATCCGGCTCGAAGGACCAAAGAAATGTTGGCGATCTTGCTGCGCGCGCGATGAACTCGTAATGGCGCGGCCACGCGATCACCATCCAAGCGTTTTCCGCGGTATTAATGCTTCGAGGGCACTTGGTCGAAAAAATGATATCTTCTCTGCTTTCCAAATTTTTATTAAATATGCCTCGAGCGCGGGCGAATGTGTT
>Ga0157362_1000315_pt1 | contig 15940 bp, 16 predicted proteins | sample AttlaeALBM3_FD_111480 | JGI IMG/M metagenome (GOLD analysis project Ga0157362, IMG submission 111480) | Fungus gardens microbial communities from leaf cutter ant in Ribeirão Preto, State of São Paulo, Brazil - Atta laevigata ALBM3 | ecosystem: Host-associated > Fungi > Mycelium > Unclassified ... | reverse complement strand
GCAGGTCGCCGTCCACAGCGAGATCGTTGTCGATCGTCGCGTGCAGATACTCACCGGACAGGTAGGGCGCCCAATGGTGCCACGGCCGCAGGCCCAGCTCCGCGTCCAGGCCGCGCGAAGTTTGCCCGCCGGCATTGATCGTCGACCCGGTCAGGACCCCGTTCAGGTCGAGGATCGTCGCGATCTGCCGGTTGGTGAAGTTGTAGTTGAAGGCCGTGACGCTGCCGATCAGCCAGTTCCCGTCATAGCGATAGCCCACCTCCTCGGCGATCGAATACTCGTCCTTGAGGTTGCTGGACGCTGCGTTGAGCTGCGCACCGGACGCGGGATCGAAGCTGTCGAACAACGTCGTCGCCGATGGTGTGCGAAAGTTTGTGGAGACGTTGGCGAAGATCTGGCTCCTGCCGTCGATCCGGTAGCGGATCGCGGCGCGCGGCAGCGGCTCCGCGCTCTGCTTGCCCGTATGGTAGGTGGCGCCGGGGATCGCGTTCCATCCTTGTCGATCGACCATCACCTCCTTGAAACCGAGGTCGAGCGTCAGCCTGTCTTGCAGAAGGGAGATCGTGTCGCCGGCGAACAGCGCGCGAACCTGCGTGATGCTGTGCGTGTCCTGCGCGAGAAGCTGCCGGCCGCCCGGCAGGATGATCGTGCCGCCGGACGCGTTGACCCAGATGTTGGACGGCGTGCCATCCTGGCTCACCGGGCTGAACGGCGCCGGCTCGCGATCGTCCGAGTAATCGTACCACGCGCCGATCACGAACCTGTTGTGGTTCCAGCGCCAGCTGAGCTTCGGCGTCAGCCCCGCGCGATAGCTCGCCTGAAGATAGTCGCTGACCACATCGACGTTGCCGTTGCTTGCGTTGGGCAGTGTCAGGCTTCCTGCGACCGGCTGATTGCCCTGGAACAGCCCGCTCGTCGGCAGCGTCTCGCCGCCCGGCGTGTTGCCATAGCCGTACTGCGCATAGGGAACGACATCGAGGGTAAGCGAGCGGCCCAGCTTCAGCGTCGTCGGCGCCAGCATGTAGAACAGCCGGTAAGGCTGCTGGTACATGCGCCAGTAATTCGTGTCGCCGACGCTGTAGGTGCCGTCGTAATTGTTGGAACCGCCGCGGCCATAGAGTTTCCAGTCCGCCTGCGTCGGCTGCGGGTAGGCGCTGGTGACGGCGTCGTTCCAGGTACCGATCAGGGACGTCCTGCTGCCGTCCGCCCATTCCCGGATAAACTTGAAATCGACGTGCTGGCGCTTGTCGCGTCCCGGCCCGCGCCAATTATCCGCCGCCTCATGCGAGTACGACACGAAGCCGCGTATGCCGCTGGCGCCAAGCTCGCCGGTGTCCAGGCGGATGAACGCGCGGTTCGTGTGGTAGGAGCCGTACGAGCCCTCCACAAACCCGCCAGTCGTCTTTGCCGGGTCGCGGAAGTCGAGCGACAGCAGGCCGCCGGCCGCGTTGATCACCGGCGTGTCGAGATCGCCCGTTCCCTGCGACAGGCCGATCGACTCGAGATTCTCCGTGTCCGCGAACTGGTTCGGATAGCCCGTGTAGTAGGCGATGTCGTTGAGCGGCATGCCTTCCAGCACGTAGCCGATCTCGTCGCTGCCGAGGCCGCGGATCGTGAGGTCGTTCTCCGCCGAAATGCCCAGCGGATCAGCACTCGCCGACACCGCACCGGGCAGCAGGGACACGAGCTGGAACGCGTTCTCGCTGGGCGCGGCCTTGCGCAGGAAGTCGGAGGAGACGGTGCTGAGAGATTTCGCTGCGGTCTCGGCCCGGATCAGCCCGCCCCCGGGCTGCGTGCCGACGGGACCATTGGCGGACGGATAGCCGGATTGTCCCGTGACGGTGATGGTTTCCTGCGCCGCGGCCTGAGCCGCACACGCCAACAACGACGCGCCCGTGAACAACAGGACGCAACTCGGGTGCGACGTCACCCATGTCATCATGCCTCCCTTCGCTGGAATGACCCAGATCAGGTTCGACGGGTTTGATCTCAGCCCGCCTCTGCGGACACCCCGGTCATGTGGCTGTCATTCTTCCTTCTTCGCGTCTCCGTCAAGTCACGGCACGGCGACGCCTCAGGCGGCCGCCGGCAGCGGTGCACCCAGCCGTCCGGCGATGTGATCCGCCACCCGGAGCGCGTTGGCGATGATGGTGAGCGTCGGGTTCACCGCGCCGATGGAGGGGAAGAAGCTCGCATCCGTGACATAGAGATTGTCCAGCTCGTGCGCCTTGCAGTTCGTGTCGAGCACGGAACTCTGCGGATCCGTGCCGAAGCGCAGCGTGCCGGCCTGATGCGCCGTGCCGCCGATCGGCGTGTCCTTGCCGAGGTAAAGCTCGCGCTCGAACAGTTGCGGGTGGATGTCGAGCTTGTTGCACATCCCGCGCAGCTTCTCCTTCAGGCGCTTCAGCCCCTCGAGGTTAGTCTGCGTGAGGTCGAGATGGACCTTCTCGTCCTTGTAGTAGATCCGGTTCTCGGGGCGCGGAAGGTCCTCGGTGGTCAGCCAGAAGTCGATCGAGTGCTTGGCGATGTAGTCGAACGGCATTTCCGGAAGCCACTGCAGGAACTTCGGCAAGCCCTCGCCATGCACCTGCACGCCGTCGGATTTGCCGACCATCTGGATATGGCCCAACGGAAACTCCCAGTCGTCGGCGCCGAAATAGAAGTCGTTCAGGCCCAGCGTCTTCTGGAAGCGCGTCGGGTTGGGGATCTTCGAAAGAGCCAGGATCGTCGAGTTATTGTGCCGCATATAGTTGCGGCCGACCTGATCGGAGCCGTTGGCGAGCCCGTTCGGATGCTTGTCGTTGGCGGAACGCAGCATCAGCAGCGCCGAGGACAGCGCACCGCACGCCGCGACGACAATGTCCGCGGTGAAGACGAGCCGCTCGCCATCGCGCACCGCTTCCACGCCCGTCACCGTGCGGCCGGACGCGTCTGTCGTCAGCCGTTCCACGTAGGTGCGCGTCAGCAGCGTGAGATTCTCGTGCGCCTTCAACGCGGGATCGACCACCACGACCTGGCTGTCCGCCTTGCCGTTGGTGGCGCACGGGTAGCCGTCGAACGCGTCGCATTTCACGCAGGCACTGTCCGGCAGCGGCACGCCGTCCTTCTCGTTCAGCAGCACGCCGACCGGCAGGTGGAACGGGTGGTGCCCCTGCTCCTTCAGCCCGTCGAACAGCTGCTGGATGCGCGGCTCATGCTGCACCGGCGGATAGGCATAGGGTTTGCGCGACCAAGGCTCCGTCGGATCCTCGCTGCGCAGGCCGTGCACGTGGAACAGCTCCTCCGCCGCCTGGTAGTACGGCTCGAACACGTCGTAGCCGACCGGCCAGGCCGGGGAGATGCCGTCCTTGTGCTGGAGCTCCCCGAAATCGCGTTCGCGCAGGCGGAACAGCACCGCCCCGTAGAATTTGCTGTTGCCGCCGACATAATAATGCAGGCCGGGGTGAAAGGTCTGGCCGGAGCTGCTGTACCACGTCTCCTTCGCCTGGTAGACGCCGTCGACGAACACGGCCTGGCTGTCCCAATTCTCCCGGCCACGCCGCAGATAATCGCCGCGCTCCAGCAGCAGGATGCGCTTGCCCGTCTGGGCCAGCTTCCAGGCCATGGACCCACCGCCCGGTCCCGAGCCGATGATGACGACGTCGTAGTGCTGGCTGCTGTTCATGGCGTGCTCCGGAGCGGCTGCACCGCGCAAACGTCGCCCGCATCGCCGCGTTGCAGCAACTTGATGTCGCAGAGCGCGTCTCTGTTCCTGGAAAAAGCAGGAGATCACGCGGTGATGGCTTCGAGCATTCTCGTCACCCTGGCCGTCCGCTACCTGCTGGTGGTGCTGTTCTTCCCCTTCAGTGCGCTCGACAAGATCCTGAATTTCAAGGGCGCGGTGGGTCAGGCACAGGAAATCCTCCCGTCCCGCGGCGCCGCCTCCGTGATGCTGATGGCAGGCCTTCTGGTCGAGATCATCATGCCGCTCGGCATCCTCACGGGCATCGCCGACCGGCTCGCCGCCTTCGTCATGGCCGGCTACTGCATGGTGACCGCCCTGCTCTGGAAGCGCTTCTGGGCGACGGGCGATTTCTGGGCCGGCGGCGACAGCAAGGGGCGCGGGCTGTTCTGGGACTTCCTGAAGAATTTTTCGCTGGCCGGCGGCTTCCTGCTGATCAGCTTCGGCACGGCGAGCGTCGCCAGCCTGGTGGCCGATCCGCTTTCCTCCACCCACCCCTACACCGACACGCACGAGGCGACGCGATGAGCGAAACCGCGCCGGGCCCCAAGCCGCGCATCCCGTACTGGCACCTCTACACGGACGGTGACGGTGTCAGCCGCTTCACGCGCTGTGCCATGAGCGAGCTCGAATGGAAGTCGCTCAGCAGCTCAGCCCAGTGGCTCGGCCAGAAGACCACGGACACCTTCTCCGTGCAGTTCATGGTCCTTCCGCCCGGCTGGTTCGGCGACTGGCACGAGAACCCGAAGCCGCAATGGATCATCCCGCTGTCCGGCCGCTGGTACGTGGAAGCGATGGACGGGCAGCGCATCGAGTTCGGGCCGGGCGAGATCCATTTCGGCGAGGACCAGAACACCAGGGAACGGGACGGCAAGCGCGGGCATCTTTCGGGAACGATTGGCGACCAGCCCTGCCTGCAGATGGTGGTGCAGTACGAGGAGGCACCCACGATCGACACGCCCTGCCGGTTCCGCTGACATGGCGTCCAGCACCAACCTGGAGCTCGACATCCGCGACCCGCGCTTCGAGCGCTACATCCTCCCGAACGCGACGCTGGACGTGCTGGCGGAGGGCATACGCTGGATCGAGGGTCCGGTCTGGATGGGCGACTGGAACTGTCTCCTGTTCCAGGATCTGCCGCGCAACCGCACCATGCGCTGGAGCGAGCAGGAGGGGCTGTCGGTCTTCCGCGCGCCGTCGAACTACGCGAACGGCCAGTATCGCGACCGGCAGGGCCGGCTGGTATCCTGCTCGCACCGCGGGCGCTGCCTGTATCGCACCGAATGGGACGGGACGATCACCACGCTGGTGACTCACCATGAGGGCCGGCGCCTGAACGCGCCGAACGATCTGGTGGTGAAGTCCGACGGCTCCATCTGGTTCAGCGATCCGCTTTACGGGCTGCTGAACGATTACGAGGGCGGCCGGCAGCAGAGCGAGCAGCCGCCAGCCCTCTACCGCCTCGACCCGGAGACGGGCGATCTCCGCGTCATGGCGGCCGATTTCGACGGGCCGAACGGCCTAGCCTTTTCCCCGGACGAGAAGCGGCTTTATGTCGCGGAAACCGGCGACCAGACGAAGCCGGACCCGAAGCAGTATATCCGCGTCTTCGACGTGTCGGCGGACGGCCTGACCCTCACGGGGGGCGACATCTTCCACAAGGTCGAGCCCGGCTATGCCGACGGCTTCCGGGTGGACGAGGACGGCAATCTCTGGACCGGCGCCGCCGACGGGGTGCACTGCATCGATCCGACCGGCAAGCTCCTCGGCAAGATCCTGCTGCCCTACACCGTCTCCAATCTCTGCTTCAGCGACCGCGCGCATAGCCGCCTGTTCATCGGCGGCTCCCACACGCTCTACGGGCTCTTCCTGAACCGCAGGGGCGCGCAATGGCCCTGATCGCCAGCATCCTGCGGGTCAGCCTGACCAGCGCGGACCCGGCGGTCCTCGCCGCCTTCTACCGCGACGTGCTCGGCTTCAGCGACGCGGCCGTCGTCCGCCAGCCGGCCAGCGAGTACGGGCTGGACGGCGGGCAGGCGACGGCGCACCGGCTGCGCCTGGGCGCGCAGGAAATCGAGCTGGTGGGCTTCGATTTCCCGGGCGCTCCCTACCCCGCCACCCGAACCAGCCATGACGCCATTTTCCAGCACATGGCGCTGATCACGCCGGATATGAACGCCGCATTGGCACGGCTGCGCACGGGCGGCGGCTGGAGCCCGATTTCCCGCGACGGCGTTCCCGTCCAGCTGCCCGCCTCCTCCGGCGGTGCCACGGCCTTCAAGTTCCGCGATCCGGAAGGCCACCCGCTGGAAATCCTGCAGTTCCCGCCAGACGCCGTGCCGCCGGTCTGGCAGGCGCGGGCGGCCACGCCGCTGCTCGGCATCGACCACACCGCCATCGCCGTGGCCGATGCCGCGGAAAGCCGCGCCTTCTACGGGCCTCTCGGCTTCTCCGTCAGTGCGCACTCGGTCAATCGCGGCCCGGAACAGGACCGGCTGGACGCGGCGGAGGCGGTCGACGTCGCCGTGTACGGCCTCGCCCCGCCGCAAACGACGCCGCATCTCGAGCTGCTGGCTTATGCGCGTCCGGCGCTCCGCGCAGGCCATGCCCGGCCGAACGACGTCGCCTGCACGCGCACCGTGCTGCATGCCGCCCACGGCATCGTGCCGCCCGGCGACCGCCTCCGGCACGATCCGGACGGCCACACGATCCTGCTCGTCGAGGACTAGAAGGACACGTCCACCGCCTGCGTTACGCGCAGGACCGAGACGTCCCCGGTCAGGGCCTTCCAGGCCGAGCGGATCGCCGCGATCTTCGCCTGTGTCGCCGAGTCGTCCGGCGCCTCGATCACCAGCATCTTCGAGGCCAGGCGCTGCGGCGCCCGGTCCGCCGGACCCTGCCATTGTCCGTAGGCGTCGATCACGCTGAAGCCGTCCGGGAAGAGCGGCGTCACCGTCCGGTCAAGGAAGCCGCGCCAGCGCGCTTCGGCCTGCGCGGGATCGCCGGCCGCCGGGTCGGTCGCCCCTGCGTGGCTCGCCAGGTCCCGCAGGCCGAAGAACAGCCTGGTTTCGGCCCAGCCGGTGGCCGCCGCGGGGTGTGCCGGATCGGGCGGTGCGGTGCCCGCGCATCCGGCGCACAGCAGCAGGAGAAGCGGCAGGATTTTTCGCGGCACCATGCCCGGTCTAGCCGATCGGCATGTTGCGGTTGAGGTGCCGCATGCCCGTGGCGATCGCCCAAATCGTCCACACCAGCCAGATCACCCCCAGGCCCCAGGGGATCACCATGAACACCAGGCCGAACCCGAAGGTGACGGCGCCCAGGCCGGCGATCACGGCGTGGAGGACGCCGATGGCGATCCAGGCCAGGACACAGTGCCAGAAGATGCGGATTTGCCATTCGAGGTGCGAGCGCGCGACGGCGCCGACGCGCCGGCGGCGGGAATAGGCCAGCAGCACGCCGACCAGGGCGGTGATGCCGGTGAAGAAGCCGACAATGTAGAGGATGTAGTTCAGGCTCGCGATGTCGCGGCCGGCATTGTCGACATAGCCGAAGGGCGTCTCGTAGCGCGTGTCGAAGACGTTCGGGCGGTAGGCCATGGAAAACTCCGATGCGGGATCAGGCCCGCTTCCGCAAAGCGCGTGCCAGCCGATCCGGACCCGGACGCAGCCCGCATACCGGGCGTTGCGGCCCTCCGGCGGCATGACCCGCCTGTGAGGAACTTCGAGACTAGTTGGCGGGATCCACCACAGGATGCGACTGCACGACCCGCTCCACCAGATAAAGCGGGCGCTGCTTCGTCTCGTTGAAGATGCGTGCCAGATATTCGCCGATGACGCCGAGCGTGGTCAGCTGGATGCCGCCCAGGAACAGGATCACCGCCATCAGGCTGGGATAGCCCGGCACCGGGTTGCCGATGATCAGCGTGCGCACCACGATGATGCCACCATACAGCACGGCCAGCGCCGCCACGAGCAGGCCGAGATACATGGAGATCTTGAGCGGCGCCACGGTGAAGGAGGTGATCCCCTCCAGCGCGAAGTTCCAAAGCGACCAGTAGTTGAAGCTGCTCCGCCCGCCGGTCCGGGGCGCCCGGTCGTAGAGCACCGCCTGCGACGGGTAGCCGATCCAGGCGAACAGGCCCTTCATGAAGCGGTGCCGCTCGCGCAGGGCGAGAAGCGAGTCCAGCGCGCGCCGGCTCAGCAGGCGGAAATCGCCCGTATCCGGCGGCATCACCACGCGATCGCCGATCCGCTCCATCAACCGGTAGAACAGGGAGGCGGTCGCCTTCTTCATCCAGCTTTCGCCGCTGCGGGAGCGCCGGCGCGCGTACACCATGTCCACGCCCTCCTGCCACACCGCGACCAGCTCCGGGATGACCTCCGGCGGGTCCTGGAGGTCCGCGTCGATGACCACGACCGCACCCTGCGCCCGCACATGGTCGAGCCCGGCGGTCAGCGCGATTTCCTTGCCGAAATTCCGGCTCAGATTGACCAGGGTCACGTCCGGCGACGCTGCCGCGAGCGCCTCCATCACGTCCCAGGTCGCGTCCCGGGAACCGTCATTGACGTAGACCACGCACCAGGACAGCCCGATCTGCGCCATCACCGTCGTCAGGCGGGCATGAAACTGCGCGAGGCCGGCCGCTTCGTTGAAGCACGGAACGACAATTCCGAGCACAGGCCGTGCCGCAGGCTCAACCACGCTCATGGGCGCGCCGCCTCCCCTGCGCTGCCAATGGCGAGTGGCGCCAGTCCGATCCGCCGGACGAACAGGCCGAGGGCGCGCCTGTCGGACGACACGCCCAGGCTCGCGGGACTGACGGGCGCGGCGATGCGCAACGCCAGCCTGACCTCGCGCCTCCCCCCGTCGGCCTGCGCGGGCACCGTCACGGACAGGCGCGACTCCGGCCCCGGCGCGGGACGCCATGTCGAGAGGACGGTGTCGTTCCACAGGATCGTGACCGAAGACGCCGGCCGGCCGGGAATGGCGTACGGCATGGCGTCGATCGTCAGCCGCAGCGCGGACGCAGGCGAAAGGGTCGGAGGAAGCGCGAAGACCAGGTCCGCCTCCGGGCCGACCGTCCAGCGGCCCTCCGGCTCCGCCGCGCCCCAGCCGTCGTCGCCGGGGAACGGTGCCGCCGACCCCGGCGTCTCGCGGCCGAACGTCAGCACGAACCGGTCAGGCGCCTCCGCTGCGGCCGGCGGGCCGAGGGTCCAGCCAGCCGCCCTGAGGTCTAGGCCGCAGAGCCCGTCCAGCCGGTGCGCGCGCATATAGGCCGCGATCGCCGCACGAGTGGGAGGAAGGTGGCTGTAGAGCTCCCAATCCGGCGGGTCGAAGGTCGAGATCCCGTTGATCGTCGGCAGGCCGGTCCATTCGGCCAGGATCATCGCATCAACATTGTGTCGGTAGATCGCATCCACCTCCACCACCGGCGGCGGTCCGTCGACGGTCGCCATGTAGAAGGCGCGGCAGGCAGGCGGCGGCGGGGGCACGCGGTGGAGCATAGCCATCCAGGCTGGCCGGTCGAGGCCCTGTCCACCGTCCACGTTCACCTCCTCGGCGAACAGCAGCGCCGTGAGGGCGAGAAGAACCGGCACCGCGACGCCCCGGCGCGCCAGCCGCTCCAGCACGATCATCGCCAGCAGCACGACCGGGATCTCGAGGAACAGCAGGTCCCGGGACACGACGCGGATGGCGGACGCGCCCGGCACCCACCGGTAGGCGAGGTGCCAGAGCGTGACGCCGTGGACGCGCAGGCACAGGACGAACGACAGGATCGTCGCCAGCGCCAGGGCGCGGCGGACGATGGCACCCGGACCAACCACAGGGCGGCGCAGCAACATGATCATGCCCGCCCCCGCCATGACGAGCAGCAGCGGTGGCATGCCGACCGTGTGCTCGCCCATCTCCGGGAAGCCCGGACGGAAGGTGGCGGTCAGCAGGCGGTCGAGCGGACCGCCGAGAAGGTTGCCCCGCCCCAGATGCAGCAGGTCGAGTGGCGATGGCAGATAGGCCTGGACCTCGGAAAAGCCGTGCCCGCCGGTTTCGCGCATCTTCGGCAGATAGACGAGGGCGAACGGGACGAGGGCCAACACCAGGGCGACGCCGCTGATGAGCAGCGGCCCGAGACCGTGGCGCACGATGTCTGCCACATGGCGCAGCTCACGCCGCGACAGCGCCAGCGCCAGCAGGCACAGCACCAACAGCAGGCCGAACAAGGTGGCGAACCACAGCATGTAGAAGGCGGAAAGCGCCCACACGCCGTAGAGCAATGCCGCGGCGCAGCCCCAGCCGGTACTGCGGAGCGCCGACACCGGCAGAGCCCGCCACATCCTGCAGCCGCACCAGAACAGGAACGGTGCCAGGACAATCGTCAGCAGCTGCTGGTGCAGCGCGTGCAGGTACATGCTGTTGGCGACGGTGAAGAGGGCGGCACCGGCCAGAGCGAACCCCGGCGCCAGGCCCGTCAGCTCCACCGCCAGGAGGTAGAAGCCGAACACGCCCGCGCCGCGCAGGACGATGTTGACGATCTCGCTGGACAGATAAGGGTCGAGGCCGACGCTGCGCGGCAGGCTGTAGATCAGGCCGTACAGGAAGTATCCGTCATTGTACCCGAGCGTGTCCGGGTACGGGGCGAAGTATGCCGTCCTGTTCCACGCGTCCGCCCCACGCAGCACGTTGTACCAATGCTCGAGTATGCTGACCTCGATGGTCCCGTCGTACGGGACGCCGGTCAGCAGGGTGAACCCGTTGCCCAGCTGCACCCGCCACAGAAAAACGAGGCAGCACAGCGCCACAATGCAGAGGGCGAGAAGACGGCCGGCGCGACGGTCCATCAGGCGCGCCCCCAGAATGCGCTGCCCTACGACCCGCTCTCTCGGCACCCGGTTCTCCGCCGTGTGCATCCTGTCGCCCTACTCGGCCTTGAACAGCTTGAGGTCGAGCCGCTTGCCGGTGGAGTAGTTGATGCCTGCAATGCTGGCCAGCTGGCGCACCGGCAGGTGTCGTCCCGCCAGCGCGTGCCGGAAGGCCGCCTCGTCCCGCGTGCCGACCAGGGCCAGCCCGCAGGTGCGGTCGCCGTCGAGGAAGGCGGCCGCGCCGGCGGCATCGACGAGGCGCGTGTCCTGCCCCGCCAGGAACACCAGGCTCGGCTCGCTGAAGGAGGCGGAAGCCAGCACGCTGGTGGGGCAGGGCTTCACCAGGTCGACGGTGCGCGCGATGCGCGGGCTCAGCCAGATGGTGGAAAGGTTGGGCACCAGCACGGTGAAGATGCCGAAATAGCTGATGATCGCCGCCCCCGCCGCCGATAGCAGCGCGTCCTGCGCGCGGCCGCGAAGAAGCAGCACGGCCGCCACCAGAACGAGCGGCAGCGACAGCACGGGGATGAGATACGCCACCGGCGGCACCATGCCCTGCAGGCGCCACAAGAGCACGGGGCCGGCGAGCGTCAGCGCGATCCCGATGCCGAGCCAGAGCAGGCCATACGCCCCAATTAGCACCCGGCCCCACCAGGCGCGGGGAAAGCGCAGGCCGCCCGCCTGGGCGACGGCCGCGGCCGTCAGTATGGCGATCGCCGGATAGGTCGGCAGGACGTAGTGCGGCAGCTTGGTGGCGATCAGCTCGAAGACGATCCAGTGCGGCACGATCCAGCACAGGAGAAACCGCACGGAGGCGCTGCGGCGTCGCAGCCAGACGAAGGGGATGGCCAGGGCCGCGAACAGGGAGCCGGGCCAGAAGGCGATGGCGAACACGGCGAGGTGGTAGCCCGGCGGGAGGCCATGCGCCTGCTGACCGGATGCGACCTTGCCCAGGAAGTTGGTGCCGACCGCGCGCTCGAAGAAGGCGCCGTGGCTGACGACGGCGATCGCGATGCACCAGGGCAGCACGATCAGCAGCATCAGCGGCACCCCCCAGCCGGGCCGGAGGCGGCGCCACCAGCCGATCCGCCGCTCGATCGCCGCCAGCGCCAGGGGCGTGCCGAAGCCCGGGATCAGGATCACCGGACCCTTCAGCATCAGCCCGACGCCGAGCGCGATCCAGTAGAGGGCGGCGATCGCCGGCGGCGTGCGGCGCTCGCTGTCCCGGTCCTGCCAGGCGCGCAGCAGCGCAGTTTCCGCCGCCAGAACGGCGGCCAGAAGGCAGGAATCGATGGTGGCCATGCGGCCTTCGGCCGTCATCAGCACGGAGACGCCCAGCAGAAGCGCCGCGAACAGGCCGGTGGAGAGGCCGAACAGCGACACGCCGAGCCGGGCGGTCAGCAGCACGGACAGGATGACGGCCAGCAGTGTGGGGATCCGGTAGGCCCAGACCTGCCGCTCGCCTGCCGTGCCCGTTGCCGCGACGGCGGCCGCTTCCAGCCAGTAGATGCCGGCCGGCTGCAGGTAGCGCGGCTGATCCTGGAAGCGCACGTCCACGTAGTTGCCCGAGCGCAGCATCTGCGCGGTGGCCTCCATGTAGCGCGGCTCGTCGCGGTCGAGCGGCGGCAGGGCCGCCCGGCCGGGGAGGAACAGGGCCAGCACGATGGCGGCAATAAGGGCATAATGGCGTGCGGTGAGGGACATGGGAGGCGCTCCGCCGGAGCCGGAGGCGCTTCGGCCCCCGCGCCCCGCAGCCGGGAACTCTAGCGTTCGGTCAGGCGGCCGGGGATGTGGGTGCGGTTCTGCAGCCACATCACGCCCATCAGGTCCCGGATGCCGACAAGCGCGCGGTTCAGGTTGGTGTATTTCGAGCTGCCGTGCAGCCGGCGGCGGTGATGCACCGGCTTGAGCAGGAGCTGGCTGCCGTAATGCTGGAACAAGGCCGGCAGGAAGCGATGCACGCCCTCGAACTGCGGCAGCCGCAGGAAGTCGGCGCGGCGGAACAGCTTCATGGGCGCGCCCGTGTCCGGGCAGCCATCGTTGAGCAGGCGCCGGCGCAGCCCGTTGGCGAAGCGGGTGGCGAAACGGCGGGACGCGTTGTCGTTGCGCTTGAGCCGGACGCCGACGACCAGCGGGCCGGGCGAGACGTCGCCAGCAGCCAGCGCCATCTCCAGCATCGGCGGGATTTCACGCGGATCGTCCTGACCGTCGCCGTCGATGGTGGCGATCCAGGTGCCGCGCGCGGCCTCGATGCCCGTGCGCAGGGCCGCGGACTTCGCGCAGCGCCGGTCATGACTGATGACCCGGAGCTGCGGCAGGATGTCGCGTGCTGCCAGCAGCCGCGCCACCGTGTCGTCGGTGCTGCCGTCGTCGACGAACACCACCTCGAACGAACCCACATCCCGCAGGGCGTCCGCGATCTCGGCGCACACGGGGCGGATGTTCTCCCCCTCGTTCAGCACCGCGGCGACCACGGACAAGCGCGGCGCGTCAGCCTCGGTCATGCGACACTGCGGCCCTTATGCGGCGACGCGGGTCGAGAAGGAGGCCGGCAGCGCCGCGATGGCGCGGTCCACCAGGGCGGCATCCGCCTCCGGCGTGAGCGCCTCGGCGACCGCGGCGCGTGCCGCTTCCGTCGCGACGTCGGCCGCAACCGTGCGCACTTCCGTCACTGCCGCGCGCTGCGCCGCCGCGATCCGGTCCTGCGCCATGCGCTCGCGGCGCCTGGCGGTCGCCTCGGCGTCCCGCTGGGCCGCTTCCGCGATCCGGACGGCCTCGGCCTTGGCATGCTCGACCATGGCGGACGCCTCGGCGAGAGCGGTTTCGCGCTCGGCCTTCGCCTCGGCCAGCATGGCCTCCGCTTCCCGGCGGAGGCGGGCCGCCTCGTCGAGCGCGGTGCGCACGTCGGCGGCACGCTTGTCCAGCATCGCCGCCAGCGGACGCCACAGGCGCCCGCCGAACAGCACGAAGAAGAGCACGAAGGAGACCGCGTACCAGAAGCGCGGCTCGTGCAGGAGATCACCGAACGACATGATCCTCGCCTTTTCCCCTGTCCCGCCTTAGCCGGCCGGATGGGCGGCGAGCGCCCGGTCCACCTTGGCGTCCACGAGCGCGCGATCCGCGCCCTGCCCCGTCAGCCGCTCCACCAGGGCCTGCGCCGTGTCGGACGCGACGGCACGGAGCGAGCCGAGCGCCGCGCGCCGCGCGTCGGCCACCTCGGCCTCCGCCCGGGCGATCTCGCCCTCGAGCCGCTCGTTCATCTCACGGGCGCGGGAAGCCGCCTGCTCACGCGCTTCCGCAACCACCTTCTCGACGATGGCGCTGGACTCCGCCGCCGCATCCCGCCGTGCCCGGCGAAGCTCCTGCGTCGCCCGGTCCGCTTCCTCGCGCGCGGCCTTTGCCGCGTCCAGGTCGCCCTCGATCCGGCTGCGGCGCTCGGCCAGCACGGACGCCACGCGCGGCAGCGCCGAACGGCTGAGGATCAGGTAGAGCAGCAGGAAGATGACCGCGCCCCAGAACACCTGGCCGGTGGTCAGGGGGTTGCGGAAATCCAGCTGCGGCATGCCGGCGGCGAAGGCCGGCGCACCCGACGCGACAAGTCCCGCCCCAGCCAGGGCGCCGATCGGCGCACCGAACCGTGCACCGTTCAGGACGGCGACGCCCAGATCGGCGACGCTCCGGCGTCGTCCCATGGCTGCGAGACCCACCGCGACCTCCCTTTGTGTCAGACGAACAGGATGATGAATGCGATGACGAGCGCGTAGAGGGCGACCGCTTCCGTCAGCGCGAAGCCGAGGATGCCGAGGCCGAACACGTGCGGGCGCGCCGCCGGGTTGCGGGCGATCGAGCTCACCAGGGAGGAGAAGATGCTGCCGATACCGACGCCGACGCCGGAGAGAGCGATCACGGCGAGACCGGCGCCAATGTAGCGTGCGGCGGCGAGATCCATGGGGAAGGTCCTTATCGTAAGATCGTGAGACGAAGGGTGGAAACAGACGCCCGCCCGGCAGACGCGCTCAGTGCGCGACCGCCTCGCGGAGGTAGATGCAGGTCAGGATGGCGAACACATAGGCCTGCAGGCCGCCGACCAGCAGCTCGAGGGCCATCAGCGCCACGTTGATCGCGAGCGGCGCGATCCCGAGCACCGGGCCGATGATGTGGATGCCGCCCAGCATGACGATGAAGGCGGCGAACATCTCGAACATCACGTGGCCGGCCATCATGTTGGCGAACAGTCGGACCGACAGGCTGATGGGGCGCGACAGGTAGGACAGGATCTCGATCGGCACGAGCAGCGGCGCCAGCGCGACCGGCGCGCCTTCCGGCATGAAGTGCGCGAAGAACTTGAAGCCCTGCTCCCGCAGAGCCACCAGCAGCCCGACCACGAACACCAGCAGCGCGAGCGACGCGGTCACCGCGATGTGGCTGGTGAAGGTGAAGGAGCCGGGGACCAGGCCGATATAGTTGCCGACCAGGATGAAGGCGAAGAGCGTGAAGATGAAGGGGAAGAAGCGACGCCCTTCATGTCCGATCTGGTCGTGCGCCATGTCGTAGACAAAGGTGTACAGCAGCTCCGCCGCCGCCTGGAGGCGGCCGGGCACGATCGCGCGCGGGCTCATGCCCACGTAGAGAAGCAGCAGGATCAGCGCGGAAGCGATCAGCATCAGCAGGTTGGACTGGCTGAACCGCAGGGACGTGCCGAGCGCGCCAAGGACCGGGTGCAGCTCGAACTGACCCAGTGCGTCGATGGTGTGTCCGCCCGCCAAGACCGTTTCCCCTAACCGCCCGGTGGCCCGGGCATTTTTCCTGGCGCCACGATGCGCCAGACATTGATCATACCAGCCGCGCCGCCCAGCAGAACGAACAGGATCAGGAACAACGGCTTCGTCTTCAGCAGGTGATCCAGCCCCCAGCCGATCGCCAAACCCACCAGGAGCGCCGAGACGAGCTCGATGCCGACCCGGAAGAACACCCCGAGGGACGATGCGTCCTGCGGTGCCTGGTCTGTGCCCTTGGAAGGCGGCCTGTCCAGGCCCTGCCTGGAACGCGCCTCCTTCAGACGCTGGTCGAAGGATGTCCTGAAGCCGGGCCCGTCCTCATCCATGGCTCGCACCTCCTGGCAGGCGCCCGCGCTCACTAACGGCGGGCTCCGGGAGTGTCAAGGAAGCACGCCGTTCCAACAATCTGTTTCCGATCAATCGTCTCCGAGCTGCCATAAAGCAGGCAGCATCGCCGGATCGACATTGCCGCCGGAGAGCAGGATACCGACCCGCAGCCCCTCCGCCGGAACGGCGCCGGACAGCAGGGCCGCCGCGGCCAGGCAGCCCGTCGGCTCCACCAGGATCTTCATGCGCTCGAGCAG
>Ga0157362_1000314_pt1 | contig 15940 bp, 14 predicted proteins | sample AttlaeALBM3_FD_111480 | JGI IMG/M metagenome (GOLD analysis project Ga0157362, IMG submission 111480) | Fungus gardens microbial communities from leaf cutter ant in Ribeirão Preto, State of São Paulo, Brazil - Atta laevigata ALBM3 | ecosystem: Host-associated > Fungi > Mycelium > Unclassified ... | reverse complement strand
CGCGTTGGACTGCGGCGCGTTCGACTGCGGCGCGTTGGACTGCGGCGCGTTCGACTGCGGCGCGTTGGACTGCGGCGCGTTCGACTGCGGCGCGTTGGACTGCGGCGCGTTCGACTGTGAAGGCTCGTGCGATGAGGGCTGGGGGGCCGCGGGCCCACTGCCCTTCGGCACGTTCTGCATGGGCCCGCCCGCCGGGTTGGGAATCAGCCCGGTGCTGGGGAACTGGTTGCCGTCCGGCCCGATGCCGACGGGCAGCGGGCCCTGCCCCGGAGCCGTGTCGCCAGGCGGCGGGTTCTGCCCCGGTTGGACGTTGCCCGGTAGCGGGTTGCTGCCCTGCTGCAATACGCCGCCCAGCGGGTCCCCACTGGGATCCGGGTCGTTGCTCGACGGGCCCGTACCGGGGCTCCGACCGCCTTTCTGCAGATCACCCGGAGCTGGGACGCCGATGGCCGGCACGGTCGGGACCGGTGCCGTCCTGAACGCGGGTGCCGATGCCGCGACCGAGGCGCCGGCCGTCGCGGGCACGCCCGCCAACAGCACGCCCGCGCACAGCGCGAGCCGATACCGCCTTGCACTGAACATTTCCCCACCCCTTGTCCGCGTCGAACGCCTGATGCGTGCTCATCCCCCGGTTCCCCGGCTCGGGCTGGTGGCCCGGCTCAACACCACCCTGCCGGGCAATTGCGGCAAACAGGCCGAAATTGCTCCGTACGGGTCAATGACCGCGAATGTTCCGAATCCCCCAAATCGTGCCAAGTCAACCCGATACGGCCGCCGAATCGGCGCATCACCGCTCGTGCCCGCGTGTCGAGCGGGGTTCAGCGCAGGACGCGCAGGGTCGGCAGACCGGTAGGAACGCCGTCGCAGATCAGCCGACCGAGCGCGACCAGATCCAGGTGATCCGCCACCAGGTCGGCCAGCGAGTCGAGTCGACGGCGCCGAACGGCGGCGAAACTGACCATCGTCGACGGGGTGAACTCGGCCCCGGCCAGCTCGGCCACCTCGGCGAGGAAGGCCCGGCGGAAAGCGTCACACTCCATCACGCCGTGCCAGCTGGTGCCCCACACCGCGCCCCGACGCACCCCGTCCAGGAAACCGGTCGTCCCGGCATCGCGGGACACGACCCCGTGATGGATCTCGTAGCCGTGCACCGGGACTCCGTATTCGCTTCCGGTGGTGCGGCCCACGGACTTGTCCACGGAGAACTCCACCGAGCAGGGCAACAGCCCCAGGCCCGCCACCGTGCCGGAGCCCGACTCGACCTCGTCACGGATCTGGCGGGCCATCATTTGGTAGCCACCGCAAATGCCCAGCAGCGGGCCGCCTGCCCGGGCACGTGCGACGAGCGCGTCGGCGAGACCGCGCGCTCGCAACCACGACAGGTCCGCAACGGTGGCCCTGGTGCCGGGCAGCACGACGAGGTCTGCTTCGTCCAGCTGCGCCGGGTGGTCCACGAAGCGCACCGACACGCCCGGTTCGGCCGCCAACGCGTCAACGTCGGTCAGGTTGGAGATGCGCGGCAGTCGGATCACCGCCACCCGCAGCCCGGCCTCCGGCCCGGCCGGGTCCACCCGTCCCCGCAGCGCCAGGGAGTCCTCGACGTCCAGCCACAGGTCCTCGCGCCAGGGCAGCACCCCGTAGACCTGACGTCCAGTCATCTCTTGCAGGGCCGTCAGGCCCGGCTGCAACACCCGGCCGTCGCCGCGGAACTTGTTGACCACGAAACCGGCAATCATCGACTGATCGGGGGGCTGGAGGATGGCCAGGGTCCCGAACATCGCCGCCAGCACCCCACCTCGATCGATGTCTCCCACCACGATCGTGGGGAGCCCGGCAGCGCGGGCCAGGCCGAGATTCGCGATGTCCTGGTCCCGCAGATTGATCTCGGCCGGGCTGCCCGCGCCCTCGCACAGCACCACGTCGAAGCGCGACCGGAGGTCGTCCAGTGACGCCAGCACGACGTCCATCAGGCGCGGCTTGAGCTCGTGGTAGGACAGCGCGTCGAGCTCCGCCACTGCTCGCCCGAGCAGCACCACCTGTGAGTGCCGATCGCTGCCCGGCTTGAGCAGGACCGGATTCATGGCGGTCTCCGGCTCGACGCCGGCCGCGGCGGCCTGCACCGCCTGGGCCCTACCGATCTCGCCGCCGTCGGCTGTGACGAAGGAGTTGTTCGACATGTTCTGGGCCTTGAACGGGGCGACGGACACGCCCTGCCGGTGCAGAGCCCGGCACAACCCGGCCACCACCACGCTCTTGCCGGCGTCCGAGCTGGTGCCCGCCACCAGCAGCGCGCCCCTCACGATCGCCGCCAGGCGAACGCAACCGCCGCGACGGTGGCGGCGACGGTGACTGCGCGGCTCAACCTGACGGCCCGTTGGATGTCCGGGAGTGCCGGTGCCCGACCGGCACCGCCCAGAACCGGCCGGTGCTCCACCCGCTCGCCGTAGCGATTCGCTCCGCCCAACCGCACCGCCAAAGCCCCCGCGGCCGCGGCCTCGCACCAGCCCGCGTTCGGGCTGGGGTGCGCACGTCGGTCGGCCCGCAGCACCCGAGCCGTCGCGCTCGGCCGCCCGCCCACGACGCCGGCCACGGCCACGGTCAACACTCCGCAAGCGCGCGCGGGAATCAGGTTCGCCAGATCGTCCAACCGCGCCGCGACCCTGCCGAAACGCAGGTATCGCGCGTTGCGATAGCCAACCATCGCGTCGATGGTGTTGATCGCACGATGGCCGAGCAGCCCCGGAACGCCTGCCACCGCGCCCCACCACAGCGGCCCGACGGCGGCGTCGCCGGTGTTCTCGGCCACGGATTCGACCGTGGCCCGCACCAGTTCCGCCGGGCCCGCACCGGTGGCGTCGCGGGCGCACAGGTGAGCCAGCCTCCTCCGCGCCGCCGGCAGGTCGTCGGCGGCCAGGAGGTTTGTCATCGCCCGGGCCTCGCGGGCCAGGGACGTCCCCCCCAGCACCGCCCACGCGGCTGTCGCGGTGGCAGCGCTCCGCAGCGTCGGGTGGTGCCGGGTCGCGCGCTCGAGGCCTACGCCGATCAGCACCGGCACCGCGGCGCACCCCGCCGCGTACGCCGCGCCGGCCGCCACCGAATCCCGCCACACCCGACGTTCGAGGGCAGCCGCGGCCGAACCAAAGGCTGCCACCGGGTGTCTACGACGCGGGTCGGCGAACAACGAGTCGAGCAATACCCCGAGCCCCAGGCCGACCGCGCGAGCCCTGCCGCCAGCCCCCACCTCGCGCCTCCAGTTGCACCGTCGCCCTGTGAGTGACGCTATCCCGCGGCGAACCGGACCGGCTCAGGTGAGCAGCCGCACCACCGCGAACACACCGACCGCGACGACCACGGCACGCAGGACCGGAGCCGACATCCGTCGACCGAACCTGCCACCGATCAGCCCACCGGTGATCGAGCCGGCCGCAATCAGTCCGGCCACCCAGCCGTCCACATGATGCACCGTCAGAAAGAGCACCGCGGCCACCGCGTTGGCGGTCCATGCCAGCACGTTCTTGGCCGCAATCACGCGCTGGAGGTCGGCTTCGCCGGACATCGTGGCCAGCACACCGATCAGCAGGACGCCCTGCCCGGCCCCGAAGTAACCGCCGTAGACACCGGTGGCCGCCACCCCGCCGGCCATGGCCACTCCGCGCGCCCCGGTTCGACCCGGCCGGCGAGCCAACGCCGCCGTCAGTTGCGGCTGGACAGCCACGAGCAGGCACGCACCCACGATCAGCGGCACCACGATCACCCGGAAGGTGCCCGCCGGGAGCGTGAGCAGCAGCGTGCCGCCCGCAAGCGCACCGACGGTGGTTATCGGGCACAACTGAGCCAGCCGCCCGCCCTGTCCGGCCAGTTCCCGTCGGTAGGACCAGACCGCGGCGGCGGAACCCGGCACGAGTCCCACCGTGTTGGAAACGTTGGCCAGCACCGGCGGATAGCCCAGCGCCACCAGCGTTGGGAACGTCAGCAGCGTGCCCGAACCGACGATCGCGTTGATGGCGCCCGCCGCGAGCGCGGCGGCGAGGATCGCGACTGCGTGCCAGAACGACACCTGGCTCAGCCGACCGGTTGCGAAGCGGGTCGCCGGCTCGCCGGGGCGGCTGTCCCCCGGTCGGGTGAGTGCATTTGTGGCGACCCCTTGCGTCCCAACAACCTCTATCCGACAGCAAGGGTTCCAGACCGAAAGTCGGCTATGTGTCAAGCCAGCCCTGCGTGGCGCCGGATGCTTCCGGCGGGCCTTGTCGTGGCCTCGGCCGCGATGCTCATCGGGACCCTCCATTCCGCCGACGCCGCAACAACCGCCACGTGGGACCGACTCGCCGAGTGCGAGAGCGGTGGGGACTGGATGGCCAACACGGGCAACGGGTACTACGGGGGATTGCAGTTCGCCGCGCAGACCTGGCGGGACTACGGGGGAACCGTGTACGCCCCGCGTCCGGATCTGGCCGCTCGGGCCCAGCAGATCACCGTTGCCGAACGCCTGCTGGCCGCGGCCGGGTGGAAGCCGTGGCCGGCCTGCTCGCGTCGGCTGCACCTGACCGCGGCCGACGCGCTGGGCACGCCCGACGTGTCGCCGCCGGCCGGGGTCCCGCTGCCCACGCCGGTCCCGACCGCAGCCGAACCGTCTCCCAGCCCGGCGCCGACCGCGTCGGTCGGCCCGCTCCCGTCGGTCAGCCCGGTCCCGTCCCAGAGCGCGGCGCCGGCGGCACCGTCGGTGAGCCCCGCTCCGACGCCGGGTCAGTCCGCCGGCGCGGCCACCGGATCGGCCAACAGCGCCGCGAACCGACCGCCCGCCTGATGCAGCGTGAGCGGCAGGCCGAAACAGGCGCTGAGGTTGGCCGAGGTGAGGGTCGCGCCCAGCTCCCCGGCCGCCACCACTCGGCCCTCGCGCAGCATCAGCACGTGTGTCATCCCGGCGGGAATCTCCTCCACGTGGTGGGTGACCATGATGATCGTCGGGGCGGTCGGGTCGTGCGCCAACCGGGACAGCCGCCGCAGCAGGTCCTCCCGCCCGCCCAGATCCAGCCCCGCGGCGGGTTCATCGAGCAGCAACAGCTCCGGATCGGACATCAACGCCCGGGCGATCTGGACCCGCTTCCGTTCCCCCTCGGAGAGGGTGCCGAACCGGCGCTCGGCGAATCCGGCCATGCCCATCAGCGCAAGCAGCCTTTCGGCACGCTCGGCGTCCAACTGGTCGTAGCGCTCCCGGAACCGACCCACGACGGCATACGCCGCGGTGAGTACGACATCGCGAACCCGTTCCTCCCGCGGCAGTCGATCCGCCAGCGCGGCGCTGGCCAACCCGACTCGCGGCCGCAGCTCGAAGACGTCGGTCTCGCCCAGGACCTCACCGAGGATGGCGGCCCATCCGGACGTGGGAAACAGATGCCCGCCGATCACCTGCAACAACGTGGTCTTCCCGGCACCGTTCGGACCGAGCACGATCCACCGCTGCCCCTCCTGGACCTCCAGGTCGACCGCGTCCAGCAGCCGGGCGCCGTCGCGCACCACGACCAGTGAGGCCAGGTCGAGGACCAGCGCGGCGGATTCGGTGCGGGCGGTACGCGCCGGGTGCGGGATGCTCATCGTGCCCAAACTACGGCAGGGCCGCCCGCTCGCCTCGGCTCGCCCGTACGCGTCGTCCCCGGGTTGACCGGCAATCAACCCGTCCCGGATCTACGCTGATACCCCATGGACGTCGTGTTGCGCTCGGGGCGCCTCGTGGCCTGGGGCAATGCCGTGCTCGCCGGCCTGGTGAGCCCGGACACGGCTGCCGATCGGGTGCGCGCGGGGGACGGCTCGCACCGCATGTTCGACACGCCCCGGCCCGGTAGCCGGGATCACCAGCTCGGCGACGGCGCACCCCCCGGCGGAACGACGCTGCCGATGCTGCTGGCCGGCCTGCGCTCCGCGGGCATCCACGGGCTGGTGCTGGTGCTGCCGGTCCCCGGTGATCCGTTGGGCCTGCCCGGCCCATCGCATTTCAATGAGCGGGCGCTCGAGGCAGGCGAGGCCGTGCTGACGATGGGTCCGGTCTGCTGGGGGATCGTGCCGACCGTCAGCCCCCCCGACCCGGACGGACCACCCGGCACCGTCGTGCACTGGCGGGCCGAGACGGTCAATGCCCGCGCCGGACTGGATCTCCCGTCGCTGAGCGAGGCGGAGCGGAGCCTGATCGCCACCGCCCGCGAGGTGACCGCGGGTGTGGCCGCGCTGGATCTCGCGCGTTGGCGGCCGCAGCTCGCCGAGGCGCTGGCCGCGATTCGAAACGGAACCGGAGCCGAGGGCCTGGCACCGGGCTATCCGGGTCGGGCGCATCGGGTGCTGGCGCTCGCCCAGCGGTTGGGCGCCATCGCCGATCTGGTGTGCACCGACGCGGGTGGCGCAGCCGGGGTCGGCGCCTCGGCCGCACGGGACGCGTTGCTGCGGCCACTGGCGACCGCGGCCAGGCGGGCCACCGTGGCCGCCTTCAACTGCGTCGTCGAGGATCGGATCGCCGGAGCGTCGATCACCTGACCGAAAGTTCGGCGTACAGGGCGTGGGTTTTGGCCGCCACCGTCGACCAGGAGAACTGCGTCACCGCCCGCTCACGGCCGGCCTTGCCCAGGGCGGCGGCCCGACTCGGGTCACGCAGCAGCTCGTTGACCGCCGCCGCGAGATCCGCGGCGAAGGCGGCGGGCTCCACGGGGGTACCGGTCCCGTCGTCCGCCGATTGGAGGGGGACCAGCAAGCCGGTCTCACCGTCGACGACAACCTCGGGGATGCCGCCGACGGCAGTCGCCACGACCGCGGTCTCGCAGGCCATCGCCTCAAGGTTCACAATCCCCATCGGCTCGTACACCGATGGGCACACGAACACGGTGGCGTGGCTGAGGAACTGCACGATTTCCTGGCGAGTCAGCGACTGCGACAACCAGAAGACGCCGCGCCGTTCGCTCTGCAGCAGGTTCACCAATCCGGTGACCTCGCCGAGGATGTCCGGGGTGTCCGGGGCGCCCGCGCACAGGACGATCTGCGCCTCGCGGTCGAACGATCGCGCCGCCCGCAACAGGTAGGGCAGGCCCTTCTGTCGGGTGATCCGACCGACGAACACCACCGCCGGCCGTTCGGGGTCCACGCCCTGACACGTCAGCAGATCCGTGTTCGGGTCCGGGGCGTACTCCTCGGTGTCTATGCCGTTGTGGATGACGTGGACCCGGTCCGGCGTCACCGCGGGGTAGCAGCGCAGCACGTCCGCGCGCATCCCGGCGGAGACGGCAATAACCCCGTCGGCCGCCTCAATCGCGGTGCGCTCCGCCCAACACGACAGTGCGTAGCCGCCGCCGAGCTGCTCGGCCTTCCACGGCCGCAGCGGTTCCAGTGAGTGGGTGGTCATTACGTGCGGCACCCCGTGCAGCAGCTTGGCGGTGTGCCCGGCCATGTTGGCGTACCAGGTGTGGCTGTGCACCAGATCGGTGTCCGCGACCGCGGCTACCATCTCCAGGTCCACCGCGAACACGCCCAGCGCCGGGTTCGCGTCGGCGAGCTCGGCCGGGACCCGGTGCGCCCGGACACCTGTCTCGTCCCGGGGGGCGCCGAAGCACTGGACCCGGACGTCGGCCAGCGCGCGCAGCTCCCGGGCCAGGTATTCCACGTGCACCCCGGCCCCGCCGTAAACCTCCGGCGGGTACTCCCGGGTGAGCAGGTCGACACGCACGCAGGGCACGCTAACGCCTGCGGACGCGCGCCCGCAGCGGGGATGTTCCTCGCCTGTTCGCTCCGCTCGACAGGCTGAATCGGTTCGCTCCGCTCAACAGGCTCAATCGGCTCGGGATCGCGAGCCCCGCTCGCCTCAGTCGCCTGTAGGGTCCGCAGCATGGCCGCGTCGCGCATCCTCGCGATCGTGCTGGCCGGTGGCGAGGGCAAGCGGTTGATGCCGCTGACCAGCGACCGGGCCAAGCCCGCGGTGCCGTTCGGCGGCATCTACCGATTGATCGACTTTGTCCTGTCGAACCTGGTCAACGGCGGTTACCTGAAGATCGTCGTGCTGACCCAGTACAAGAACCACAGCCTCGATCGGCATATCTCCCGGACGTGGCGGATGTCGACCATGCTCGGCAACTACGTGACCCCGGTGCCCGCGCAGCAGCGGCGCGGTCCGCACTGGTTTGCCGGGTCGGCCGACGCGATCTTCCAGAACCTGAACCTCATCGACGACGAGCAACCCGAGCACGTGATCGTGTTCGGCGCGGATCACATCTACCGGATGGACCCCCGGCAGATGGTTGCCCAGCACGTCGAGTCGGGTGTGGGCGTCACGGTGGCGGCGGTGCGTCAGCCGCGGTCCCTGGCCGGGCAGTTCGGCGTGATCTCCACGAACTCCGGCGGTGACCGCATCGAGGCGTTCCTGGAGAAACCCGCCGATGCCCCGGGCCTGCCCAACTCCCCCGACGAGGTCTACGCCTCGATGGGCAACTACGTGTTTCGAACCTCGGCGCTGATAAGGGCGGTGACCGAGGACGCGATGGACCCCACCAGCACGCACGACATCGGCGGCAACATCATTCCCCGCCTGGTTGCCGCCGGTCAGGCCGGCGTCTACGACTTCTCGAAGAACGAGGTGCCGGGCCCGGCCGGCCGTGAGCCGTCCTACTGGCGCGACGTCGGGACCCTGGATTCCTTCTACGAGGCACACATGGACCTGATCTCGGCCAGCCCGGCGTTCAACCTCTACAACCGGTCCTGGCCCATATACACCCTGCAGGACTCCTGGCCGCCGGCCCGGTTCGTCGGCGGCACCGAGGGCGTGACCGGGCACGCCGTGGAGTCGATGATCTCCGGCGGTGTGCAGATAGCCGGATCGGTGGAACGCTCCGTTCTCTCGCCGGGGGTCAGCGTGGGGCGCAACGCCCGGGTGGAGGGCTGCGTACTGCTCGACGGGGTCCGGGTCGGCCAGGACGCCGCGGTGCGCAACGCCATCCTCGACAAGCACGTGGTCGTGCCGGACGGCTTCCGGCTCGGCTTTTCCCCCGCCGACGCCGACTTGCCGCGGGTGACCGTGACAGAGGAGGGCATCCGGGTGGTGTCCAAGGGCACCGGGTTGGGGCCCGCGTAGCCCCGCGCTGAGCCGTCGGAAAGCTGATCCGCCGGTAGCGGTTCGCCCGCTCCCGCATGGGTAGGGCCGGCGAATGAGCGCTGTGCTGAAGGGCCTGATCCGGGGCGCCGTCGCCGGTGCGGCGGGCACAACCGCGTCGAACGCCGTCAACTACGGCGACATGGCCATTCGTGGCAGGCCCGCCAACGACACGCCGGTGACGATGGTCGCGACGTTGGCCGATCGGTTCGGCGTCGGAATCCCCGGCCACAACGGTCAACGGGACAACCGGTTGCACGCGCTCGCCCCGCTCGGCGGCAGTCTCACCGGGGTGGCGGTGGGCGGTCTGGCCGGGGTCCTGCGGTCGGTGGGCCTGCGGGTGCCGACCGCAATCGGCGGCCCCGTGCTGGGTGCGCTGGCCATGGCCGCCACCGACGTACCGGCCGCGCGACTGCGGTTGACCGACCCGCGCCAGTGGTCGGGGGCCGACTGGGCGTCGGACGCATTGCCGCACCTGGCCTACGGGCTGGCCGCACACGCCACGTTGGTGGCCACCAGCCGCGACACCCGGGAGGCCGGCAGCACAGCGCACATTGATTTGCCCGGACACCTCCGGCGCAGCTCCCGGTCGCGGGTGTTGTTCCGGTCGGCACTGCTCGGCGCCGCAACGGGGGCGCGCAGTGCGATCGGCCTCCTCGCTCTCGCGGCCGGGTCAAAATCCCTCGATCGCGGACCATCCGGAGTGCTGGCGCACCCGGTGGCGCGCGCGACGGCCGGTTTGTTGGCCGTCGGCGAGGTGGTCGTCGACAAGGACCCGCGGGTTCCCCCGCGCACGAGCGCGCAGGGGCTGCCACCCCGGCTGGCGCTCGCCGCGACCGGGGCGCACACATTGGCCCGCCGGGACGGTGTCGGCTCGGTCGGGCCGGTAATCGTTGCCGTCGCCGCCGCCGCCGCGACCTCGTTCGCGGGCCTGCACCTGCGTGGCCTGGCCGCCCGCCGATGCGGTCTCGACCTGCCGGGCGCGCTTCTGGAGGACCTTCTGGCGGCGGCTCTGGCAGGCATCGCGGCCCGGCGCGGCTAGGGCTGTGGTTTCCGGGTTGGCGCGTCGCCTTCCAGGATGGCGCGCAGCCGTGCCAGGTCCTGCCGGTTGGCCCGCCGCACCGCCGCGGACGTCAATGGCGCCATGAGCACGCGACGAACCCCATGCGGCTCCCCTCCCGGATCGGGGGCGGGGTTTCCCATTCGATCGAGCGGATGTTCACGTACCACTCCGGCCCGTTCGCCGGATTCGCCGGTATTGGATCGGGTCGGCACCCTTTGACCCGATTTGTCCATATTTTGCGATGTTTGTCGATATGGTGCCGGGCGCATCTAATAGCTCTAACACGTTTCCGGCCACGTCCCCTAACCGGAGGTCGTGGCGTGGTGGCCACGAGGGGATGAACCTGGGGTCCGGATGGCGTATCTGCGGTGTGAGCCGGGTGCCCGGCGGATCCCCCGGCCCAACCTGATCGGTGAGGCCGTCATCCTGATTGGGCTGCTGTATGTCTACGACCGGGTGACCGAAGCGGTGGCCGCCCACCGCGTCTCCGCCGATGTGCACGGGCAGTTCCTGCTGCACATCGAGCACCAATTGCGCCTGGCCCTGGAGGGCCCGGCCAACGCCTGGATCGCGGCTCACCATTCGATCCAGACGGTGGCGGTCGGTTACTACGAGCTAATGCATGTGCCGCTCGCGACGCTCCTGCTGGTCTGGAGCTACTTCTGGCGGCCGGCCGTCTACCGGCCCGCCCGCAACGCGCTTATCTCGATAAACGTGGTCGGCCTGATCGTTTTCATGCTGTATCCGGTGGCGCCGCCGAGATCGTTGTCCGGGGCGGGCTTCGTGGACTCCGTTAACCTCGAGTGGGTTTCGCCCGAGCCGGTGGACCACTTCGGCGCGCTCCCGTCGCTGCACCTGGCGTGGGCGATCTGGGTGGCGGTCGTCGGTCTGGGTTTCATCGCGCACCCGGTGCTGCGCTTGCTGCTGTTGCTGCACCCGGCGCTGACCGCGTTCGTGGTGGTCGCCACCGCCAATCATTACGTGGTCGACGTCGCGGCCGGGTTGGCCCTCGGGCTGGCCATCACGATCGTCGCGACCCGCTGGTCGGCGCGCGTGTTCTCCCGAGATCTGGTGACGGTGGCTCAGATCGGATGAGGGTCGGCGGGCCCGGGTCTCGCGGTCAGACCGGGATCCTCACCCCGGTCAGCTCCTCGGAGACCGCCCAAAGGCGTTGCTGGATGGCCACGTCGTGGGACTGGGCGCTGGAGGTGACCAGGCGCGGGTGTCCCCTGCCCTGGGCCGGCCCGTCCGGGCCGAAGTACTGACCGCCGAGCACGCCCGGGTCGGTTGCGGCCCGCAGGGTCGGCAGGGCACCCATGGCCGCGTTCTGGCTGAACAGCAGGGTGAAGACCGGGAGGACGAGACGGACGGGTGCGGGGAGGTGGCGGCCCAGTTCGGTGTTGGAGACGCCCGGGTGGGCGGCGACAGCGATGGTGGTGGCGCCGGCGGCGGCGAGCCGGCGCTGCAGCTCGTAGGTGAACATCAGGTTGGCGAGCTTCGACTGGCCGTAGGCCGCCACCCGGTCGTAGCCGCGTTCCCACTGCAGGTCGTCAAAGTTGATCTTTGCCCGGATGCGGTGCCCCACGCTGCTGACCGTCACCACCCGTGACCCGGGCACGGACAGCAGCCGGTCCAGCAGCAGGCCGGTGAAGGCGAAATGTCCGAGGTGGTTGGTGCCGAACTGGAGCTCGAATCCGTCCTTGGTGGTGCTCCGGGGCGGGTACATCACACCAGCGTTGTTGATCAACAGGTCGATCTTGGAGTGCTTGCCCCTCAGCTCGTCCGCGGCGGCCCGGATTGCCTCCAGCGAGGTGAGGTCCAGCTGCACGATCGAGGGGTCGGCCCCGGAGGTGGCCTCGACGATGCGTGCCGCCGCCCGCTTTCCCTTCTCGACGTCTCGAACCGCCAGCACCACCGACGCCCCGTGCGCTGCCAGCATCCTGGCGGTTTCGAATCCCAGCCCGGTGTTGGCGCCCGTCACAACAGCCACGCGGCCGCGTTGGTCGGGGATGTCGTTCTCGGTCCACTTCTCGCGCATGGTTCCTCCGTGTCCATGTTCCAGACCACCGGTCTTTTATAGTCCCACCGTAAAGCACCGATGGTCTGTTGTCAAGAGACTGCTAGTCTGTAATATGGGACCGTGACGTTTCAACGGGCTCGAAGCGAGGCGCAGCGCGAGGTCCGCCGCCGATCGATCCTCGAGGAGGCAGCGGCGATGCTCGACCAGATGCCGGTGAGCGAGTTGAGCCTGAACGAGCTAAGCCGCCGGGTCGGCCTGGCCAAGTCCAACGTGCTGCGTTACTTCGAATCGCGTGAGGCGGTGCTGCTCGAGCTGCTGGACCGGGCCTTTCGGCAGTGGGTGGACGAAGTGACCGGCAAGCTGCCCGTCGCGATCGACCCCAAACGCCCCGCCGATCAGCGCGGTGACCAGCTTGCCGCCGTCCTCGCCCGCTCCCTGGTGCGCCGGCCCGTGTTGTGCGACCTGATCAGCGCCCAGCCCGGTGTCCTGGAGCAGAACGTGTCCGTCGACCTGGTCGTGCGGTTCAAGCGTTCCGGCCTCGGCAGCCTCCACGCCCTGGCCGGGGCCGTCCGCCGGGAGGTGCCGGAGCTCGGTGAGGACGCAACCGGGCTGTGCCTGATGTCCGTGGTCATCGCCGGCGCGCTGTGGACTCATGCGCGGCCCGGGCCGAGCGCCCTCGGCGCCTACCAGGCCGATCCGGCATTGGCCGACCTCCATCTCGACCTGCCGACCGCCCTCGAGCGCACCCTCGCCACCCTCATCGCCGGCACCCTGGCCCGACCGCCCGGCCGGGCGCGCCGCCGCCGGAGCGGCCGTCCCGCGGTCGCGCGCTGAGCCCTGGTCAATCCTCGCCGACGGCGACGGGGAGGCCGGCCAGGCGCCATTCCGGCAGGCCATCGACCATCCGGCGAGCCCTCCGTCCGCGCAGGCGCATCAGCCGCACCGCGTCCCGGGCGAAGACGCAGTACGGCCCGCGGCAATACGCGACCACCTCGACGCCCTCGGGTAGTTCCTCGAGCCGGGCACCGAGCTCGTCGACGGGGATCGAAACTGCCCCGGGGACGTGTCCGGCCCGGTACTCCTCCACCGGACGGACGTCGAGGACGACGACCTCGCCGCGGCCGGCCCGGTCCAGCAGCTCCTCGCGCCCCACCGGTTCGAGCTCGTCGTCGGCCAGGTGGGTGCGGACCATTTCCCCGACCTCCGCCAAGCGGGCCCGGGCGACGTTCTGCAGCGTCACGAGCAAGGCCGCGACCTCGTCGCCGGCCGGGCGGTAGAGCACCCGAGTGCCGAGCTTGCGGGTCTGGACGAGCCGGGCCTCCCGTAGGACCTTGAGATGCGCGGAGGTGTTGCCCACCTCCATGCCGGTGAGCTCGGCCAGCTCCTCGACGCTGCGCTCGCCCTGGGCCAGCAGGTCCAGCAGCTCGATCCGGCGGGCGCTGCCCAGCACCTTCCCGACCCGTGCGAACTGCTCATAGAGCGGGTCCTTCAACCGGCGGTCCACGGGAACCTCCCCTGTACGGGCATCTGTTCTATTATACTATAGAATTATTGAGGATCTGGAGGAGGGCCAGTGACGCCGTCGACCGCTCCCCTGCCGTTCGTGGACGAAGGCCTGGGCAACAGCTCCTATCTGGTCGACCTGGGCTTTGGGCGGGCCCTGGCCATCGACCCGGCACGTGACCCATCGCCCTACCTGGCCGCCGCCGAGCGGGCCGGTTTGCGGGTCGCCGCCGCCGCCGAGACGCACCTGCACGCCGACTTCGTGTCCGGCAGCGGCGAACTGGCCGCCCTCGGTGCCCGGGTCCTCGCACCGGCAGCCGGAGGACTGGAGTGGCCCCACAGGGGTGTCGGCGACGGCGACGAAATCGACCTGGGCGGCCTGCGGCTCCGGGCGCTGGCCACCCCCGGACACACCCCGGAGCACGTCGCCTACCTGCTCCTGGACGGCGACCGGCCCGCGGCGCTGTTCTCCGGCGGATCGCTGTTGGTGGGGGCCGTCGCCCGAACCGATCTGATCGCCCCCGACCGAACCGAGGAGCTGGCCCGGTCCCTGTGGCGCTCGCTCCAGGAGCGCATCCTCACCCTGCCCGACGAATTGCCCGTCTACCCGACCCACGGCGCCGGATCGTTCTGTTCCGCCCCGACCGGCGGGGAACGGACGACCACCATCGGCCGGGAGAAGCGCACGAACCCCCTGCTGGCCGCCCCGGACGAGGAGGCCTTCGTGGCCCGCCTGCTCGGCGGGCTGGGCAGTTACCCCCGCTACTTCCTTCGCATGCGGGAGGTCAACCGCCGTGGCGCGCCCATTTACGGGCCCGAGCCGGCCGGGCTCGCCCCGCTCACCCCCGACGCCGTGCGCCGCCTGGTGGGCGCCGGCGCGGCCCTGGTGGACGCCCGCCCGGTCACCGCCTTCGCCGCCGGCCACGTTCCCGGTTCCCTGTCAATCCCGCTGCGGCCGGTCTTCGGGACGTGGCTCGGCTGGCTCGTCGACCCCGACAGGGCCATCGTGCTCGTCCTCGACGACGATCAGGACCGTGCCGACGTTGTCCGCCAGGCCCGCAACGTCGGCTTCGAGCACATCACCGGGGAGCTCGCCGCCGGCTTTCCGGCCTGGGCGGCCGCCGGCCTGCCGACGGCCACGATCCCGCTCGTTGAACCCGGCCGGGTCAACCCCTCCGGGACCCTCGACGTCCGCCAGGATGCCGAGTTCGCCGCCGGTCACCTGCCCGGTGTCGCCCACGTCGAACTCGGGAGTCTCGGCGGCGTCGCCGACCTCCCCGACGGCCCACTGACGCTGATGTGCGGGCACGGCGAGCGGGCCATGAGCGCGGCCAGCATCCTTGCCGCCACCGGACGCCGGCAGCTCGCCGTCCTCGTCGGGGGGCCCGATGACTGGGCCGCCGCGACCGGGCGGTCCCTGGAGTGATGACCCCAACCCGGACCCCGGCGGCGGACGGCATTCGACTGGGACTGGCCGCCAACCTCGCCCAGTTCAGCCTGCTCGTCGGGGTGAATGCCCTTGTCGGCGGGATGATCGGCCAGGAACGCACGGTGCTCCCGTTGCTGGCGCAGCGGGAGTTCGGCCTGGCCGCCTACACCGCCACCCTGACGTTCATACTGGCCTTCGGGGCGGTCAAGGCCATCACGAACTTCTTCGCCGGGACGCTCTCCGACCGGATCGGCCGCAAACCGGTCCTGGTCATCGGTTGGGTGATCGGGCTCCCCGTCCCGCTGCTCATCATGTGGGCGCCGGCCTGGGGCTGGGTCGTATTCGCCAACGTCCTGCTCGGCGTCAACCAGGGCCTGACCTGGTCGACGACCGTGATCATGAAGATCGACCTGGCCGGCCCCGCCCGCCGGGGTCTGGCCATGGGCCTCAACGAGGCGGCCGGCTACGGTGCCGTGGCCGTCACGGCCCTGGCCACCGGCTTCATCGCGGCCCACGCCGGTCTGCGTCCCGAACCGTTCTTCCTCGGTCTGGCCTACGCCGGACTGGGCCTGGGACTGTCGGTTCTCCTCGTCCGGGAAACCCACGGCCACGCCCGACACGAAGCGGCCGGACACGTCGCCCCCTCGGGCGACCTGGGCGAAAAGCTCACCACCGGCGAGATCTTCCGGCTCACCAGCTTCCGGGAAAGGGCCCTGTCCGCGGCCAGCCAGGCGGGCCTGGTCAACAACCTCAACGACGGTCTGGCCTGGGGTATCTTCCCCCTCTACTTCGCCGGGGCGGGCCTGT
>Ga0157362_1000313_pt1 | contig 15951 bp, 14 predicted proteins | sample AttlaeALBM3_FD_111480 | JGI IMG/M metagenome (GOLD analysis project Ga0157362, IMG submission 111480) | Fungus gardens microbial communities from leaf cutter ant in Ribeirão Preto, State of São Paulo, Brazil - Atta laevigata ALBM3 | ecosystem: Host-associated > Fungi > Mycelium > Unclassified ... | reverse complement strand
CGGGTTTGGCATCGGCCTTGCCATTGGGGTCCAGCGTACCAAGCACGCTGCCAACAGCCACTTCGGCCCCCGAGGCCATAAGGTCATGGCCGAGCACCCCGGCCTGCGGCGCGGGAACCTCGACACTGATCTTGTCGGTTTCGAGCTCGACAACAGGCTCATCGGCGGCCACGGCCTGGCCGGGTTGTTTCAGCCAGCGGGTTATCGTCGCTGATGTGACACTCTCACCCAGAACCGGCACCCTTATCTCGACCGACATCATCTCTCCCTTAGCCCGCTCGGACTTCTGTCGTGCGTCTGTTCGACCCGCCATGCCATGACGGCCTGAGACTGGCGACCATAAACAGGAACAACCGCCATGCCTACTCCGGCACAGCTGTCACATCGTGCTGAAATGGGGATGAGTGGCCGGAAATGTCAGGTTCCACCGCCCAGGGGACCCATTCCGCCCCCTGATTTCACCCGATTGTGACGCGACAATCCTGCAAGGCGCGGTCTTTCATCCTGCCTCGAGGGCTTTGCCTGAACCCGTAACGCGCATGCCCTTGCGGTCAGGGTCTGTGCGTCGGGAAAAAATAACCACGAAACCTGTACGCCATCTTGTCGTGTTTCCATTTCTGCCCCGACAGGATGGCGCGTGTCAGGGGCGGCGCTCATCTGCCTTTCGTCGACGCCACCCCTGATTTTCAAGCATCCCGCTCCCAGAAACCCACGACGCTTTCAAGTCCCAGACCCGAGGTTCGCTGCATCATGGCATCTGACACACCCTCCAACGCCACTGCCGGTACTTATCTCGGCATTGATCTTGGCACGTCCGGAATCAAGGCTGTTCTGGTTGATACGAACCAGAAGGTGCTGGCCGCCCATACCGAGAAACTCGATGTCAGCTGGCCGCATCCGGGCTGGAGCGAGCAGGACCCCGAGGACTGGTATGAAGCCACCCTGCGCGCGCTTGATGCGCTTCATGCCAGCCATCCGCATGAGCTGGCCGAACTCCGCGGGATAGGCCTGTCGGGGCAACAGCATGGTGCCGTGCTCATGGGTGCACAGGGCGAGGTCTTGCGCCCCTGCCTTCTGTGGAATGATACCCGGGCCGAGTCGGAGTGCTCGTTGTTCGAGCATCGCTTTCCGCTTTGTCGTCAGATCACCGGCAATATCGCCATGCCGGGATTTACCGCCCCCAAGGTCATGTGGGTGGCCCGTCACGAGCCGGAGATCTTTGCAAAGGTAACGCATGTCGTCCTCCCCAAGGCGTGGCTCAGGTTTCGTCTCACAGGCGCGCTGATCGACGATATGTCCGATGCTTCCGGCTCTCTCTGGCTCGATACCGGGCGGCGTCTGTGGTCCGACGCAGCCCTTGAGGCCTCCGGGCTGCGTCTTGCCGCCATGCCCGCGCTTTGTGAGGGAACGGCGCCTGCCGGTCGGCTCGATGCGTCACTCGCCGCACGTTGGGGCATGAAAGAGGCACCGGTCTTCGCGGGTGGCGCAGGGGACAATGCTGCGGGCGCTGTCGGGCTTGGGGCCATTCACACGGGTGATGCCTTTCTTTCCCTGGGCACATCCGGGGTGATCTGGGTCACGACCGACAGCTTCCATCCGGGCGGCAACCACGCCATTCACTCTTTCTGCCATGCTGTCCCCGATCAGTGGCATCAGATGGGTGTCACACTCTCGGCAGCGGCCTCGCTTGCCTGGTGGTCGCGTGTCACCGGCCTTGATGAAAAGGCCCTTCTTGCCGAATTGCCCGACGCCCCACTTGCCCCCTCGCCCGTGTTGTTTGCCCCTTATCTGTCGGGCGAACGCACGCCGCATAATGACGGCACGGTACGCGGCGGATTTGTCGGGCTTACGCAGGACACGACACGCGCCCAGATGACACAGGCCGTGCTTGAAGGCGTCGCCTTCTCGTTTCGCGACGCACTGGAGGGACTCGCCGAGTCCGGCACCGTGATCACTGAAGCAGATGTCATTGGCGGAGGGTCACGCAGCCCGCTCTGGACCGCCATTCTCGCCAGCGTTCTGGGGGTCAGGCTGCACCGTCTGGCCAATGGCGAGCAGGGCGGCGCGTTCGGCGCAGCACGGCTCGCCCGCATTGCCGTCACGGGTGAGGAGGTCGCCAGTGTCTGCCTGCCGCCAGAGCGCGTGGCCACCATCACGCCGGATGAAATACTGAGTGGCCCCTATCGTGCAGCCTACGCACGGTACAGAGCGCTTTATCCGGCGCTCAAATCCATTCCCTGATCATCCCACGCCGGAACGGGCAAGCGCCGGCGAGGCTTGAATACGTTTCTCAGGGCTCGGCCGGACAGACCCGGCCGATGAATCGCTGCAACACGGCAAGCCCACCGCTCTCTATCAGGGTGGAATGGCTGCCCTGTTGCGTCGTCCAGATCTGTTTCGGCTCGGGGGCGGCCTCGAATACTGCGAGGCTCTGGGCCGGTGGCACCGTATGGTCCTGCAATGTGCGCATCACCAGCAGCGGCATTTTTAATGCGGGAATACGGCCTAGCGTATCGAAGCGGCTGCGCAGGAGAAGCCGGACCGGCATGTAGGGATAACGTGAGGCGGCCACATCCACGATGCTTGTATAGGGTGCATCCAGAACCAGCCCGGCTGCTGGGAAAGCCAGAGCCGTGCGCAGGGCCACATTCGTGCCCAGGGACTCCCCATACAGGATGATCTGTCTCGGCTCGATGCCTTGCTGGCGCAGGAACGCCATCCCGGCAGCGGCATCCATCATCAGACCTGCTTCTCCCGGTTTGCCGGGATTACCGCCATAGCCGCGATACTCAACAGCCAGAAGCCCGGTGTCTCCTTGCGCCATAAGGGCCAGACGGCGCGCCCGGCTGGCAATCGTCCCGGCATTGCCGTGCAGATACATGATGACCGGCCCCTGCCCGACCGGCGGACGGTAATAGGCTGAAAGCGCCAGCCCATCCTGCGTATGGAGGGTGACGCGACGCGCGCCGTCAATCAGATCGTCGGGGCTGGCGAGGGGTGTGGTGTCGGCAGGAAAAACCAGACTGTCCTGACGCAGGTACAGAAACGCCCCCATGACGAGATAGGCAAGAATGGCGAGACCGACAAAAAGGGAGAGATATCTGATCAATTCAAGGGTCTCGGAACCAATGCGACGATACAAGCGTAAGCAGGGAGATGTGACCTGCCCATCCCCAGATTGTCGAGAGCCGGATCGATGAAATATTTATGGCCCTTACCCGTTTTTCTGGCTTTCCTCTCTACTGCCGTGATGGTGCAGGCTGCCGACAAGGCTCCCCCCAAGCCGTTGCGCAGCTATCAGCATCTCTGGACGGATGATAACGGCGTGAGCCACATCGCCCGTTGCCCGGTGTCGAATTTCTTTCTCAAAAGCATGTCGCCGCCTGCCGGACCTCAATGGCAAGACCCCATGGAGCCCCAGACGGCAACCGTGATGATGACCGTGCAGCCGCAGCACTGGAATGGCGCATGGCACCCCGACCCCAAGCCGCAATGGATTATCCCGCTCAAGGGGCGCTGGTGGGTGCGCGCCATGGACGGCACGCGCGTCGAAATGGGGCCGGGCGATATTCTTTTTGGTGAGGACCAGAATGTGCGCCCCATGGAAAGCGGCCCCTACAAGGGCAAGAAGGGCCATGACGCCGGCAATGTGGGTGATGATGAAGTAACGCTTCTTGTCATTCAATCCGCCAACCCGCCCGAGCGCAACAAGCCTTGCCGCTACCACTGAGGGCCCTGCCCTTTCGTCACATCCGGCCTTATGCCCTGCACGCTGCGATCGGGCGGGATCGCGCAAAGGACATGAACTGTGTCATGATCACGCCATGACCAGACGTGTGATCACCTCTATCGATGTTGCCCGTCATGCCGGGGTTTCTCAATCGGCCGTTTCCCGCGCCTTTTCCACGACGGCCAGCATCTCGCCGGCCATGCGTGAACGTGTTTTCAAGGCGGCGGAAGAGCTCAACTACAAACCCAACCGCATACCGGCCATCATGCTGACTGGCCGTTCGGGCATGATCGGCGTCATCGTCGGCGGCCTCGGTAATCCTCTTTACGGTTATGCGCTCGAAAAGCTCTCCGCAGGCATCAGGGCGGCTGGTTTTCAGGTCCTGCTGGTTCAGGTCATTGATGACGTGACGCTCGATGCTGCCCTCGACCAGCTTGCAAGCTATCGCGTGGACGCCCTTATCACGGCCCTGGCAATCGGCACTGAAGAGACGGTTCAGGCCATCTCGGCCCTGAATATTCCGGTCATCTGCTTCAACTCGGCGCTTACGGGGCCCGGAATCTCGTCGGTGCAATCCAGCAACACGAAATCCGGCCATCACGCGGCCACGCTTATGCATAGTCTCAAGGTGAGACATCCCATCTGGCTGGCTGGCCCTGTCCAGAATGCTGCATCCCGCGCGCGCGAAGCCGGGTTCATGCAAGGATGCGCTGAACACGCGCTCGAGGTCACCCGGATTCAGGGTGCCGATGACTATCAATCGGGGTTTGACGCCATGTCAGCCGCCCTCGCACAGGGCCATCACCCTGATGGGGTGTTCGCCAGTAATGACCTCATGGGGTGCGGCGCACTGGATGCGATAAGGCAACACACCGATCTGCGTTGCCCGGAGGATGTCGTGGTGATTGGCTACGACAATATCCCGCAAGCCGCATGGCAGGCCTATCAGCTCAGCAGCTTCGACCAGCGCCCCGATGCGCTCGTTACCGCGGCTCTGGACATTCTCGCCCGGTCCTTCTCCACCCCGGATGAGCGTCTGTCCGAACGTCACGAGATCGAAGCGGAACTCGTGCTCAGGCGCAGCACCGGGCGGGTGTAATTCATCCTGTAACACTTGAGTCCTGCAACCATCTTTCCTTCTGGCGTTAGTTTGCATAGCTATGCACTTCAGGCCGGGATGAAGAGGCTCTGTGCTCCCGTCCGGCCATCCCAGGAGATTACCTCATGACAGACCGTTCCTTCCGTTCGATCCTGACCGGATCCTTTTCCACCCCCTGCGCCAAGAACCCCACCGTTGCGATGATGGAAGCGGGTTACGCCAAGGCCGGTATCGACGCCCGCTACATCAATTGCGATGTCAAACCGGAAAATCTGGCTGCCGCTATTGCTGGTGCAAAGGCGATGGAGTGGGCGGGATTCAACTGCTCCATCCCTCACAAGATTGCCGTGATCGATCATCTCGATAATCTGGCTGAGTCAGCCAAAATCATTGGCGCGGTTAATTGCGTGCAGATCCGTGACGGCAAACTGACCGGCAACAACACGGATGGAAAAGGCTTTCTGGCTTCGCTGAGCAAGGTGACAGAGCCCAGAGGCAAGACCATCGTCATTCTGGGCGCGGGAGGGGCCGCACGGGCCATTGCAGTGGAACTGGCCCTCGGCGGGGCCGCCAGAATCACCATAGCCAATCGTAGCCCCGACAAGGCTCAGGCCATTGCCCGGCTTCTGGCCGAAAACAGCGACATCGAGGCCCATGCCGCGACATGGGAGGGCGAGTTCGTCGTGCCGGAGGACACCGATGTGCTGATCAACGCGACATCCATCGGTCTGGGCGATGCTGGGGCAATACCCGCCGTCAAGGTTTCGAGCCTTGGTCATGCTTCCATCGTGGCCGATGTCATTCCCAACCCGCCCATGACAAAGCTGCTGCGCGAAGCAAAGGCACAGGGCTGCCAGACGCTCGACGGCCTCGGCATGCTGGTCAATCAGGGCATCATCGGGGCGGAACTCGTGCTTGATGCAAAGCTCTCGCCAGACATCATGGAAAAGACGCTCGCCACCCTGTTCGGGGCGCAGGACTGACCCCAAACGTCGATGACGCCGAGAGAGCGCCATGCCGACAAGGCGCCTCTCAGGCTCCCGACACCACACGCAACGCGCACCCGTCGAGGAGCAGGATGATGACTGACTCACATGATGCGCAGCCGCCATCGCACCCCGAGACTGTCGAAGCGGCTCTGCGGCGCCTTGAAAAAGCGCCCGACCAGCGTGACCACGCGCATCGTATGGTGGCCCTCGCGGCAGCCATTGCCGCGATTGGCGGGCTGCTTTTCGGCTACGACACCGGCATCATCGCCTCAGCACTGATCTATATCACCCATAGTTTCAGTCTCGACAGCACGGGACAACAGGGCATCGCCGCGGCACTCAATCTGGGTGCCGTGTTCGGGGCAGTCATGAGCGGCCCGCTCTCAGACAGGATCGGCCGTCGCCCTTCGGTGGTAAGTGCCGCATTGGTCTTTATCCTTGCCTCACTGGGCTGTGCGCTCTCACCGGATGAAACATGGCTGATTGTCGCGCGCTTCGCGCTGGGCTGGGCCATAGGCGCCACAACACAGATCGTCCCCGTCTATGTGGCTGAACTGGCCCCGGCCGAGCGTCGTGGCGGGCTGGTTTCACTCTTCCAGCTTGTCTTCTCGCTTGGGCTGCTCGTCGCATTCTTCACAGGGTATTCTCTCGCCGGACCTGCCGATTGCTGGCGCCTGATGTTCGGGCTTGGTGTCATCCCGGCGATCTTGCTGGCTCTGGGCATGATGTTTCTGCCCGAAAGCCCGCGCTGGCTGCTCGAACATGGGCGCGAGGCGCAGGCTGTGGCCGTGCTGTATCGCCTGCGCGGTCATCACGAACCCATCCGTCAGGAGCTTGACGCCTTGCGTGATGCGCAAGCGAAATCCGCCGACATACCCGGCTGGTCGGCCCTGCGTGCACGCTGGCTCCGCCCGGCGCTGATTGCTGCTATCGGGCTTGCTGCGCTGTCACAGCTTTCGGGCCCGAATGTGATTGTCTATTATGCGCCGATCATTCTTTCCGAGGCCGGGCTGGGCCATGCGGCCTCGCTTCTCACCTCGGTCGGCGTGGGGGTCACATCGACAATAACCACCCTCATGGGGATCATGCTGATCGACCGTGTCGGCAGACGACGCATGCTGCTGGTCATGCTTCCTTTTGCTGCCCTCGCCCTGTTCGGGCTTGGGGCCTTGTTTCTTGACCACGCGCCCCTTGGCGGAACACGGCTCGTCCTCGTCATTATTGCGCTGCTGGCCTATATCTTCTTCAATTTCGGCTCGCTCTCCGTCGCGGTCTGGCTGATCGCCTCCGAGGTGTTTCCGCTGATCATACGCAGCAAGGCCATGGGGCTCGCCAGCGCCACGGTCTGGCTGTCTGACACGCTGGTCTCGCTGTTCACCTTGTCACTGGTTCATGATCTGGGGCGCAGTGGCACATTCTGGCTTTTCGGCGCTATCAACGCCTTCGCTTTCCTGTTCGTCCTGCGCTTTGTGCCCGAGACGAAAGGCACCACGCTCGAGGCTATCGAGACCCGTTTGCGTGAGGGGCATTTCCGCCCCTGATACGCTTCCCGACCCGAAGCGGGGGGCCTGTAGCTCAGACGGATTTCTGGCGTTTTTCGGCAGCGCGACGCCAGAAATTACACAGCACCATGCCCGTAATGCCAGCCAGCATACCGAACGCCGTGGAGCTGAGCCGCGTTGGCGGCAGCAGTGCCATCAGGATACCGCTCGACCCGCCAATGGCGAACGCCATCGTACCCAGCAACGCCGAGGCCGCCCCCGCCTGATGCCCATGATGGGTGAGCGCCAGTACGTTGGCGTTGGGACCAATGAAGCCAAGCATGAAGGTTGTAGTGATAATCAGCGCGCAAAGTGGCCAAGGGTCGCTCTGCCCCACGATATGACTGGCACTGACTGCCAGCAGGATCAGCCCTGATACGAGGCAGGACACAAGCCCTGCCTGCATGACCGTCGTGAATTCATAACGATGCGACAGACGTCCGTTGATCTGCGTCGCCAGAATGAACCCGCCAGCATTGATGCCAAAGAAAATGGCAAAGGCGCGCGGCGTAAAACCAAGCAGATGCTCGAAAAGGAGCGGCGCGTTGGAAAGATAGGCAAACATCACGAAAGTGCTGAAGCTCGACAGGGCGGCCGAGGACATAAACACAGGCTCACGCACCAGACTGACATAACGGCGCAGGATCTCGACCGGCGGCAGGGCATAACGCCGCTCGGGCGGGAGTGTCTCGGGCATGACGGTCAGCCAGAGCCCGGCCAGCAAGGCAGCGGCGACGGCACCCGCCCAGAAAATCAGGCGCCAGCTGCCGAAGGCGAGGAAGATACTGCCCAGCGTGGGCGCAAGAATAGGCCCGACGCCGAAGACGAGGGTAAGCTGCGACATCAGGCGCACAGCATCATGCCCGGTTGCCACATCGCGCACGATGGCACGCGGGATAACGCTTGTGATGGCACCACCCAGAGCGGCAACCAGCCGCAGAAGACAGAACGACCAGTAGGAACCGGTTGTTGCCAGCGCGATGGTCGCGGCCACATAGATGGCCAGACCCACCACCATGGGCTTGTGTCGTCCAAAACGATCGGACAGCGGACCCAGGCAGAACTGCCCGATGGCAAGCCCGATGAACCATGCGGCCAGCGTAAGCTGCGCAGAGCCTGGCCCCTGCCCCAGATCCTGTTCCAGCTGGGGAAAGGCTGGCAGATACATATCGGTCGAGATCGGACCGATCGTACTGACAAGCCCGAGCAGGATGATCTGCCCGGTGGAAAAACGTATGGCGGGTTGGGTCGATGAGGTCAGCACGGGAAAACCGGGTCCAATCAGTCTTGGCCATCGAGACACGAAAACGAACCAAAGGCGCATGGCGCGCCCTGGCCGTCACCCGGAAGGAGGGCTGAGCCCGGTTTCTCAGGGGGAGTCGTGTCTGTCAGACATAGAAACCTCTTCTCCTCCTCCCCTGCCAGAAAGGCAACCAGCCTTTTTGCCCATACGCCCTGTGCCGCCTGCATATAACAGGTTTGTGTGGCTGCCTTGTTCTGCTGCGGAGCTTGACCAGCCCCAACCCCGAGGATCGAGCCCCCTGACTGACGCAACCCGGATCGGGAAACCCTCATCGACGAGCGCTCCATGTCATGACAGGCGTCCTCCGTCCTGTTCCTGCGGCGTGGCTCGCACATACAAAAAGAGTGCATCTTTTATTTATACTCATCTCTTTTTTGAGAAATATTATGATAAAGCTGCCAATTATCTTCTGATTCGATATATCATGTATAGACGAGCCAAATGATGAAATCGCTGATACGCTCTATTCTGACGTTCATCATGATCATGACCGGAGCGTCCGGTTATGCGTGGGCCAATGCCCTGCCCCACTGTATCAGTCCTCAAGAAATGGTGTCAGGCACCCGACTGACCATCAATCGCGCCGAAGGATATTTCGACTGGCAAACAACGCATGAGGCATTCAGGTTTCACCCGATTTTCCACCTCGATTTCGTCTCCTGCATTCCTGATATCGTCTCCTTCAATACCGGTGTGTTCGCAATACGTGACCGCCAGCTCTTCGAACTCAGTCCACAGGGTTTGAAGCATCGAGGAACTGGCAGGGCCTTCGATCCCGCATTTGACGATCAGGGTGAAACCAGGCGTTGCAACGAATACTCGACAACAGCCGATATCTGCCTTGAGCGCGGTGTCGATCATGCTGTCATCTTCATCAAGAACCATCGCCCGCCCCGGCAACGCATTCCGCTCATCATCTCCAGAACCAGAGCCTTACGCAGCTTCGCGTTTCTCCTCCCACCCGATGCGCGGGGAGGTCTCGTCAGTCTGATGATCAATGGGCGCACCGGCCATGATTGCATCACGGCTGACATCGGACTTCTGTCAGAACAGCCATGGTCAGAAGCACGGTCAAGGCCAGCGCAGACGCCGAAGAGGGAACCAGCCGCCGCCCTTTCCTGCACGCGAGCTTTATCCCGTGCCCGGTTTGGGCTACGCCCTGCACAAAGAGAGTTCGCACAGGATAAGAGATCACATGCGCATAGCGATGATTGGCGGCGGTTATGTCGGACTGGTTTCCGGCGCCTGCTTTGCTGAGTTCGGCACCGAGGTCGTGATTGTCGAAGCGGATCAGGACAAGCTGGCCGCGCTCCGCGCCGGGTCCATTCCCATCTACGAACCGGGTCTCGACAAGATTGTCTCGGCCAATGTCGCAGCCGGTCGCCTCAGCTTTACCGATGATCTCGCCACCGCCATCGCGCAGGTCGAGGCTGTCTTCATTGCCGTGGGCACACCGACACGACGCGGCGATGGCCATGCTGATCTGACCTATGTGTATGAGGCCACGCGCCAGATTGCCCGTCATGCCCGTACGGGTCTGCTAGTTGTGACGAAATCAACCGTGCCAGTGGGCACAGGGCGTGAAGTCGCCCGCATCCTGCGTGAGGAACGCCCCGAACTGACCTTCAGCGTAGCCTCGAACCCGGAATTCCTGCGTGAAGGCAATGCCATCGGGGACTTCATGCGCCCTGATCGCGTCATCATCGGCATTGACGACACCGGCGCCGACAAGGGCGAAACTGCCAGCGCCCTCATGCGACAGCTCTACCGCCCGCTCTATCTGATCGAGACGCCCATCGTCATGACCGGTCTTGAGACGGCCGAACTGACGAAATACGCTGCCAATGCCTTCCTTGCCATGAAGGTGACCTTCATCAACGAAATGGCCGATCTTTGCGAAAAAGTCGGTGGCAATGTTCATGACGTGGCGCGCGGTATGGGCCTGGACCAGCGCATCGGCCGCAAGTTTCTCCATGCAGGACCGGGCTATGGCGGCTCATGCTTCCCCAAGGACACACGTGCCCTGACCGCCATTGCCCGTGATGCCGGGGCCCCCTCCCTTCTGGTCGAGGCCACGGTCTCTATCAACGAGTCCCGCAAATCGGCCATGGCCGAACGCGTGATCGCTCTGTGTGGGGGCACGGTCAAAGGCAAGAAACTGGCCGTTCTTGGCCTGACCTTCAAACCCGACACCGATGACATGCGCGAGGCCTCTTCCCTTCCGCTCATTCATCGCCTCGTGGAAGAAGGTGCCATCGTTCAGGCTTTTGATCCGGAAGGTATGAAACCGGCCCGCCCCCTCCTGCCAGAGAGCGTGATCTACGCAAACTCTGCCCAGGAAGCCGCGACGGACGCCGATGCGCTGATCGTCCTGACCGAATGGAACGAGTTCCGCGCCATCCCGCCCGCCAGGCTCAAAGCCGCGATGCGCGGCAGGGTGATTGCCGATTTCCGCAATATCTGGGACCCCGCAACCCTGCGCGACGCAGGGTTCACCTACCGCTCCATCGGGCGCCCCTGAGCGGTCCCGGCCATGAATACGGTGAAATCATTTCCCTGACGTCACCGCACCTAGGTCGATCCGGTTTCTGTACCCATGTCCCTGACGCGGTACGGGCCGGAGTCAGGCATGGCAGGGGCAACGCCCCCTACCATGCATAAGTAAAATGGTTCAGATTGCGCGTTTGGCCATGGCAGCGGCACGAGCTGCCGCCTTCTCTTCATCGGTCCAGATCTTGCGCTCACGTATTTTCTGCACCTTGATCTGCTTGACCGGGCCGCCGCCCAGCACCGGCGCCCGTGCCGTGGAATGGCGTGCTTTCTCGCAATGCCATTCGTGATTTTCATGCACTGTCAGTGCGCGTCCGATCGTGCGCTCCACATCGTGCAGCCAAGCGCGCTGCTCGGCATCGCACAGGGTGATGGCCCGCCCACTACGTCCCGCACGGCCCGTACGGCCAATACGATGGACATACGCCTCAGGCAGGCTGGGCAGATCGTGATTGACCACATGCGTCACCGTATCGACGTCGATACCGCGTGCGGCGATATCCGTGGCGACAAGAACCCGTGCACGGCCTTCGCGGAATGCTTCGAGCGCCCGTTCGCGCTGACCCTGCGACTTGTTGCCGTGCAGGGCCTCAGCCGTGATGCCCGCTTCGGTAATATGAGAGCAAACCTCATTGGCGATGTTCTTCTGAAGCGTGAACACGACAGCCTGCCCGACATCAGGGGCGCTGAGAAGCGATAGCAGGGCCGCCTTCTTGTGCTCTGCATCGAGAAACATGACTGTCTGCTCAATACGATCCACCGTGGTGGAAGGCGGGGCGATTTCCACCTTCGCCGGATCGCGCAGCAGGCTGTCTACCAGTGCCGCAATGGATCTCGGCATGGTTGCGGAAAAGAGGACCGTATGGCGCTCAGTCGGCGTTGCAGCAACGATCTGCTCGATAGGCTTGGCAAAGCCCATATCGAGCATCTGGTCTGCCTCATCCAGCACCAGGGCTTCGAGAGTGGACAGGTCGCAAAGCCCCTGCTCGATCAGATCCAGCAAACGACCGGGCGCCGCGACGAGAATATCGACGCCTTCCTTCAGCGCATTGACCTGATGAAACTGGCTGACACCCCCAAAGATTGTGGTCACGCTGATATCCAGATGGCGGCCAAATGCCTCAAACCCATCGGCAATCTGGCTGACCAGTTCACGCGTAGGCGCAAGAACAAGAACACGGGCACCGTTTTTCGGCGCGGGACGTGGGTCAGCAGCCAGGCGATGAAGCAGGGGCAGCGCGAAGGAAGCGGTCTTGCCCGTGCCCGTCTGGGCCATGCCCAGAAGATCACGGCCTTGCAGCAGCAGGGGTATGGATTGCGCCTGGATCGGCGTGGGCGTCTTGTAGCCGGCCTCGGCCAACGCCTTGAGAATAGCGGGCGCAAGGGCCAGTTCGTCGAATGTCATGGTCAAGATAGAACAGCGCCTCCGGCGCACAAATTGGTTGCGCCTTGGCGGGCATTTAGACTGTGGAAGTGCTCTTTTGCGGGCGAATGGTCGTCGCGTCAACGCAATCGCGCATTCATGTCCTTATGGTCATCCATTGTGGCAATTAAGGATGCGTTTCACGCCTGTTCTGCCCCTCGCACGATGCCCGGATCGCACTCTCCAGGGAAACGCGCCGGCGTAATACAGCCGATCCAGCAGGGCATTTACACCCCTTGAGGCGACAACAATGCCGAACTCGGGGCAACAGCTTATCCCTGCCACCTGTCAGAAAAGCAGCGCGGTACACATCCTGACTGTGTCACCCCTGAAAAACTCCCTGTCAGCGTGCAGGCTCGCACATCTTCCGAGCGTCGATCGCACTAACATACGGAGGCAATTTCTCCCAACTTATGGTGGTTTACACCATATCAAAACGAATAAAGGCGGACACCCCTCAGGGATAATAACTTTGGCATGTTTTTTGCACGATCAAGATCATGCTCAAGATCCCACCCCTTTCAGGCTTCGATTCCGACGGATTTACGAGCGTTACGCTCGGTGAAGCCATGCGCGCGGAGCAGGTGCCGGAACTGGTAATAGGTCAGTCCCAGAGCGGCGGCGGCCTGCTTCTGGTTGAAGCGCGCGTCACTCAGGGCGTGTTCGATCAGGGCACGTTCATAGGCGCGCGTGGCTTCAGTGAAGGTCAGCCCCTCAGGGAGGGAAGCAGGCATAGGCGCGGATGGAGCTTCACGCGAGGCCGGCGCGGCGGCGTCCTGCACGATGCGCTCCGTCATGACGGGCAGGTTCGTGGCCGTCGCTCCTTCAGGGGCGAGAGGTCGCAACCAGTCGGGACCATTACGGAAGGGGTCGAACACGATGTCATCGAGGGGGCGCTCAGGACGCCCCATACGATAGACGCTGCGCTCCACAACGTTGCGGAGCTCACGCACATTGCCGGGCCATTCGTACTGCATGAGACGCTCGCGGGCCTTGTCGCTGAACCCGGCGAAAAGCTTGCGACCGAGGCTTGCGGTCATACGGGTGGCGAAATGCTCGCAGAGAATCAGGATATCCTCGTGTCGGGCACGAAGGGGCGGCAGCATGACCACATCGAAGGCGAGACGATCGAGCAGATCGGCTCGAAAATCACCCTTGCGGGCCATGTCGGGCAGGTCGGCATTGGTTGCGCCGATAATGCGGACATCGACATGAATGGTCTCGTTCCCGCCCACGCGCTCGAAGCTGCCATACTCGATGACACGCAGGAGCTTTTCCTGAACCGCCATGGAGGCCGAGGCAATCTCATCGAGGAACAGCGTGCCACCATGCGCCTGCTCGAAACGCGAAAGCCTGCGACGCTGGGCCCCGGTAAAAGCGCCAGCCTCATGACCGAACAGCTCGCTATCGAGAAGGGTATCGGGCAGGGCTGCACAGTTGAGCTTGATAAGCGGCCTATCCCAGCGCGGCGAGAGCAGGGCCAGTCGTGCGGCCACAAGCTCCTTGCCTGTACCGCGCTCGCCGATGATCAGCGCCGGCCGATCGAGCGGTGCGAGACGCGAGATATGGTCGAGCATCTCCAGAAACGCGGGAGATTGTCCGATCGGTGTCGGGTTTTCTTCGTTTCTGGCAGATCGCGCCATTTTCTGGCCAGTCTCATCCGTGGTGTTGCAAGAACTCTATCTTTCACCCCAGATCGTTACGCTTGCAAGAGAAGCCTGTGTTCTCCTGCCCCGATTTCCTGTTAAATTCGTTCCAGCAAAGAAAGATCGTCACATGGGTATCTTCTCCCGCCTTGCGGATATTGTGAACTCCAACCTCAACGCCATACTGGCCAGCGCCGAAGACCCGGAGAAAATGATCCGGCTGATCATCCAGGAGATGGAAGACACGCTGGTCGAGGTACGCAGCCAGGCTGTCACCATGATTGCCGAGCGCAAGGGGCTTGAGCGTCGTGCACGCACGATGGTGCAGGAGGAAGACGAGTGGCTGCGCAAGGCCGAACTGGCCCTGACCCGCGACCGCGAAGATCTGGCCAAGGGCGCACTTGCCGCCAAGGCCACCATCGAGCAGTCGCGCAAGACGCTGGAGCAGCAGATTGCACAGGTCAATGAAAGCCTCGACCAGCAGCATAACGATATCGGCAAGCTGCAGGCCAAGCTGGCCGACGCGAAATCTCGCGAGAAATCACTTTCGCTGCGCCACAAGGCTGCGACCAATCGCATCAAGACACGCGAGCGCCTTTATGACACGCGCGTGGAAAATGCCTTCAACCGCTTCGAGCAGGTCGAGCGCGCACTTGACGCCCTTGAGGGGAAGGCCGAAGCCTATGATCTCGGTCGCGGCCCCGGTGGCACACGCAAGCCGAGCCTGCAGGAAGAGCTGGCGGGCCTCGAAACCGATATGGCGGTCGAGAACGAACTCGAAGCGCTGCGCGCCAGAATCAAGAGCCGTCAGGGATAAGAACAAGCATGAGACGCTTTGACAGCACAAGGGTCGCTTATGAGGCATGCCAACATGGATGATCTTATTGGTCTTGCGGCAGTCGTCCTGTTTTTTGTCACGATCATGTATATCGTGACCATTCGGGCCCGCTCGAAGACAACGGCCAGCAAGTTGCAGGAAGCGGATCTCGCTGCGCTCAATATGGCGCATGTGCAGGCACGCCGCCTTGAAGAACGTGTCGATCAGCTCGAGCGTATTCTGGACGAGGATGTCCCTGGCTGGAGAACGCGGAGCTTTTCATGATGGCAGACTGTCTGTATCGCCGCCCCGCCTCTCGTCACACGCGCCGCGTGGCGCTTGCGGCCCTGCTTCTGGCTGGCCTGGCACCGCTCGGGCCGGGAGGGGCCGGGTTTGACGGCCATGCCATGGCTGCCCCGGCTCATGCCGGTTCGCCCGTTGTGATGGATGCTGAGGATCTCGATCTCAGCGTGCCCTGCCTGGGGCGCTTCGAGATCATGGTCGATCCGGCCATGAGCGACGGGGTATCGATCGACAGCTCTCCCTCGGGTGGGGCGCATCTGACCATGCGCACAGGCAAGACGCAGGGATCGTCCAAGGTTCTGATCACCAGCCGGACCTGTGCCCCCAATGCCCGCGTCTCCATTCTGGTCGCGCCGAATGTCGGGGTGATGATCCATGACAGTCATGACACCCATATCATCATTCACGGCACGCTGGCCTCGCTGGAGGCCAGCCTTGAAGCCGGGCAACTCGATGCCGACACCATCCAGTCGCTCGATCTGAGCCTGCGTGGCACCGAGCAGGTCCATATCGCCAGCCTCAACCGCGCCGCGCAGGTGGTCGAGACCGG
>Ga0157362_1000312_pt1 | contig 15986 bp, 11 predicted proteins | sample AttlaeALBM3_FD_111480 | JGI IMG/M metagenome (GOLD analysis project Ga0157362, IMG submission 111480) | Fungus gardens microbial communities from leaf cutter ant in Ribeirão Preto, State of São Paulo, Brazil - Atta laevigata ALBM3 | ecosystem: Host-associated > Fungi > Mycelium > Unclassified ... | reverse complement strand
CGCAGCTGATCCCTTAAATCATATTACACGATCGTCGAGGATAAATCTGTCTACCAATCACGCCTCTTCCTTTCTTGCAAGGAAAATCGCTTATCCTAATCTTCGTAATGCGGGATACGATGTCTTCCAGCGCAATTTCAATCATCAAAGAGATTAAGTTATATAAACGGATAAATATTTTTTAAAGTCGATAAATCTATCTCGGAGGTGTGAAGTTAGCACCGAGAGTTCTGATTAGAATTCTAGCTTCCTCTTAAAGAATATAGAAGTTTTATGTTTATAAAAAAAGTCCGACGATTAACACTATTAAAATAACATTTAAAAAATCCTAACGTTACGACAAGAACTAGAGCTCCTGACAGAAAAAGAAATTTTATTATTTCAAAAACAAAATATAACATTAATTGATACCAAGTCTGAATAGTTCTGACATTTAGTCTTTGTTACTTAATTTCGTTACATACAATTTTTTTTCTTCAAAATAATTACAATATCGTTTCTAATTATTTAAATTTATTTTCCCTTGTATTTCTACTAGAAGTAATATTTACGATATCATTTACATATCAATATCTTTTATCTACAAAGAGCATTCATTAATGCCATGTACATTATGAGCGAATATATTCCAGATCAAAAAAATTATACCGAATACACAGGTAAAGGCATCATGATAGAGGAAAAACAAGAATCAGAGTAGCGATGAAAGATGAAAGCAATCTCGAGCTGATGTTTCAAAGGAACCGTAAAAGTACAATAAGGACCGAGGAAAAAGGGCCACCTTGCTTTCCACACGACGGGAAGACGGTTGAGGGAGACAGTATAAAGTCGAAACCCCGGACTCCCAAAAGTCGTATTTTTTTTTTTACACGATCGGATTACAAAGAATCGAAGGGCTTCAAATACCCTCATAGTCCTTCTCGAGATCTGTCCGAACAGCTGACTGAATCTAAACTTAGATGATGAAGTGCGCGCCCTCGAAGAGCTGCATGCTATTTTCGAGACGCCGCGTGCACAAGCGTGAAATGAAACAAATAATACGTCACTTCCGCTCGGAGCGTTCCGCGTTTCGATTGCCTTCGAGAACATTCAATGATTGAAAACGTCGCAATTTTATCGTGCAGTTTTTTTTAACATTATTTTTAAATTTATATATATTTACAAAAATTCCTATTTTTAACGTAATTCATTCCGTCGAATTTTATCATTTTAATCCTTAAGTGTGTAAATCAAAATTTTTTATAAAATAATTTCATTCGAAAAATGAAGTTATTACCGAATCGCTCAAGTTGGAGTGACTTTTCGTTCACATAATGAATTCTTTCACTCTGTATCGTGAAATGAATCTTTTCGTTTGTATAATTAAAGAATAAATTTGGAAACAATGCACATGCCAAGCAAGAATAGCGAACATTACATAAAAATGTCTTCTCTTATAAAAGATAAAACACAAACAAGACTTACCTTACGTAATTAAGTTTAGATATTTTTTTTTAATTAAGATCCCGTAATTAAGTTTAAATATTTTTTTTAAATTAAGACTTCTGGTTTTATACTAAGGTCATTTTGACTAAAGTTTCACTCCAAAAGAATGAAGATTTATCTTTACAAAAGTGAAATGTCACTCCGTCCCGAATAGCAGTATTTTCACTATCGACTGGAGTAATTTTCACTCCTTTTGACTGAAGTTTTTATCTTAGAAAAAATTTAGAGAGTAGAGAAAAAACGAAGAGCCAAAGACATGGATAAGTTATTTTATATTTTTTTTTCGTTACAGAAAAATTGATTATAGCTTTTTTATTCCAATCAGAATATATTATATTTTTTGACATAGAACTGTCAAAGCGTTATTTAGAATTTTAAAGAAAAAAATGTATCATATTTCTGAAAAAAATTTTTATTAGGATTTGAAAAATTTTTATTGAAGAATCCGAAAAATTGCCGTTCTTTCATTTATTTTTGAACAAATTAACTTTAAAGTGAAATATGTTTCATGTTACTCCGTACGTACAATTCGCTGTTTAAATTTCTATTGTATAAATCAATTTTCGAGAAACACCAATTACACTCGATGCTCGCATTTCGTATACCGTGCCTGATAGTACGTTTAAACTGGACGTAGTTTAATTCCATTAACAAAACGAAGGCTACGTGCGTTTTAATTTCGATTTGATGCCTCGAGCTGTCGGTCAACTCCATTTAAGCCGACGAATTAAAAGCGCTCGCTAATGTGACTCGCTCGAGAATTAACTTTGTACGTTCAAGTGATTTTCGTGAGATAGAAGAAATAGGGTCGTGGCGCGAGTATCATGGAATTTTTTTGTTCCAAGAAATCGACGCCACGTTTCGGGCACATGTGTGTTGCGCAAACATTAAAGTGATTATCGATCTGCGTCATTGCCAAAGTCATAACGTTAAAAAAAACAATCAAGAGAATTTGAAAAAATTTTATAAAAATTTTTTTTTAATTTTTTAAAATTATAAATCATAAAAAAATGATTATGAAAAATAAATTAATTTTCTATACGAATTAATTTCCTATCAATATAAATAAACATATAGTATAGTCTTGCGCAATGAGACTTATCCATACATCATATTAATCACTGTTATTTTTTCCTCTTTGTTCATTTCTATGTGAACAGCATTGAAATATCGAATCTCTCGCTGGAGGTAAATCGAGAACCACTGATGAGTGATAACAAACAACATGGAGAACTCACCTGATGTAAATGATGACCCCGTTGGTGCATATCCTTTTCCATCCACGTGGCACGGTGATCGCAGAGGGTTGTTGTTGTTGCTGCTGCTGTTGCTGCTGCTGCTGCTGCGTAACCACTGCACTGCCGTTCATAGTCAACACTGCGTTATGCTGCACGTTGCTACCATTGTTACTACCATTGACACGCGACGGCCGCGCAGCCTGCTGCGCACACGCACTACCACCGCCAGGATGATTATTATTACTCGCCGGCATGCCACCACCGTCGTGCTGCAGTCCCGGCTGATGGCTCTGACTCTCGTCAGGACTACTGAGGCTGCTGTAGGTCGTCGATGACTCGTCGGACCTAACCGAGTCGCAGCCGGCGGTCGCGACACCAGCACCACTACCAGCGTCACCAACACTGACCACCGCCGGCGCCGAAGAGGTGGCCTGCTGCTGCTGATTATCGAAACCGTCTTGCTGCCGGCTCTTGTCATCTATGCTCGTCGCAGTCTGTTGCTCAACGGCATTTTGAAGTGCGATCCCGTTACTACCGTCACCGGCGGACGTCGATGTGCCGTACGCGACGACACAGTCGTCCTCACCACCGAGAAGACCGACGTCGCTCGGATTCGATCGCACGACGATATTATTACTGTTCGTCGCAGGATTGTATTCCCCGCTCATCCTCGCGGAATACGCGTCACCACCATGTTGGAGCCGTGCGCTCCGATACGTCTTCGCGCTGGATACCATCGGATCGTTATTACTCCCAAGACTGTTCGCCGTCGAGGAGCGTCCTCCGTTCTTCGACGACCGTTTGTTACCGCGCGACGTTGCGACGCGCGTCATTATATCCGTCGTCGTCGTCGCCGTGGCGCACACTGTTGTCGAATGCCCCAGGTTGGCCTGTCGATACAGCATCGCGTAATCCTCTTCGTCCTCATTGTTCGCCAGAGAAGGAGCATGCCTGGACTCGCTTCCATCCGTCCCGGAATTCTTCGCCACCGTCGTCGTCGTCGTTGTTTCGAGTGATGGCTTCAGACGGCAACAGCCGATCGCGGGGGTAGTGGTGGTGGTGATGACGTTGTTCCCTACGTTGCTATCGTCGGCGCAATATATGGCGGTTTTGGCGGGAAAGGTCGTTGTAACCGCCTGCGCCGTCGCCACTTGCGGAGCCTGTAGGATACCGGCGTACTGTGTCGTCGTCTGTTGCTGCTGTTGCTGATGCTGATGCTGATGCTGCTGCTGCTGCTGCTGCTGCGGCTGTGACTGATAACCGACCGCGATAGCGGCAGCAGCGGTCGCGGCGACATTCTGACCCACCGCCGTGGCGTATGCAAAGTTCTCCCCCGACACGTATACCAAAACACTGTTCTGCTGTATAGGTTGCTGCTGAGGATGATGCGATTGTTGCTGTTGTAATTGTAGTAGTTGTTGTTGTTGTTGTTGTTGTTGTTGTTGTTGTTGTTGTTGTTGTTGCTGCTGCTGCTGCTGCTGTTGCGCCTGTTGATGCTGATGGCCGTGACTCGGGGGAGCAGGGAGCGTGGACAGCTGCTCAGGCTTGCCGGCCATGGTCCAGGTCCAGGTCCAGCAGCGCGGCGGATGACCCTGACGACACCCACGACATCACTGGCACGACGTGGCACGTAGCTCGTCTACGTGAAGATACTGGCGGCGGATACTGCCGCATCCTCCGTGAGCCGGCTCACGATTTCTCACGCGCTCGACAATGACGATGAACCTTCTGCAGGTCCACGCAGAAGGGTGCTCGCACTCTCGCCGATGTTCCTGCTGCACGTACCGTTGCGTCTCTCCGCGTAGAAGCGTAACACGTAGCACGACATAATATTACGTCGATCGCGCGACGACGAACATGGAATCTCTTACTCCCCCGAGGATAAGGATGTTCCTTCCTACGTGGAAAAACGGGAAGACGAGAATCGTTCGATTCTCCTACGTCCCACGTCGTACTCGTTGTAACCGGTGCGTGTTTAGCGCGCGTAGTACACGTTGTCGCTGCTCGCCGCCGGTGCCGGTGGTGCCGGTGCCGGTGCCGGTCAATGGCCGTCTAACCTCCTTGACGCGGCGGGGATCGCCGGGCATGGCGCGGGACGCGCCGACGATGTATTTTCCCTTCCGCAGTTGGCTCACCTTTCTTCTCCTTCTTCTCCTCTCAGCCTCCTTTCCTGAGGATAGACGGACGCTCATCAAAATGTCGCAGTTCGCGACACGTCGTCGTACGCGAACACGATCGGAATTCGAAACGCCGCACCATCGGGTGTCTCCGAGAGCCGGCTGACGTTCCTTTGCCACTTTCTCTCTCTCACTCTCTCCCTCTTCCTCTCTCTCTCTCTCTCTCTCTCCCTCTCTCTCTCTCTCTCTCTCTCTCTCTTTCTCTCTCGTTCTCTTCCTTGCAAGTCTTGCTTCCGCGGTGACGTTTCACGTCAATTCCTTTTGCCACGCGGGCGAATCGTTACGTAGCATGATCATGCACGAGGTAGTGGCGAGCGACGACGAGCAAGGTCGCGACTGCTGCTAACTTGACTCGAAACTCTCATAGCCGGCGGGCCAACGCGCGTAGGCGAGTCGCTTGTTTATCGGCGGGGAATTATGTCTCGAAGCAAGCGGACGAGAGAGAAAGAGAGAGAGAGCCTTACGTACGCGCGCGCGCGCGCGCACCACACACACACACACACACACACATACACACGCACACACACACGCACACACATACACAAGGTCTCGCTCGCGACTCAAGGTGACGGCCCGTAGTTGCCGCCACCCGTTTGCTCCGCTCCGCTCCACTTCGCTCCCCGTCGGAGCGACGCGGTCCGCGGACGCAACGTATAAATGTATAATCGACGGGCCGAAGCCGAAGATTCTCCGAACTGCGCCGCGGCTATATTCAACTATATTCACCACGGACAATTCGAAATTCGGAGCGCGCCGAGTTATTCGTTTTACGCTTACCGAGAGAGTCTCTCTCGAACTTGTTAACTGGCACCCGGCGATTCCGTCACCGGTGTCAACGGTCCGCGCTTTACTCACAGCCACAACACATTACTCCGTCCTCGATCGAATCGCGTTATAATGCACTCCGCCGCCGAACGAATGAACGCAAAGACGCGAACATGCGCGCGCGCGCGCGCACTCAATTATGTCATTACGCAAAACGGCACACTGCTTGGATATATCTCGCCTTTCGACGATAGCAGAAGAGAGGAAGGGAAAAGAGAGGGTGGGAGGGGAAACCCTCGCACGGTCACGCGACAACGATCCCGACGAATGCGCGAGACTCATGGACTCACGATGATAACACAGCCGAACGGCGTGCCATCTCCCTCGACACTGACTGCGTACGCGACGCGGGTTTAATCGCGCTGGACTCGGCTGAAGTCGCCTCAAGTCGGCGCTCGATCGGTAATATGGCGCGAACGCGCACGCCGTACAAAAAACACTTTTACGCCGCTGGCGTAACGATTCGGGTTAAATCGCGCACGGACGGACGAACGTCGTGTTATGACGCTGTGTCATCGTCACAGCAGCAGCAGCAGCAGCGAGTATCACGACCACCACCACCAGCACTCTTCCACCACCACCATCACTATCATTTCCCCACTGGCTCGCGTACCACTACTACTTTTGATGTTACTACTACTATTACTACTACTACTACTGCTACTACCACCACCACCACCACTACTACCACCACCAGCACTACTATCGTCGTACTACGAGCGAGCGAGAGAGAGAGAGAGAGAGAGAGAGGGAGGGAGGGGGGGAGAGAGAGAGAGAGAGAGAGCGCGGTTACGAACTCGGGTTAAGTTAACTAACCCTCTCAAACACCTGCGCGCTACTCCGTTTCTCACGGGTGACGGGAACCTCTCACCTCACCTCACCTCCCCGCTATCGCGCGGTTATGATTTTTCGTGACGAGAGCGATGGTAGCGGCGCGGACGCGGCGACGACTACGCGCCTCGTATGATCGCGTTCGCCGTCCTGCGTTTAACGCGCCCGATCACTCACCGCCGGCCGACACGAACGTCGCGCGGCACCGCCGTTCGCCGTTCGGAATGCCGTGCCCGCCAGATGCTCTGCCCCGTCCCCGTACGCTACGCTCTTTTCGCGTAACTGATATTGAAAAAATATGGCTCCCACCGCATACCCAGAAACCTCTGCGGCATCCCGACGGCTGGCTGACTGCCTTGCTCGCTGCCTCTCTGCCTCTCTCACTCGAACTACTCGCACGTCACTAAGCACGTCGCTAAAAACATCGACCCGCATCGCACAACGCGAAGCAACGCGAGCGACGGTGTCGCTATCCATCGGACGGAACAAGCGTTAATTTCGCGGTCGTCCCCGCGGATTTTTCTCTGCCCCCTCCTTCGATAGAATCGCGATGACTCTCTCTTTCATGCGGAACGATTGAATCCGCCAGTCACAGTCGAAATAACGAGCGATTCATGAATCGACGTTTCGTAAATCTCTTTACTATGAATCTTCATGTAGATCGATTACAAATTGCAAATAATTGCAACTTTATAAGATTCTGATTAGTCATCGAATATTGATCGCGTATGCGATTTAATAAATGCAACAAAATATCAATTTTTTTATCACTTTTAATTTCATTTATCATTTTTTTATTTTATGCCTTATCATTTGATTTATTAAATTTTTACAATTACTTGAAACAAATTGAAATATAGAATCTTCTGGCACTTAAAATTTAATTTTGATATGTAAACTATTTTTTTAATAAAAATCAAAAAACTATCTTATAAATTAAATATATTATTACAGCGCGTTAAATTGCGACGAATTAATAAGAAATTGAAGGAAAATTACATGAAACAAGTGTTTCGAGTAATTAAATTGTGTGAGGAGTTTCAGGTCCGATTTTTTCAAGGACGTAAAATCGATAATCCCATTGTACAATTCCAAATTTATTTGAGACGCTCAAAAAAAAAGTATCTAATCAATCACCAATTGTTTCCTATAATAAATAAGATTACAAGACATATGTGGCTATTTATTAAAATTCGCTATAGTAACTGCGGACGAGTACCATGTATATAGTAAATTATGTGTGAATGTGTATTGAAAGTATATTAATTTAATATAGTACAACAGGATCTATGAATTATCTAGATCTCTAGAGCATTTGTTCATGCGCGTTTAGATGAAGATGGTGAAAATGACCGAATAAACTTGTAGAAATGTATCTATTATGAAAACATAATTTTTTGTTTACACAAATTTCTAGGTAAGAAAATTCTTAAGTGACATTGATTTTACTAAAATATATAATAAAATCCTCAGCATTGGCAAATGTAAAGAAAAATAGTTAGATTCGACACAATATAATTGCACAAAGCTGCTTATAAATACGCGCAATCGTCCACACACACAGGAACCTGATTCCCAATTTTACTTGCGTTGTTCGCAAACAAAATTCTATGTTTCCATTTATCATCGTCACACGCCAGTATACAAAAGCGACTGGAAAAAATTAAATACTACGAATATGGAATAATGTCCCACTTTGAAAAGTTTCTTCGAGATCTCTAATACAATTGATAACATTAAGGCTTTAACCAAGCTTGTTTATATCGTTTCCACATTGATTGATACATCCCGATATTGTTATTTCAAATTCTAGAAAACTGTAAAAGATAACAATTTTCAGACTTTAAGGTTTGGAGTAATCAAGTTTGTTGTTATTAATATCTGAAGGAAGTAATCGTGTATATGGAAAATCCATAAAATTAAACATATATGTATATATATGTATATATATATATATATATATATATATATATATATATATATATATATATATATATATATATATTTATGAAATTTAATTCTAACTTTAGCCATGTAATAATCACTGTCGAGCAGCTAGCTGATTATTGGAGTGATACAATTGATACAGAGACAATCGCGATGTTCAAGAATATATGATACCTTTCATTATATTGTAACGATGGTATCGAACCCTTACGTTACATCTAAATAAATTTAAATTTTCTTATCATTGTGTAATGATAAGTACATACTTTTAGTAATCCTCTATTGAAAGAAATAACATGAGTATGTAGACGAATATTTACAATAAGCGAAAAAGAAATAAGTAAAATTTTTTAATGAATCACATCTTATTGAGAAGTGAACGAACGATGTCCATCGATTCACAGATATCGATAAACAATAAACGATATTAATAAAGGACGCAAGAAAATGGAATTAATTCTTTAAAAAATTGATTAATTTATTCTTTAAATAATGTAAAGTTATCATTTCAGACATTATATTAAAAATGAGATTTCAATCGGACTATATCGCTTGCTAGAAAGCACCAAATTATCAGATAATCACTGAATGCAAAAAAAGAACAACTATTACTATTTATAACATATTATATAGGACCATATATATGATAACATAAACTATAGAAATCAAAGTCTTAAATGGTCTAGTTGAGTCTTAAATACTTATATGATTCTTGTATGAATTTGTATACTATGTATGTAGTCCCTAGAAATACGAAACGATTTTTCACGGCCGAAATAATTTTTCAGAAAACGCTAACCCTACTAAACTACCGCAGATGCGAATAAGCATCAAATATTTGTTAAATTGCTAGTCAATTTAACTCGTGATATTACTGCGGTATTTTAGTAGAGTTAGCGTTCTCAAGAAAATCATTTCGGTGTTTCGCGTTTCTAGGGACTATATATGTAGTATATAAATTCACACAAAAATCATACAAGCATTTAAGATCCAGCTAAATCGTTTAAGACTTTGATTTTTATAGTTGGTTTCACTATTTATACTGTAATAGTATCATTCGCATTTATCCTGTATCCATAATTATAATTCTCTATTCATTCCTACATACGATTTCATCTTGAGAAAATATCAGAAAGATATCCTAAAAAGTAGCTTTCTACGAGAAGCCTGTCCATAAAAGATATCTCAATAAGATGCATCTTCAGTAAGATACTTCATCACATTGGATCTTTTCATAATGAAATTGTCGATAATTGTTTACTTTCAAAATTATATAATTTTCATGTAACTGATGTAACTGATAAAATTAAAGAATCAATAATTGCTGTACTCACTGGTTTTTTTTGCACACCTCCAAACAGTAGAATTATATCTTTCTCGCTCATTGAATAGTTGGCCTACATATCCATTTTGTTTCTTTCTTTAGCATGATACAGAATCGAGCGAATGGGACAGAGTTTGAAATGAAAGAAACGGCTATGTTTATTACAGGGTTAGTGTAATCAAATTAATGTGTGGCACATTGGACTCGCGATGGACCTCCTTCGTCCTCTTCATACGCTTGTCTCGTGTCTCTCCGCCTTTGCTCCTGCTCAGGATCCAAGTCAGTAAGTAAACACTCCTCGGCACCGTCTGGAATTATAACCTCTTCCCTCGGTGGCAAACATTGTTCCAATGATGGAATAAGCGATGGGTCTATGCTCTTCGGGAAATTGACTATAAATTGTATTATAAGTCTGCCGTGTGTAAATGGATCTTTATAAATCGGCATGCCCTCGTTCAAAATGCATTTCAAGTCACCGTGTTTCGTCACAGTGCCGGGAAGTGAAGTTATCACTAGATCTCTACCATCCAAAGTACGAATAACTTTCTGGAATCCACATAATGCCTCTACGAGTTCTAGTTGCATTCGCATAATCAGATCATTTCTTGAACGCCTATAATTTAATTGACCGCAGCGTATTAGTAAGTTAAATAACTAGCTTCCTAATAAATATTCCATTAAAATACTACTAACTTGAATACATCATGATCTTTTTCTTCAAGAAGAATAACTATATCGCCAGGCTCCAAGTCTGGTTCTTGATCACCTTCACCACTGAAAGTTATCTTTTGACCATCAACCATTCCTGGATCAACGTGAACCTCAAGTATCTTTCTGTCTCTAATAGTCTTTCTTCCATTGCAATATTTGCAACGATCACGGGGATTAATACGTTCCCCCTGTCCTTTGCAATCTGCACACATGGTTTGTAAATGTTGTAACATTCCCGGACCTAACTGCTGGATTTGTACTTGCAAGCCGGAACCATGACACGTCGAACATTGTTCAACAGAACCTTTCTTTCCACCAACACCTAATCGAAAAACGACAAATATATCATATTCTCCGTGTCTACACAGATATAGATCTTTTTAAAATTACAATCTCCATACAACCGTTACCTTCACATTTCTCACAAATAACATTCTTTTGCAGAGCCAGTTTACGCACAGTTCCTTTGTAAAGTTCCTCGAGGGAAACTGATAATTGATGCATTACATCTTGACCTCTGCGTTCTCTCCTCCTCGCTCCTCGTCCGCCAAATCCTCCTCCAAAGAACATATCGAAGATATCCATAGGAGAAGAGAAGCCACTGCCACCCATGCCACCTTCTTTCAAAGCCTGCTCACCACCTTGATCATAGATACGCTTCTTCTCTGGATTTGACAATACTTCGTACGCTTGAGAAATTTGTTTAAACTAAAACGTATATTTTATAATATTATATTATGTTTTATTACATAGAAACTAATCAATAAATATTTTAAGTATTTTAAATGATAAGATTCATACAAACCTTTTCTCCTTCATTAGGATTTTTATCAGGATGATACTTTAAAGCGAGCTTTCTATAGGCCTTCTTCAAATCTTCCTGGGAGCATCCAGGCTTCACGCCCAATACATCATAAAATGTAGTTTCCTTAACCATTTTCACGATGTGTTAAATAGTTAGAGTTATATTAAATCACTCTGGTTGCTGTAAACAAGAAAAAATACTATAACAAAGGCTTTAATTTTTTTATATCGCTATTAAATAGGTCTATTCTTTGTCACTTGCACTGAACTGTACTAAAATTTTTTATATCTTGTTTGACACCAAACTTTGAATACATATTTGAATATATTTTTCTTTTTTAAATGGATACATTTAATCTGCTGATAAAATAACATACGAAAATTGAAGAAACATTGAATATACAGCTACAAGAATAGACCTGATGATATAATGCACAAAAAATTCTGTCAAAATATTACTGCCGATAAAACGACATCAGAGAATTCGAGGAAAAATAAATTCATTATATTGGTAAACTAAACAGCTCGTGACGTTACAACATATATGCGCATTGCAAGATCAAAAAGGTAGACTAGTTTAACTCATAATTCATAATTTTAAATGAAGAATATACCGTTTTTTTAGTGTTACATAATTGAATCTAGGCTCATAAATTTCAATATGGTCAGATTTGATCAGATACATGTAACTTAATAAATATATGTAACTTTGATTCATTTTTATGAATATGTAAATTAATAAACAAGTTCAAGTTATATAAGATACAATGAATAACAAAAGAGCATTTAGCACCAGTAGTCCAAATGAGAGAACTTCCGGCTTAATGACTTCGAGTTTCAAGTTGTAGTTAATAGTGAAAATGGCAAAACTGAAAACAGAAAAGTCTTGTTGAAGCATAAATGCCCAATTGTACAAACACTTGTTTCTTCCTCCTTTTTCTTATTTTTACCACAACTGATTTCAAACTTCGTAACGCATGCAGACATTTTTTCATGCAATTTTTTTACATGGTTTGTAGAGGTAAAAGTCGCTCGCTCGTGAACTCAAAGAATATAAATTAATATAAAATACCCATGCGGAATTCATGCGAATTTCAAAATGGCGTCTACAGTAGGACTGGGAGTATACGATTGAATAGACCAGCGTGCGGAATATTTCAAAAGGCGAGGCGCGTGCTGTGGACGCTTCCCGAACAAAGACCGCCTCTCCGAGCTTTCTAGAGCCTTCCATAGATATTACCGAGCACGCGGGTTCCCAAGTCGATCGAACGACAAAATCGATGTAACGAAGAATTTACCAGATCGCTCGTGACGAATTTTTACGCTCGACGCACGTATTTACGCTATCACGAGAAAAACACGTTTTCCTCGTGATAAACGACTCTTCTTTTTCTTTTTTTTTTTTTCCCCTATCTCAATCTCCTTTTCTTAACAGTGGCCGATGCCTTGGTGAATCGTTAATTGACACGAGTCGTCGGGCAAGCGTGCCCGCAGACTTGGTAGCCAGGTTACTGGCTTCCATCTTTCTTTTCAAGCTCGTTGTTGCAACGAGAGAGTAGGTACATACTTGCCTGGCGATCAGTTCAATTCCCGCTTCGTAACGTTCATCAATGTGCAATCGTGTGAAATATATCGCCGCGCAACCTTCGACCGTCCGCCAAGCCAAGGCGCTCCTGCCCCCCACACCCCTTCGCTGGTTTCGATGACCGTTACGCGGAGCTAAGCCAGGAAAAACCGCGATGAAATCCCGAATTCCCGACGTGGACAATGATTCCGGAAAATTTTATATAAATGTCTACGCCTTACGCGAGCACGCTAATCCCCGATTACACGTTTCTCAGGGAGAGAGAAAGAGAGGATGAATATCGCGAGCGGACCAACCGATCGATCGATCGCGCGACTTGGGCTGTCCGTTCAGTTCGTTGTTCATTCCCGGTCCACGCCGTCAGATCGGCTACGGCGAATGGATCGTCTTCCCTGACGACAAGATTACGAGAGCGAAGAGTCCCGCGATTCGCGAGAGTTACTTACCTGCGTAAACGACGAGGAGTGTCGCTGTAGAGAATGACCGCGCACGTTTCGTGCGACGCCCGTTCTACCTTCGCGTCCGTGTTACAACGTTTCACGTACGAAACTGAGCCCGGATTCCGTGCGACTCCGTAATCCACCGTAGTCCGTGCGCCCACGTCGCCTAACGATATTGCCGCCTGCAGTGTATGTTCTCGAAACTTCCTAGGGAACGGCAGTGGTCAACGTCGGTCGTCGAGCCGACGGCTGAGCGCCAATCAGCTGCCGACGTTGGCGGAAGCGCTACGCGCACAGCATCGGTCTCTTTCGAAAGTTCCCAGTTCCTTCACAAACTCGCGCGTCGATCATGCAGGTTTTTTTTTCGGTCGATATGACACTTTCTCTTTAAAAAATTATTTATAGATATAAAAAATATCTCGTGTTTTCTTCTGTTTTGTTTGTTACAAATTTCATACCACAGACTTTCATGCTTTTGTCTTTACTTTTTTCTGGAGCCTTTTTTTATTATTCTCGCTGTACTAATTCAAAGTACAGAAGTCTGCTTTTGGGATAATTTATTTTACAAGTTAAGATTTTTTAAAGTTATTAAGAGAGTTTACTTACAAATTTTAACTGTCAAATTTTAATACGATTTAATATTTTGAACTGTTTAAACATGGTAACATCAAACTTGAAAATTAAATGAAGGATTTTCAATTATTTTTAATCGATAATGCCAGTCGTAAATATAAACAATACAGTATTTTCTAACGTAAAATACACACGAATGTCCGGATACCGATGCTGCCGTGCAATCTTTCGTAGATGGCAGTGCATGTTTCCGAACGTCCCTTTTTCCAAGCGATACGCTAAACGATAACTGAACAAAATGGTATGTAACTTGTATCAAAAAATTCTATAGTAATCATCCAACGAAACGTACAACATTCAATTAAATATTTAACAATAGCATCTAACAAAATACGCGTTATGTATATCATGTTTAGAAAGTATCAATTACAGATACAGTAAAGTCAATCAAACATGACGTGACATAACCTCAATTGAGAAATACGTGTTTGTAATTGTTTGCGATCATTTGTGATGTTTTATGAGATAATAGATCATAAAATTAATTGAAGTTTGTTTTATCTGTCTTTACCAATTTATAGTATTCGTCTATTTCGATACTCTAAAGATTTCTTATAAGTAACCTAATCTAACCTATAAGTAAAGAAATGTATTTTGATTTTTGCTTACAGACGGAAGGTACAGCTACCATCAGGACGAGAAAGTTTATGACCAATCGACTTTTATGCCGAAAACAAATGGTGAGTGTGAGATTCGAGTATCCATTATTTCAATTCATTATCCTAGATGAGAATTTATACAATTTATTTTGATTGTAGGTCGTAGATGTTATTCATCCTGGCCAACCATCAGTTCGTAAGACCGAGATTCGAGAGAAATTAGCCAAGATGTATAAAGTAACTCCAGATGTTGTCTTTGTGTTTGGCTTTCAAACTAATTTTGGTGGTGGTAAATCTACTGGATTTGCACTTATCTATGACACCTTGGATTTTGCAAAGAAATTTGAACCTAAATATAGGTTAGCAAGGCATGGTCTCTTTGAAAAACAAAAACAAACGAGAAAACAGCGTAAAGAACGCAAGAACAGAATGAAGAAAGTTAGGGGTACTAAAAAGAGTAAAGTTGGAGCAGCGTCTAAAAAGGTAGGCAAAATAATATATTTCGAATATTTTTCTTCCATAAACATTTCTTATTCTATTACTCTAACATTAATGTTATAATATTACAAAAAATTTCTTTATTCTCTTAATGCTTTTCAGTATCAAATATCTTATGCATGTTTCTTTCTTTTTTTAATCACATGGGCTTTAATTTCTTATATCAATATTGTAATTGTCTTTAAATTGTACGTTCTATCTGATGGTGTAATTTTTTCTTTGTTTTCATTCAATTAATTGATTATATTAATGCACTATTCTATTTAATAAAATCAGTTTGTATATATTGAAAGTTCTTACAGCAATTTAAATTCTTAATATTATTAAATAGATAATTTTAAATACATACATGATAAATGTTCATATATGTTAAAAAGTTAGATTCAGTAGATTTGTAAAATTTGATTGGTTTAACTTTTTACATTTCTCACAAAGTACAATAGTTGTGTGACATGTTTTACTTATGAGAGAATAATGATAAAAATGAAAAATATTAAATATTTTTTTTTATTGATAACATAATATTCATGGGCAATTCAGAAATAAATTTTCCTTTGGTTTGATGTCTATGCATGCTACGGTGGTATACGCTTTTTATTTACATTCTAGGGAAGGAAATAGAGAAATGATCATCATTTGTACTACAGACTTCTGGAGGAGCAATTTCTTATTGCTTAATCAGGGTCAGCATGCAAATCTTTTAAGTTTCATACTTTTGTTCTGTATGAGCTATTTTTTTTATTCTTAACAGCATAAATACATGTATATTTTTACGATTTATTTATTATTTTATTAATCATGTAATTCTAATATTCCAGTAGTTTGTTAATACATAGTATAAAAATATAATATTTTATTTTCATGATATGAAAATACAATAATCTTACAT
>Ga0157362_1000311_pt1 | contig 16015 bp, 16 predicted proteins | sample AttlaeALBM3_FD_111480 | JGI IMG/M metagenome (GOLD analysis project Ga0157362, IMG submission 111480) | Fungus gardens microbial communities from leaf cutter ant in Ribeirão Preto, State of São Paulo, Brazil - Atta laevigata ALBM3 | ecosystem: Host-associated > Fungi > Mycelium > Unclassified ... | reverse complement strand
GCGGGCAATGCCGTCATTGCCAAGCCAGCCGAGCAAACTCCTATGATCGCAGCCCGCGCGACGCAGATCCTGCATGATGCGGGCGTCCCTCCCGAAGCGCTGCACATGTTGCCCGGCGATGCAGCTCTGGGCACCGCACTCGTGGAAGACATGCGTGTGGACGCAGTCATGTTCACCGGCGCCACAGCCGCCGCAAAAGACCTCTCCCGCCGCCTTTTCGGGCGGGTAGGACGAACCGGCCTGCCCGTTCAACTCATCACGCAGACGAGCGCGCAGAATGCGATGCTCGTGGACAGTTCCGCCCTGCCCGAACAGGCCATACGCGACATCATTTCCTCGGCGTTCGACAGTTCCGGGCAGAACTGTGCAGCGCTCCGCATCCTGCTCGTTCAGGAAGACTGTGCGGATGCGTTTCTGGAGAGGCTGCGCGGCGCCATGCGTGAACTCTCGATCGGCAATCCTGCGCGTCTTTTAACGGATATAGGACCGGTTATTTCCTCGGAGGCTCAGGCTGAAATCGAGGACCATATTGATCGCATGCGGCGGGCAGGTCGGCCGATATGGAGCCTTGAACCGGGAGAAACCTGCCGCCATGGGCATTTTGTAGCTCCCACCCTGATTGAAATCGGGCGCGTTGCAGATATCAGCAACGAAATTTTTGGTCCGGTCCTGCATATCCGCCGCTATGCCCGCAGCGAACTCGACGGGGTGATTGATGCAGTGAACGCCACGGGATATGGGCTGGCTTTCGGCATCCAATCCCGTTTGTCTTCCACCATCGACCGTGCGGTAGCGCGCAGCACTGCGGGAAATATTTACGTCAACCGAGGACTTCTGGGGGCCGTGGCAGGCTCCCGTCCCGTCGGAGGGCATGGCTTGTCGGGCACGGGTCCCAAGATGGGCGGTCCTTTTGCGCTGAGACGCATGAGCGCGCAGGTCAATCCCTGGCACGTACCCAAAGGCGCTACGACAGCCAGCATGATCCCTCATGCGGCCCGAAGCCTTGTAACCTTTCTCGAAAGCCGGGACGCGGTTTCTGCCAGACGTATAAGGCAGGACATCTCGCACGGTATGGTCGGGCTGACGATGACGCTGCCTGCTCCATCCGGCGAGACAGAAACCTACAGTCTTGTACCCGGTGGGCCAGTCCTGTGCGCCGGGGATAGCTGGCCCGCGATTCTGAGAGCTGTGGGTATGGCATTGGGCACGGGGAACGTTGCGCTGGTTCTAGGGCCGGACCATGCTGTGGAATGGATGTCGCGTCTTTCGGCAGGACTGAAAGACTGGGTCCAGCGCGTTGATCCGGGTGCGCTGCCGGAATGTTCGACCATGCTGATGGAAGCCGACTCTCCGCTCGCACAGCAGGCTGCGTCCACACTGACGGCACGTGAGGGGCGAATTGTTCCGATCCACACTCTGGACAGCGTACGCCCGGAATGGCTGATGAAAGAGCGCCTAGTGAGCATAAATACAGCCGCCGTAGCGGGAGATCTGCGCCTTATGGCCGTATCCTGACGGGCGATCACATCGCAGACACACAGGGATGATTTGCATGAAGACAGCCGCGGCATAAGCTGCTCCAACTGTCAGGGATGAGGCAGGTTTTTCATCCCACTGGAACATGCGCCCTATGAAAAAGCTCTTTCCCTATGGCCTCGACGCACCAGGTGTCGTGCGCAACATGGCGGTTGTTTCGCTGCTGTTGTGGCTGGTTTACGGCCTGAGTTTTGTGGATTCCATGCCGCTTCGCATCAATGGGATGGAATGGCCTGCTGCTTTCATGACCTTTGGCACCCTTGCCATGATCTGGAGCAGTTTTCGAAAAGTCCCAGAGCGCGAAAAACTTCTGGGAAAGCTGGTGTGGCGTGGAGACGAACACGTTCTGGACATTGGCTGCGGGCGCGGTCTGCTGGCGATTGGCGCGGCGCATCGCCTGCCGGAGGGGCAGGTAACCGGCATCGATATCTGGCAGACATCCGATCTCAGTGGCAACTCCCCTCAGGCTGCACAGGACAATGCGCTCAAGGAGGGCGTAAGCGATCGTGTATCGTTCCAGACGGCAGACATGCGCGAGCTTCCCTTTGCAGGGGCGTCGATGGACATCGTGATCTCGGCACTTGCGATCCACAACATCGCCAAAGCCGATCAGAGAAAGCGGGCGCTTCTTGAAATTATCCGCGTCCTGAAGCCTGGTGGAAAAATCCTGATTGAAGATATTCGGTACCCTGCCGAATACAGGAAAATTCTTCAGCAGAATGGCTGTATCGTTACGGTCCAAAAGCCTTTCATGCACAGGGTTTTCCGTATCATCTCTTTCGGAAACCTAAATCCTGCAATTATCCTCGGGTGGAAAGAATAACATCCAATCTCACACCAGGAGTGTGATATAAATTTCCAAAAAAGCTGATTATCAAACTTCAGGAATGAGCACATCTTCTTCCCAGACAAACGGGGTTCCACTCCTCCGGAACGGCCCCCACTGAACGGGATAAGACACATGAACAACAAGTTCCTCGGCACGTCGCTCGCAGCTCTCGGCCTCGTCGCATCGCTTTCCACTGCCTCCGCAGCAACAGCACCTCGCGATGTGCAGGCTGGCACATACAACGTCGAGACATCCCACACGCAGATCGGCTTTTCGCTGCTGCATTTCGGCTTCACGGACTATAATGGCCTGTTCTCAGGCGTTACCGGTACGCTGACACTCGACCCTGCACATCCTGCGGATTCCAGCCTGAGCATTCATGTTCCCGTTACAAGCGTACAGACGACCAGCGGCAAGCTGACAGGCGAACTCAAGGGCGCTGACTGGTTCGACGCCACCAAGTTCCCGGAAGCGACATTTGTCTCCACCAAGGTTGTTCCGGCTGGCGCAAACAAGGCAACGGTCACCGGTGATTTCACGCTCCACGGCGTGACCAAGCCAGTCACCCTGCATGTCACGTATATCAACGCGGGCATCAATCCTCTCGACAAGGCCTATACAGTCGGTTTCCGCGCCACGGGTAAGATCAAGCGTTCCGAATTCGGCGTGAAGACCTATGTTCCAATGGTTGGCGATGACGTCACACTGACGATCGCTGGCGCTTTCGAAAAGCAGGGTTGATCCAATGCCGGCATTGCCGTCTGCGGTCGGCAATGCCGGCCGCTACACCACAATCGCCATGATCCTGCACTGGATCGTGGCACTTGGTATCCTTGCCCTGCTGGGTATTGGCCTGATCATGAAACATGGCGGCCTTCCACCCCAGCGCATGTTCCAGCTTTTCCAGCTGCACAAATCCATCGGCATCACTGTCCTTTTTGCAGTTATCCTGCGGATTATCTGGCGCCTGACGCATGCTGCACCTGCCTTGCCTGCAACTATGCCACGCATTGAGCGCAAGGCAGCACATGCAGGGCATATCGCTCTCTATGCGCTGATGCTCGGGTTGCCCTTGCTCGGCTGGGGCGTGGTGTCCGCTTCCGCCTTTTCGATCCCGACGGTTCTGTTCGGGGAAATTCCGTGGCCGGATCTGCCCGTGTTACCAAACATGGACCACAAGGATGTTGCTGAAGGCATTCTGACGGCGCTGCACAAATACGGTGCCTGGCTGATGATTGCGCTCCTTGCGGCGCATATCGGAGCCGTCCTGCGCCACCGCTTCGTCCTCCATGACGGCGTCGCAGGGCGCATGATCTTTCTCCCCCGCTTCAGCAAAACCCCGCACTCACCTTCCGTTCGGAAAGCATGACCATGACGCACACCACCTTCACCTTTCGCAATGCCCTGACGGTCAGCGCCCTTTCCATCGGACTGCTTTTTTCAGGTCACTCGGCGCGCGCCGCAGACTGGACTCTGGACGGAGCAAAAAGCACGCTGGGTTTCAGCGGGACCCAGACTGGCACGCCATTCAAAGGCCATTTTGGAAAATTCGGCGGAACGATTTCTCTCGATCCGCAACACCCCGAGACAGGCCACATCCAGATCTCCATCGACATGGCCAGCGCGGCTACGGGTGATGCACAGCGCGATGGTGCGCTCCCCGGAAAAGACTGGTTCAGTACGTCCACCTTTCCGACAGCAACATTCGAAAGCTCATCCATTCGACTGATCAGCGCGGGACATTACGAAGCCCAAGGCAAACTGACGATCCGCAATGTCACGAAACCACTGACGCTGCCATTCACACTTGCCGTGCAGGGGCAGGATGCACACGCAACAGGCCATGTGCAGCTCGTTCGCACCAACTTTGGGGTTGGGCAAGGGCCGTGGGTCAGCGGGCAATGGGTTGCGCTTGAAGTCGGGGTCGATTTCGACCTCACTGCGCACCAGTAAAGCTTGCGGCAGGGATAGATCATGCTTGTCGACGGAAAATGGTCAGAAAACTGGCAGCCAGTTCAGGCCAAGGATGAAAAAGGTGGCTTCGTGCGCCAGATTTCGGGTTTCCGAAGCCTGATCACACCTCCAACTTCATCCACCTCCGATGTCGAGGGCGACTTCACAGCAGAAGCAGGGCGTTACCACCTGTACGCTGCGCTGATTTGCCCCTGGGCCTGTCGGGCCCTGATCGCCCGAAAGCTCAAGAAGCTTGAACACATTGTTTCCGTCTCGATCGTCAATCCTGTCCTGACCGAGGAGGGATGGAAATTCGGCGGCTATCCGGGCGCTACGCAAGACACCATAAACGGTGCGACGTACATGCACGAACTCTATACCCGTGCAGATCCACATTATACTGGCCGGGCGACCGTTCCAGTATTGTGGGACCGAAAGCTCGGCACGATCGTCAATAACGAATCCTCCGACATCCTGCGTATTTTCAACTCAGGTTTCGGGGAGCTGGCTGATGAAAGCATAGATCTCTACCCACCTGCCCTGCGCGATAAAATCGACGCGCTGAATGACTGGATCTACCCGAACCTGAACAACGGCGTGTACCGCACCGGATTTGCCACCACACAACCAGCGTATGAGGAAGCGTTTCTGGACGTTTTTTCAACGCTTGATGCATTGCAAACCAGACTGGATGCAGGCGGCCCATGGCTGCTGGGAGATGCGTTCACGGAAGCCGATATCCGCCTCTTCGTTACACTGGTACGTTTTGATGCGGCTTATCATGGGCTTTTTAAATGCAATCTTCGGCGTCTGCTGGATTATCCTGCCCTGAACGCATACATGCATCGCGTGCTTCATATCCCCGGAATACGCGAAACAGTCAGTGTCGCGCATATCAAACAGGGCTATTATTCCATCAAGGCCCTTAATCCCAATGGCATTGTTCCGCTTGGCCCCGATCTTCCGGATCTGGACCCAAAAGACATCCTGAGACTACGCTCACAACCCTTACGCTAAGCCTGGGGAGGCGTCAGGATGTCAAAAAAACTTGTCATTCTTCTACATGGTGTCGGTGGTCATGGCCTTGAAATGACCCCGCTTTCAGAGCGCTGGAAATCAGCATTGCCCAACACCACTTTCGCCACACCGGATGCTCCAGACATCTTCGATCTGGGACCAATTGGGCATCAGTGGTTCAGCGTGAAAGACGTGACACCCAAAAACCGTGGTGCACGCGTGAAAGCCGCACGCAAATCGTTCGATCAGACAATAAGCGCCATCATTGACCTGCATGGCATGACTGGCAGGCTGCAAAACGTCGCATTTGCAGGCTTTTCTCAAGGTAGCATCATGGCTCTGGATGCTGTGGCACGTGGACGCTGGCCGGTTGGCGCGATGCTGGCCTATTCAGGAAGACTGGCCACGCCAGCCCCGTATGATCCGTGCTGCGATACACCCGTATTGCTGATACATGGCAGGGAAGACAATGTTATACCCGTTGAAGAAAGCATTCGGGCACATGCGCTGCTGAGGGATATGGGCTTTGCGGCAGAGCTGGTCCTTGAGGAGAACACGGGACATACCGTGTCCCTGAATGGCACCAATCTTGGAAGAGATTTCCTGAAGCAGAATCTCTTCCCCTGATGCTTCAGGAAAAACGTCTGGTCAGTTTCTGAAGCGCCGGACGGAAACGGAGAAACACCTTATAAAGCGTCTCCAGAATCCGCAGGAAAACGGGATTGCGCGCGGCTACACCTATTGGCCTTAACAGTGGGATCGCACGCCACATCGCGGCAAATGCAGCTGCGCCAGAATATAGCCGCCCGTCTTCTTCAGCGTGAAAACGCGCCAAGAGCGTTTTGCGGTCCAGTGGGCAGGCGCTCCCGCTCGTGACATCCACGAAGCGGATGGCTTTCCGCCTATCAAGCTTGCGCATAAGTGCAATTTCGCGTCTGCATAGTGGACATCCGCCGTCATGATAAACCGTAACGACGGGGTTCACAGAACGCATGTCAGGGAACCAGTTTCGCCTGCACCGATACGGTCACGCGCAGGGTCTGCTCCTCGGGCGAACTCTGAGGAGGCGTCGGTGCCGAAGCCATGCGCGCCGCCATGAGCATCATAGGCCTTGGACCGGGTTCCGTTGTTGAAACGCGCACATTCGTAAGGCCTACAAATCGTAAGCCCAGAGCTTCAGCATCAGCCTGAGCATCCTTACGCACTTTTTCCAGCGCCTGCTTGCGGGCATCCTGCATCAGGTGATCGCGGGTCTGCGGATCAAGGGAGCAGTCCAAACCTTCCATTGCCAGGCCCTGCTCCTGCAAGGTTCCGGCAATTGCGAGCAGACGAACGGAGTCCGTTCCGCTAAGCGTAAGGTCCTGACGCGCGTTCCAGTGCACCGTGCCATGCTCGGGAAATTCCTGCGAAATACCGTAAGAACCCGCCCGAACTTCGATACCATCCTGACCGGACGCCGCCTTGATAGCCGTAGCGATCTGTCTGTTCAGAATCTGCTGTGCCTGCGCGGGGTTAGCATTGGATGCATGACCAAACAGTCGGATCGTCAGGAGTGTAGGTACGCCCTGGGCCCGGCCTTCGGTTGTAAATTCCAGTTTCGTCCCGCTATCCGGCCCAGCATCGGCAGCATGGGCAGCATGGGCAGACCCTGCCAGCGCGGCAGCAGAGAAGACGGCGGAGCAGAGAAGAAAAAGACGCTTCATAAATGTACCTGGCGTTCCTGACTGGTGTTCAGCAATACCAACGCACGACGAAGCCTCTCGATCCCTGCACGCACATGCTGGCCGTTGCACAGCGCTGTGCCTGTATCATGGAGATGACGTGCATCATCCATCGCACTGACAGGAATGCCATGCGGGGTCTGCATCCGCTCCTGCACATTTCGCGACAGGCGAAGGCAGTATTCGCGGCTGTCAGACGTCACCGAAATGCTTCCATCCGCTTTCGCGGACGGAACATGATCAATCGCCATTTCCGGAGCTGCCCCCAGGCAAAAGCTCAGGGACAACACCGACAGGGACACCGCACGGGCGGAGGACTTCATCGGAAACTGGTGCATGGCCGCTGAAATAGCACAAGGCACCTGCCCCTTCTGTGAGTGGGACATGAAACTTATGTCATCCCTTTTGGGTCGATGATGCGAGAACGGGAAGAAGCAGGGTCGCGCGCAGACCCGGAGAGCCGGAGCTCAATACAAACGTGCCGCCATGCAGGCTCGCAACAGCCTGAACCAGGGAAAGTCCCAGCCCGGAGCCGGGCGTATTGCGCGCTTCCTCCGCACGGAAAAACCGCTCGGACGCACGCGCCAGATCGGCCTCGTTCATTCCTGGCCCCTGATCAGAGACCGTAATCGCCACATGCCCCTGCTGCAATCTGGCGGAAAGGGTAATGTCTGTGCCCTGCGGAGAGAACTTGATTGCATTATCCATCAGATTCGCAATGGCCTGCTGGAGCAAATGCGGATCACCGTTGACCGGCGCCAGCGGAGCAATCTCGGCAACGAGTCCAAGGCCTGCCTCCTCGGCCGATGCCTCATAAAGTTCGCACAATCCATCCAGAAGCGGGGCCAGATCCAGAGCAGTAAACGCAGCCCGTCTTGCCCCTGCCTCAAGCTGTGCGATCCGAAGCAGCGCCTCAAAAATGGATGTCACATGATCAAGATCTTCAACGGCACGATCAATCGCTGCACGAAGTTCTTCCTCGGACTCGGCATGTGCGCTGGCATCTTCAAGCCGCGTCCGAGCGCGCGCAATCGGTGTTCTCAGATCGTGAGCGATGGCGTTTGATACCTGACGCACGCCATCCATCAGTCGGTTGATACGCTCGAGCATTGTGTTGACGGTCTGGGCAACGAGGTCTGTTTCGCTACCCGTGAAGCTCATACGGCGACTGAGATCGCCATTGGCGACTGCCGCAGTGGTTCTGGCAATCGAGCGGACGACCTGCCGGAAAATGCGACGCACCACGAGGCCACCACCAGCAGCCAGCATCGTAATCATGATCCACGCCCAGATGAGCGTGTCTGTCAGAACATGGCGGACAAGGTCACGGCCGTGCACGTCCCGGCCGACGATCAACCTGAAATTATTCGGCAGAGCATAGGCGCGAAGCTTGGCCTGTGTTCGGAAGCCGTCTCGCCTGATGGAAAGTTCGTAAAATTGATTAAAACTACTGATGAGCGCGGGCCAGCCGGGAAGGTTTCCAGCATAGCGCCGCCCATCAGGACCTACGACGAGGTAAAGCTCGTCATCTTCCACATTCTGATCAAGCCGGTCCTGCACCGCCATGGCCAGCGCAGGAAGGCCACCTGCGGCCCAGCGCTGGCGTAGATCCTGTGCATCGACTTCCACCGAGGCTTCGACGCGACGGTCCAGCTGTCCCGTCGTGTTCCACCAGATAAAGGAGAGGAACAGCCCCGCCGACAGGACGAAAACCAGCCCATACGCCAGCGAGAAATTAACGCCAGCAGAACGGATCGGCCAGCGCACGCGCTTCCGAAGGCGGATCAAGGCGCGTATTTTTCTCACCGGGAAAATCAGTCCGCGCGCAGGATATAGCCAGCGTTGCGGATGGTGTGAATCAGATGCGTGTCGAACGGCTTGTCTACTTTCTGGCGCAGACGCGAGACGTGCACGTCAATCACATTCGTCTGCGGATCAAAATGATAATCCCACACGCGCTCCAGAAGCATTGTGCGTGTTACGACCTGCCCCGCGTGGCGAAGCAGAAATTCGAGCAGACGGAATTCTCGGGGCTGAAGATCAATTTTCTCGTTGCCGCGTTTGACCGTACGCGACAGCAGATCCATCTCCAGATCAGCAACAGACAGACGCGTCTGTGGTGCAGCTTCTGCCCTGCCACGACGTCCAAGCGCTTCGACGCGGGCCAGAAGCTCCGAGAAAGCAAAAGGCTTCGTCATATAATCGTCGCCGCCAGCCTTTAGGCCCGCAACGCGTTCGTCCACATCTGCAAGCGCAGAAAGAATAAGGACCGGGGTGGGGTTCTGCTGCCCGCGAAGGGTTTCGAGAATTCTCAGCCCATCAATACCGCCCGGCAACATGCGGTCCAGAATGACAATATCGTATTTTTCACTGACGGCCAGGAACAGACCGTCCTTGCCGTTGTCAGCTTCGTCAACGACATGCCCGGCCTCACGAAGACCTTTGAGCACGAACGCGCGAACAGTGAGATCATCCTCAACGAGCAGGATACGCATTGTTCTCTATCTTCCTTCAGACCAGCGCCTGGATATTGCGTTGCCACCCACAATAGCGACACCGGCGCTACCGTCAAAACATACCACAAATTCCGCTTCAGTCGTCACTCTCCGGCGGGCGGTGACCAACATGCACAGGCAGCGTCTGGATCAGCTTGTTGCGCAGAACCGTGAAGGTGAGGATTGTATCGGGACGTGCCGCGGCAATGCTTCGCAGGAGCATACGCGCGCTCCCGACGGGCACACCATCCACCTGCTTCACAATATCACCGCGTCTCAGACCGCCTTTTTGTCCGGGGCCACCCGTATCGACGCTATCGATACCCACCTGCGTCTCACCATCATCCAGCGTGATCCCAAGCCAGCCATGCTCGGCGTGACCTGTTGCCTCGATCTCGGCAACGATCGGGGCCACAATTTCCGATGGAATCCCGAAGCCAATACCTACGGAGCCGCCCGCTGGCGTGACGATAGCCGCATTCACCGCGACGACCTGCCCACGCATGTTGAAGGCAGGACCACCGGAATTTCCCGGATTGATGGGCGCATCAAGCTGGATGAAATCATCCAAAGAGCCAATACCCAGATCACGCCCGACAGCAGACACGATCCCTGCGGTGACTGAAGATCCAAATCCGAATGGATTGCCTGCAACCAGAATCCAGTCGCCGATTTCCGTCTGTCGGCTATCGCCCCAAGCCACATAAGGGAGAGGGTCCGGACTATCGACTTTGATGACGGCAATATCGGTCAACGGATCTGCGCCCAGCAGACGGGCGGGCATTTCGTGCCCGTTTGACAAGGAAACCACCACCTTGTCGGCACCGCCAACAACGTGGCGATTGGTTACGATAATGCCGGACGCATCGACGATAAAGCCGGAGCCTGCCCCGACCATTTCCTCCTGCTTGCGCTTCATCCGGTCGTGATAGCGTTTTTCAAGCGGCGTCCCCTTGATCTGGGGCGGCATGTGATCGTGACCGTCCGGGCTGTTCTGTGTGATCGCAATGTTCACGACAGCCGGGATAACGTTGCGGACCAGAGGCGAAAAACTCAACGGACCGGACTGCACCAGAATCGGCGGCAATGCAGGTGCTGCAGGCGGGACCGGCGGCTGCACGGGAATGCCATGTCCATTGGTTTTTTCGCCCGCCGGAATATGGTCTGCGATGATGGCTGGAAAATGCGGAAACAGAAAAGAATGCGACGACGTAGATGCCTTGGAAGGCTGTTCCTGAGCGGGGGTTGGCGGCGTCTGCGTGCGGACCAGATAGCCGCGCATGGCAAACATCAGCCCCACCGTCACGACGGTGGCCGTTCCCGCCCCTACGGCGGCAGCCTGAAAGGAGCGGCTCATATGAAACAGTTCACGAACATCGTCATATGTCAGGTGCTAACACAGATTTACGGCAGTTCCTAAGATAACAGGGAGCAAGGAATTTTTGCCTCGCCCTCCTTGGATTCATGTAAATTCATAGATCAATTTTTGGAAACATTTCCTTTCTTTCATTTCCATATAATCAATCATAAAAAGCCAGTAGGTTTTCCTTACAGAGACAGAACAACGGGACGGACTTCTCCGACCCCTGATCATGAAAGGAAACCACAATGAAAAACACTCTCCCACGCGATGCCGCCCTTCTTGTCGCCCGCCTTCTTCTTGCGCTGCTCTTCTTGATCATGGGCTGGGGTAAGCTTTCCGACTTTTCGGGAGCGGTCGCCTACATGACGCAAACGCACGCACCATTACCAGCGCTCTCGGCAGCTATCGCCATTCTTGTTGAGCTCGGGATTGGCCTGGCACTCGTGGCCGGTGTGTTTGTGGCGCCACTGGCAATCATCCTTGCCCTTTACACGATCGCTACCGGCCTGATCGGGCATAATTTCTGGACGATGTCCGGAATGCTTCGCTACGACATGATGATCCATTTCTATAAGAACATCAGTATTGCAGGCGGCCTGCTTGCACTGGCCGTCAGTGGCCCAGGACGTTACACACTGAACTTCGGAAAGTCAGGCCGCAACGCACTCTGACGATCCACTGCCCCGGCTCCCTCAATGACGGGGTCGGGGTTTTGAGGGTTCTGCGGTGGTCGGGTCTTCCGGCCAGTCATGACGGGGATAACGCCCGCGCATATCGCGCCGCATATCCGCCCAGCTTCCCTTCCAGAAGCCCGCCAGATCTGCCGTAATCGCCTGTGGGCGCCCTGCCGGAGACAGCAGGGCGCATTGCAGTTTCAACTGGCCATCCGCCAGAACAGGTGTCTGCGCCGTGCCATAAAAAGCCTGAGCGCGCGCCGACACTGTCGGGACAGCACCCGTATAGTCGATATCGTGCGTACTGGCTTTGAGGGCCAGCCTTGAGGGAAGCTTGCGATCGAGCGCACTCAGATCCGCGTACTCAAGGCGCCCTCTGAGAATGGACAGCAAGTCCAGCGCTTTCACCTGCGCAAGACGGTCACAGCCTGCAAGATAAGGCTCCAGCCACCCAAGGTCCTCGGATAGTGCAACATCGGACATATCGGGCAGATGGGGCGCGTAGGTTGCGCGGGCATGAGCCACGCGGGCCTGAAACTGTCGACTCGCATCGGACCAGGTGAGATTTTGTCCCAGATCTGCCGATATCTGGGCGAGCAGCAGGAGTTGCGCCTCTTCTGGCGTCACCTGCGTATTGCGGTCACGCAGAGTCAGCATTCCAAGCCGGAGCCTGCGTCTGGCAATAATTCTGCCAGATGTGCCGTCCAGGGTGGTTTCTACCTGCTCACGGGTTCGATCCAGCAGGGACTGTGGCAGGTCCTCGGCATCCAGTGGGGCGGCCAGAGTGATCTCGGTGGAGGTTCTTGTGTGGAACGCCGCACCTGCCAGCAGCTTTTCACGCGCCAGCGGGTCTGTGGTGGGCACCCTTGCACTGCCCCCACCAGAGAGGCGAAAACGCCCGATATCGCCAGCAGCCTGCGCCACTCGATCCGGAAACCCGGCAGCCAGAAGTGCTGCAGCATGATCCGGATTCGGAGACAGCGAAAAATCCCGCACTCCCAGACGACGCAGAAAGCGATGGGCGGACTGCTTCATTCGAAACATGCAGGCACGATCGGCACGCGGGTCTTCACGTTCATACAAAGCGAGGCGCGTCCGGATGTCAGCGCCGGGCGCCGGACTTTTGGGCGCGTTCGGCCTTGGGCGCAGCGGGTCACGTTCTTCCAGAAGTGCTGCCAGGCATGCTGCCGTAATGCGTTCCGGCACCGTTCGCGCAGCACAGAGCATTGCGGCGAGACGCGGGTGTGCGCCCAGCGATGCCATCTGGCGCCCCAGAGCCGTAATGCGGCCGCCATCATCCAGCGCACCAAGTTCCCGCAGCAATTCGCGTCCACCTGCCAGCACACCAGGCGGCGGCGTGTCCAGCAGGGGTAAGGCGCCGGGTGATGTGCCCATGGCTTCCTGCCATGCCGCCGTTACCAGTGCGAAATCCGTCAGATCCGCGACCAGCATTTCCGGGGCGTCCTGCGGGCGAAGCGAACGCTGTGTCGTTTCGGACCACAGGCGGATCGCAATACCGGGGGACTGGCGCCCGGCGCGCCCGGCACGCTGCGTTGCTGTGGCGCGGGAAACTTTCAGGGTCTCCAGTCTGCTCAGGCCGGTACTGGGATCAAGCCATGGAACACGACGCAAGCCACCATCCACCACAATCCGAACGCCGGACACAGTTACGGAGGTTTCGGCGATGGACGTCGCAAGGACTACGCGACGCTGTTCTGAGGGCGCAAGTGCGCGATCCTGATCCTCACTCGCCTGCTCACCATGCAAGGGCAGCACCAGAACCGTGCCTTCAAGGAGAGCCTGTGTGCGCCGGATTTCCCCGACGCCAGGTAAAAACGCGAGAATATCGCCGTCTTCCTCGGCGAGTGCCTGCCGGATAGCCCGTGCACATGCTTCCGGCAGATCACGCAGATGCGGAACGTCGCGCGTATGGCGCACATCAATCGGATATTCGCGCCCCTCACTCTCGATCAGCGGCGCGTTCATCAGTTCCGTAAAAGCACGGCCATCGGGCGTTGCGGACATGGACAGAATGCGTAGGTCCGGCCGTAATTCGCGCTGCAGATCCAGACAGAAAGCAAGTGATGCGTCGAGATCGAGAGACCGCTCATGCACTTCGTCGAATAGAACTGCGCCCACACCTTCAAGCAGAGGGTCAGAAAGAAGGCGTCGCAGAAGCAAGCCTTCTGTCACAACTTCAATGCGGGTTCGCGCGGAAATGGCGGATTCCGTTCGCGTTCGGAAACCGACGATACCTCCGGGTGCGTCGCCAAGCGTAGACGCCATACGCGATGCCGCACCTCTGACAGCAACACGTCGTGGTTCCACAAGAACAATACGCTGTGCGCCCAGCCATGGGGCATCCAGAAGCGCAAGTGGCGTGAGGGTCGTCTTGCCTGCTCCCGGGGGAGCGACGAGTACGGCGTTTGGTCTTTCTTCCAGAGTTTTCAGAAGTTCTGGAAGAATAGTCGCGACAGGAAGGCTGGAAGCAGAAAAGGCGGTCAGAACGAAAGCTCCTGAAGATCACGAGAGCGATAAAAGAAAAGAAACCGGCCGCCTTAAATCATTATTTCAGAAGAAAACCGAGGCGGTTGAGCACGTCATGAATAACGTGTCTGCCGCCAAGGCCCTTCACGCGTGCTACGCGCTCGGCAACCGTATCAGACCATGCGCGCGACGGGAGCCCCTGCTCCTGCTGGTAAGCATCGGCGCGCTGATCATAGCTGCCAATCGCCTCGGCTTCCTGTGCGGTTTCATAGCGCTCGTGATGCAGCACGACGTCCTGCGGGAGGCGTGGCTTGATGCCGGTCTGATGTTCGGGATCAGGGTAGCCAACACAAAGGCCAACTACAGCAACGGTTTTTGGGGGCAGGCCCAGAAGTTCGGCAATGTCGTCAGGATGGTTACGGAGGCCACCGATATAGACTGTTCCCAGCCCCAGAGACTCAAAAGCCGTGACAGCGTTCTGCGCGGCGATCCCTGTATCGAGCGACGACATCAGGAAAGCCTCCTGATATTCGAGCGCCTCGTGACCGAAACCTGAACGATCGGCAATACGCTCCAGACGTCCAAGATCGACGACCCACGCCAAAAAAAGCGGAGCCGTCTGGACATGCTTCTGATTACCGCACAGTGCCGCGATTTTTTTGCGGGTTTCAGCGTCTTCAACAGCGACGACAGACCAGCTTTGCAGATTGCTGGACGTTGCGACGGACGATGCCGCCGCAATACCGATTTCCAGCGCACCGGGAGGCAGCGGGTCTGGCAGATATGCCCGGACGCTGTGATGCGAAAGAAGAAGCCTGAGGGTTTCATTGTCCGGCATATCCGCAGGGGCATCAGTGCGGTAGCGGCTCTGCCAGAAAGCGGAAATGCCGGACATCAGGAGACTTCCTTGTGATTATTCATCGTAAGTGATGAGAGCGTTCAACGGAACATCCAGTTTCTCACGTCCCTTGAGATCTGCAAGCTCGATCAGTACGGATGCGCCGACCACATCTGCTCCGACCTGACGCAGGAGCTGCACCGAAGCGGAGAGCGTACCACCGGTTGCCAGAAGGTCATCCAGAACCACAACGCGCTGGCCGGGTTTGATGGCATCTTCCTGAATGTGAAGCTCGTCTTCACCGTATTCCAGACCGTATTTGAGAGAAATCGTCTTGCCCGGCAGCTTGCCCGGCTTGCGCAGCATGGTGAAGCCACAACCAAGACGCATTGCCAGTGGAGCGGCTGTCAGGAAGCCACGGCTTTCGATACCCGCGAGCACATCAGGCTGCCACGCTGAAATGATGCGTGCGAGGCGCCCGGTCGCAACCTGCCATGCATCTGCGGAGCGGATCAGGGTCGAGATATCGTAAAAAAGAATGCCTGGCTTCGGGAAGTCCGGAACCTCGCGAATGTAGGATTTGAGGTCTAGCAGCTGAGGTTCCTGAAACGACATTTTGGCAGTGCTTTCATCGGGTGTAGCAAAACAGCGGGCCATCTAGGGGACTCTTGGCCTGTTGCTCAACCCTGTATCACATCACGCGCCCTCTCAAGGGCTTCGAGCAACGCCGCGCGTCGGAACGGTTTTGGCAGAAGGGCAGCTTTTTCCAGTCCGGGAGGCTTCATGCTGTCTTCGTCAAATGCGCCAGACATCAGAACGACCGGCAGGGCCGGACAGCGCGCGCAAAGCAGCTTTGCCATAGCCAGACCGTCCATGTCTCCCGGTAGCGTCAGATCCGCGATCAGCATGTCGGGGATGCTCTCGGTTGCCGTTGCGAGTCCAGCTTCCGCATCCCCAACACGAACCACCACATGCCCTTCTTTTTTCAGAACGGCCTCCACCACCAGAGCGATAGAATCGTCATCCTCGACCAGAAGCACGTTCATCTGTGGTTTTCTCCAGCAAGAAGCAGATCAGCTGCCTCCGCCGAGGAGGGCAGTTT
>Ga0157362_1000310_pt1 | contig 16037 bp, 9 predicted proteins | sample AttlaeALBM3_FD_111480 | JGI IMG/M metagenome (GOLD analysis project Ga0157362, IMG submission 111480) | Fungus gardens microbial communities from leaf cutter ant in Ribeirão Preto, State of São Paulo, Brazil - Atta laevigata ALBM3 | ecosystem: Host-associated > Fungi > Mycelium > Unclassified ... | reverse complement strand
GAGGTGCGCGGCCAGATGGCGTATCGCCTCCTCCGGCCCTGCAAGTGTGCAGGTGGTCGGTGCGTTGACGGCAGCCACGCAGAGTTCCGGTGCTTCCGCCGCAATCAGCTCGGCTGCCGCTTCTGCGGACAGGCCCACAGCAAGCATGCGGCCTGTGCCGTCGAGCGTACCCTGAAGGTTACTGAGGTAATAGATAACGGTGACGGCATCTTCCAGGCTGAGGCCGCCAGAGACATAGGCGCTAGCAACCTCGCCCATGCTGTGACCAACCACGGCATCCGGCAGAATACCCTGCAAGGCCAGATATTCAGTGACGAGAACCTGGATCAGGAAAATGGCGGGCTGAAGAATGGCCGTGTTGTCGATACGACTATCGGCTTCCTCACGCAGGATTTCCTCGCAGATCGAATAACCTGACAACGCCTTGAACAAGGCGTCACAGGCGCGCGCCTTGTCCAGAACAGCCTGCGGCGCCTCACGCAGCAGGTAACGACCCATACCCCACCATTGCGGGCCGACGCCGGAATAGACGAACACCATGCCTCGGCCGGACTCTGCCTCGACCGTTGCTTGGAACATCCCTTCCTCGCGCTGGTCCTTCAGATAGGCATCAAGCCTGTCCGCCAGTTCCTGTTCGTCACGCGCCATGACAAGCAGGCGATGGCGGAACAGGGTGCGTGACGTGGCGAGACTAAAAGCGAGATCGCCCAGAGCAGGCTGTGCCTCGCCATCGAGACGCTCGCGATAGGCTGCTGCCATGAGCGGTAGCGAGGTCTTGGAAAACGCGGTGAGCAGGAACGGAATCTTGCCGTTGATGTGACGGGCAGCATTGTGCCCGCTGCGAACGGGGGCCTTGTCATCAGGGCGACGCAGGACCGCAATGGCGTTGGTACCGCCGTAACCAAACGAGTTGACGCCTGCAAAACGCGCGATCTTCCCCTCACCGAGCGATCGTGTCGAGCCGCGCGGGATCTCCAGATTCCACTCGTCCAGATGGATCGAGGGGTTGATCGTCTTGAGCCCTGGCTGGGGGGGGACCGCCTGATGACGCAGGCAGAGTGCCGCCTTGAGCGTACCAAGCGCACCGGCCGCGGCTTCGGTATGACCAAGATTGGCCTTGACCGCACCGATAACGAGTTTCTCGTCCTTGAAACGCGCAATGGATTGCGACAGCGCGTAGGTCTCGATCGGATCACCTGCCGGCGTTCCGGTGCCATGCGTCTCGACATAGGCCACGTCGCGCGGATCGACATCGGCGCGCTCCAGAACCTCGGTCATGAGACGCGACTGCGCGCCAGCATCGGGCGACGTCAGAAACTGCGTGCGTCCATCCGAATTGACGCCGGTTGCGCCCACGATGGCATGAATTGTATCGCCATCGCGTTCGGCGTCTTCCAGGCGCTTGAGGATGAACACCACGCTGCCTTCGCCACGACCATAACCATCGGCTGCGGCATCGAAGCTTTTCGAGCGACCGTCACGCGCGATGAAATGCCCCTTTGACATGAAGATCGACGTCTGGGGGCATCCCATAAGGCTGACACCGCCGCTGATAGCGACATCGATATCGCCTTCATTCAAGGCACGGCAGGCCTGGTGCAGGGCCACAAGGGACGACGAACATGCGGTGTCGATCGACATGCATGGTCCCTGGAAATCGAACACATGCGCCAGACGGGCAGAGAGCATGGTTGAAGGCGTCGCCGTAGCTGCAAAATGGTCACGTACGGTCGGTAGATTATAGGGGCTCGATGTGTGTGCATGGGCATCAATTGCAAAAATACCGATGAACACACCCGTCTTGTGACCGGACAGACGAGACGGCAGGACACGCGCCGTCTCCATGGCTTCCCACGTCACCTCAAGCAGCAGGCGCTGCTGGGGATCTAGGATCTGCGCCTCACGTGGCGAAATTCCGAAAAAGAGCGGTTCGAATTCATGTATGTTGCGCTTAAGAAAACTCCCCCTGCGCATATAGGTTTTCGACGGGGACTCGATTTCCTCGGCATAGAAGCGTTTGACGCTCCAGCGCTCCTCCGGGATGTCGGTAACCGCTTCCCCTTCGGCGCAAAGAAATGACCAGAGCTCGTCAACATTGGTGATGTTGGGTGCCAGCCGGCATCCGATCCCGATGATGGCGATATCAGATTTTTTGTTGCGCGACATGATGGAACTCGAACCTTACTTTTTATACGGCGCTGCCAGGATTTCGCATCCTGTGCCTGTTGTTGCGGGCCGAACAATGCCGACCCTTCTTGTTATTCAACCCAGCGAATTTTCCGAACGCTGGAAGGCACCCGACAATCTCTCGCGATCCACGCGACCATCGAGCGACCAGGGAATATGATCAACGGACATCACACGAACGGGCGGCAGGGTAGGATAGAAAGCCCTGAGCGCCTGGGCGAGACGCTCCGTGTCGAACTCCGCAGAGGAGGCAATGGCGATGTTGATACGTGTGCGCCCGGTCTCATCAAGGGAGAGAAAACTGCCAAGTTCACGCATTTCGAGCATATCCCGCGCGATGTCATCAACGACGCCCAGATCGAATTTTTCACCACCAATGGATACAAGATCATCCACACGCCCGGTGATACAAATTATGCCTTCCTTGTCGATCCGCCCGCGATCACCGGGATAGAACCAGCCCTCTGCAAACCGACGGGCCTGACCTGACAGGCGATCGACATAACCGTCGAGCAGACCGGAACTCCTGATACGGACAATACCTTCCTTGCCGGGTGCGACCAGTTCGTCCTGCTCGTTGACAATCTGCAGAGTGACCCAGGGAGGGGTAACACCCACCATATCGTCCGCTGTAAATTTTGCGGCATCGCCGAGCGCAAGAGCACCGCATTCATCCGTACCATAGGCTGACAGGATATGAGGCGTGAGCCGGGTCAGCGCCTTGTCACGCAGCAAATGGTTGAGACGACCGCCTGTCACCACCAGCCTGAGCGTATCGAGCGGCCTCATGCCCGGCGGCAGAACCTCGAGAATATGTGCGAGATGACCCGGCGTGACGACGGCAACAGTCGGGATCTTTCTTGCAATCAGAATACCAATATCGGTGTGACTGACAAAATTGAGCGGTGAGCCGCTGCACAGCCCGGTGCAACCAACAATGAAGCCCGTCAGCGAGATGACGCCGATTGTAGAAAGCACATGGGGATGGGTGGCAGCAATGGCAGTAAGGGACTGGTCCTGCATGACCATATGCATGATCGCCATTTCCGCCTGACGGAACGTCATGGCAAGAACCTGGCGCTCGGCATCCGTTCCTGCGGCGATCGCGTAGCGGCATACAGCATCATAATCGATCGCGTGATTGCAGGGCTTCGCGTCAGCCTGACGGACACGCGCCAGCCAGTCCTCACTGATCTCGAGAACCTGCACATCCTGCAGCGACAAGCCGCCCATGGAAATCATGATATCCGGCGCAAGGAGGCGGACATCACGCAGAAAGGACGGGTCGGAACTCTCGGGGAATGAGGCGCTTGCAAGCCCCAGTGATGCCAGAGACAGAATCAGTACCCAGTGCCAGTAAAGATTACCGCAATGGATCCCGACCAGCCTCGGATCAGCCTCTCTGAGTTTGATCAGTGCCTGGGTTACAGCCGTCACATCATGATCAAGCTGACCAAACGTCCAATCCTGTGCGAGGCTGTCAAATGCCAGGGATTGCGGGTTCTGCTTGGCATGCCGCAGGGCCATAACATGAAACATAAATAACAATCCCCAAACGCAAACGGGGCGGCCATGACGGCCGCCCTGGGTCCCCCTTTCAGAAGAGGCCCGATTAAACCATGAAACTCAGCCCACCTGAGCTCCGCAAAGTTGGGCGGGGGCCTGTGTAAGATATGGCCCACCTGCCAAGACTTCAATTGCAACAATACAAACTGCGTCAGACTGTCGATCACTGAGATCAATCAATGCAGAACCAGTTGTCCAGCGCTGACGACCATCCTCAATATTTGCCCAACCTTCAAGAGTTTCATCACTCAGATGATCAGCAAGATGACGTGTTCTATCGGCCTCCCATATCTGGATTTCGCCAACAAGCACACCGAGATGACGACGATCATCATGAAATGGCCCAATCACATCGACCGGACGCGAAACACGCGAAACCAGCCTCACGCGCTTGGCATCGGGCGGAAGCATGAACACGCTGGAACGATTGACCACGCGCATCCTGCGCATGATGCGCCCCTTTTCGTCCACGAGGTGAAGATCAGGATCTTCAGTAATTTCAATCGCTTGCTGGTTTGATCCGAGGTTGAGCGACGCGGCGCGGTGCGCCAGAGAGGCATGCAGAGGCTCGACAAAACCACGATCAACACGCAGCGGAGCGGCTCCATCGCCCTCCCATGTTGCCTCGGGAGCGTTCAGAAGGTGCACGACAGCGCCAGGCTGCGCAAAACGCTTGCGGTCACCCGTGTCGAGATAACTCTCGCTCAGAGCGTTATCAGCCCAGATGATGGAGTGCTCATCTGTTTCGACGTGATAATAATCAAAGTGTGTGATGGTGCGATCGTAGAAGATACTGCGACCATTAACGAGCATACGCGCGGGTACAAAAGCCCCATTGAGATACATGGCATGCTCGGGTGTCACCAAAAGGTCCCGACTCGGTACGCCCTCGCCCAGCGCGTTGCGAACGATGCGTACGGGATAACCCGCCTCGTCATCTTCGAGCCACGTGCGAACGATTGTAGAGCGATGACCCAGCCAGACAATCTCACGGTAAACGGTCTCGCCATCAACGAAAGCCGCCACGCGATCGCCTACCGCCAGATCTTCGACGGCAATTTCGCCGCGATCTGTCAGGATCATGGTGCCCTTGAGGAAGCACTTGTCATAGACGATGATCGTACTGCCGTCTGTCGGATCACGCTCAAGGTGATAATCCGTCGCAGCGTTGCCCTTCGTCCCATGGACATCAGCCGTCCAGACAATCTTTCCGCTCGCATCGACAATGCTGATCGAATTATTGCCGTAGACAATACGCTGTCCATCGGTCCAGCTCAGCGTATCCACATCAATACGCCCCTTCCAGCCGATCGTGATTCCCTTGAGAACAGCGCCAGACTGAACGACGAGCAGACCACCAGGACCCTCGCCATCTTTGCTGATACCCGAAATAACGGCATTCACGAGGGTCGCACCGGAATTGACAGTCAACGTGCCGCCCGCTGCAATAAGCGCCGACGTCATATAGGACTGCGCCTTGAGCGTGGCAGCAGCAGCGGCCTGTATCGTCAGCGTGTTGACCGTGGCGGAAGCATCAGCCACCAGACTTCCGCCTGCGCCGAGGGTCGCAGCAAGGCTGCGTGCGCCGCCGCCGACATGAATAAGCCCACCGTCAGAAGCGATACATCCGCTGGCCCAGGCACCTGCGCCCAGCAACTGCGTGCCCGCACTGAAAAGCGTACCAACGGCCGATCCGCCAGCCGAAACGAGCTGTGTCCCGCCAACAATACTCCCAAGATCCGTGCCACCACTGGCAAGCGCCTCGGTAGACCCAATGTCGAATTTGCTGGCGGAAATCACGCCCGGACCAACAAAAGACTGTCCCTTGAGTGTAAAGCCACCGCCCGCCAGCCCGACGCCACCCGACTGCACATGGGTATCGACAATAAGGCCAGGCGAACCAGCATAGTTGGACATCTTGCTGGCAAGGACGCCACCCTGATTCCCGATCGTGGCACCACTGACGACACCATCGTTGATGGCCGCAAAACCACCGCTGTTATAGGCTGTACCACCCGCAACCATGCCCTTGCCACCGGCGAGCACAACGCCTCCTGATACGGCCGTTGCGCCATAGGCAACAGCCGCTGCGGACGCAATGAGCATCGCAGGGTTGTTGGTTCCGCCGGCGCCGAGCCCGTCGACATAGACGTTCGACGTTGAATATTTCGCAGCTGTCGTGATCAGCGTCGCGCCGCTCAGTACACGGTATGTTGTCGGACCCGTCTTTGTAATCGACGCGTTACCGCTCATGCCTGTAGAGGTAATACCCATGTGCCATCCTCCCCGCCAGGAACGTCTCATCGGCGCCGTACTGCCATGTTGGCGACAAGCATAGGCAGTATCTTCCGCACAGAAATACAGAAGATGGGGCACACCATGTGATCGTTCACAATTAATTAACTCATAATTCCCTGACATAGAAGAAATCGACACGCAACGAGCTGATATATCAGAACTTATTATAGATGCATTCTATCCCATATTTTGATTATACAAACATTCATTTTGGCGGATAACTAAGTCCATGTTTTCCCGGTGTTTTCAGATGTCCCCTCAATGGTGAAGCGGCATATCCCGACTGGTTTCTTGCGCTAAAAAAAACGTGAATTTTCCGCGCGAGAAGCGGGACCGCATATCCTGACAGCCGAACCCAAACGGCTCGGTAGTCGGTCATCAAACATGAAAAAGGGCGGAAGGGGTCGATACCCCCTTCCGCCCCGCCGTACTGATCAGGATCGCTTACCCAGCGGCGGCCTGATCAACGTCTGCTTCCTTTTCAATCAGATACGGGCCACCCGCCTGGATCTCGATTGAAAGCATAGCAGCAACGCCCGAACGCATATCCGTCAACGGAAGAACTGCATTCCCCGTTGTCCAGCGATGAGCGCCCTGCTCGCGGTTAGCCCAGCCAGACAACGCATCTGCCTTGAGGTGCGTATCGAGCACGCGAGTTTCACCCGCTTCCCAAATCTGAATTTCCCCGACGAGCACACCGAGGTGACGGCGGTCATCTACAAACGGTCCAACCATGTCGACCGGGCGGGCAGTCCTAGAGACGATACGTAATTCGCTCGCATCAGCTGGCACCATGAAGACGTGCGCACGACCCGTCTTGCGCAGAGCACGGATCACACGCCCAGATGTATCAACCAGATGCAGGTCGGAATCCTCAGTCGTCGCCGCAGGAAGCGCGATTCGCTCCATACCGAGAACCTTCGCCCGCGCTTCGAGTTCATTGAAGAGAGGCTCGACAAAATCGCGCTCGACCTTCAGCGGCGCAGCGGCATGGAGAGCCCAATCCCGCTGGGGGGCATTCAGCAAACGCACAACCGGGCTATTCAGCGAAAAGGTCTTGCGATCGCCAGTGTCAAGATAGCTTTCGCTCAGTGCACCATCAGACCAAATAACCAAATGTTCGTCCGTTTCCACATGATAAAAATCAAACTGGGTAATAGTGCGATCATAGAAGATACTACTTCCATTTACCAGCATACGAGCCGGCACAAAGGCACCGTTCAGGAACATGGCGTGCTCAGGCGTTACAAGCAGATCCTTATGCGGCACATTCTCACCAAGCGCATTCTGCTTAATACGTACCGGATAACCGGCTTCATCGTCGGGCAAACCCTGACGAACCGTGGTCGAGCGATGACCGGTCCAGATAATCTCACGCAGCACTTCTTTACCATTGACCATGGCAAGCACTTGATCGCCCACGACCAGATTCTCAACCGCAATCTCGCCGCGATCGGTGCGAATCATGGTCCCCTTTAGAAAGCACTTGTCGTACACGAGGACCATGCTTCCGTCAGTGGGATCGGCCTCCAAATGATAGTCAGACGCCACACCTGCGGTCAACGAACCGGTCCACATCACCGTGCCGTCTGCGTTCAGGACAGATATCGTATTACCTGACGTCTGGATCGTCGCACCGGAATTGTAGAGGAGGCTGTCAATATCCAACCGGCTTTTCCAGCCCATTCTGGTGATACCACTCAGAACCGCCCCAGACTCGAGTACCAGCAGGCCACCAGCACCACCGTCTTTTGTGGTTCCAGCGAGCACGCCGTTTACAAGCGTTGCACCCGAAGCAAGAGTCAATGTACCACCGCCGGATATTGTTGCCGCAGATATCACCGCGGCCATATCCGCTGACGCAGCACCCGCTGCTTGAACCTGAACCCCGTTCACAACACCATTGGCATTTACATGCAGGGTGCCGCCCGACCCGATCGTAAACGAGGAGCCGACTCCCCCAGCGCAAACCTCGATACGACCACCTGCCGAAGCAATCGATCCGCTGGCAACGCCACCAGCCGAGATAAGCTGGGTACCCGCGCTGAATATGCTTTGAAGAGCTCTAGCGCCAGACGAAACGAACTGGGTGCCACCGATGAGACTTCCGATATCCGTGCCGCCCGAGACGAGCATTTCTGTGGAGCCAACGTCAAATGTACCCTTCGATATGACACCGGACCCTGCGAAAGACTGCCCCTTGATGGTAAAGCCACCACCAGCCAGCGCATAACCGCCAGCCTGAACGTGCGTGTTGACGACATATCCGGCACCACCGCCTTCGCCTGAGACGGTCGAAGCCAACACACCACCATTGGAGCCGATGGTCGCGCCGCTGACATAACCACCGTTTGCGGCGACGAAGGAGCCACTGTTCATAGCTGTTCCGCCAGCTGCGGTACCGCCATAAACGCCCATGGCGACGCCGCCAAAGCCTACAGTCGAGCCGGAAACAATGCCACCGGCGGATGCAAGCAACAACGCAGGATAGTTAGTGCCACCCGATTGGCCAGGGATAGCACCCGAATTGTTCGGACCGTTACCGAACCCGGAGACAATTGCGCCATTGGTAACGAACCCGGCGCCCTGCACGGTCAGTGTTGCGCCACTGAGAACCGAGTAGACACCGGCTGCGCTAGAAATCTTCGCACCGCTTGCGGTGACATTGGATGTGATAGCCATCTTTATCCCTCAACAAATAACGGTCTGATGCATCCAGCCATCGCGTGCGGCGCGATGAGGTCTTTTTAGACGCCTCAATTTACCGACCATCGACAGCGCCTCCCCTGAAAGAGAGGCACGTTGTCTATTAGCAAACAACCGATGTCATGAACTCGCGGGCGATGCAACATGTAAGTGTTTGTATAATGCTATCACTTTTGCGCTATCCAAAAAGTGGATGGCCTTGGCGTAGAGCGCCGCTTTGCGCGTCAAAGGAATGAAAATTAATACTTCGTCATAGTCAATCAAATGTAATCAATTAACTTTTGCGAACGTCAAATCGTCCTGTTAGAATCCTGATTTGAGATTGTTACTACTGTGATTTCGTTGTCACTAATGACAATCACTGCGTCCCATTCGGGTTGTGGTCTGAATTACTTTTTATAAAGCTCTGTCGGGGATATTTCAGCAGCATGCAAGCGCGAGTGACTGCACCGTGGGAAAGGATACCCCTGGGCCTTGGTGGAACAGAAATGCCAAGGTGTCGTGCAACAATGCAGGCGGGAAGCAGGTCGTATTTTCGTCACTGGAACATCGGGCCCAGAATTTCTACCTCGCTGCATGACAATTTCTCACACCGGTAAGGGACCCTGAGAGTGAAGATTATTTTTCTTAATCCGTTCAGCCCAGATGTCATCTCGGGCGGGGTCAAGGTCACCTATCAGCATGCCGAAATTCTCGCGCAGGCAGGCTACGATGTGATGATCTACCAGCCGGCCGGCAAGCCAACGTGGATAGAGGTCTCGGACCACATCACCGTTTGCGACAATTTCAGCGCGGCGGACGACGATATTCTGATTTTCCCTGAAATTTTAGCAGATTGGCTGCTCGAAATGGCGATGACACCGTTCGCGGGCACGAAGGTATTATTCTGCCAAAATCCTTTTTATCTTTATAGCTACAGACAGAGCGGCCAAGCTCTGCATGACATGGGTTTCCGGCATTTCATCGTACCAGGAAATGAGACAGCCCAGTCTCTCAAAGCGGTCTTGCGCGTTCCCGACGTACACATCATCCCGAATTCGGTTGATACAAAGCTCTTCCACCCCAGGGAAAAACAGCTTTGCATCACAACCAATCCGCGCAAATGGCCCGCAGAAAGCGTGAATTCACCGCTTTTTTTTATCATTATGTGCATGCTGCATCTCAAATATCCTGAAACCAGCAATGTCCCCTGGAACCTCTTGGAAAACTGCAGTCAAAGCGAAGTCGCGGACATCATGGGAAAGTCAGCTATATTTCTAGCTTTGTCACGACAAGAGGCACTTCCGCTCACCCCACTTGAAGCTATGGCGTCCCGCTGCGCGCTCGTGGGCTTCCATGGGACAGGCGGAAAGGACTATGCCTCGCACCGCAACGGCCACTGGTTCTCACCGGAACAATGTGAGGAAGTCGTCGATTGTCTCGCTCAACTTATTTTTGAATTCAAGCAGAGGTCGCCACGCATTGACAGAATGCTCGACGATGCTGAAAAGACCGCTCGTCAATATTCAGTTAGCGCTACACGTCAGGCCGTTCTTCGGGTTTACGGCGAGATATGTGCTGAACACAGCGCGCGCTGCCGCGCCGTATAGCCGAGAGCATCAAAATGGACCTTCCGCTGAGCCAGGTCGGCCCCGAGGGAATTAAGTACGACTTTCAGGACGGCTGCCGTATCGGCCTACCTCCTGATAAATGGCGCGTAGAAATCAAGGATACCGCCACCCAAACTCTTTTGTTCGCACAAGATCTCGCGGCTGGCGTGGTTTGCACGACCAAGAGATACTTTGTTCCTTTTGCCTTCCGTGTCCAGCGCAGGGGTGTGACTGTATTCGAGCATGAATTCAGTCTTGTCGGCAAGGATATCCTGATTGATATGCACCTTGGCGCTCTGGGGGATCATCTGGCTTGGATGGGGCATGTCGAAGCCTTTGCCGCTCGCCATCGTTGTCGTATACATTGCCTTGTACGCCCGGGTTTCGCGGATCTATTTGCGGGACGAAACGATGCACTCATTGTTACCGAGGACCAGTCGATCCTCGAGCAAGGCTTTTACGCGCGCTACAAGGTTCTTATCTTCTTCAACGATCTGAACCGCGATCATCAGCCCACCGACTACCGGCAAGTCGGCCTGATCGTATCAGGAGCCTACATCCTGGGAATGCCTCCAAAGGAAAGACGTCCAAGGATACGCATTGCCGATGGAGGGCGCCCTATCGAGGAGCCCTATGTCTGTATCGGCACCCAAGCGACCGGCCATAACAAATATTGGAATAATCCCGAGGGCTGGCGCCGCACCGTCAGCTATCTGAAGGAAAAGGGCTACCGCGTGATTTGTATCGATCGTGATCGTGTTGCCGGTCACGAAACGATCTGGCACCATATTCCCCACGGCGCTGAGGATATGACCGGAGCCATCCCGCTGAGCGAGCGTGCAAGATGGCTCCAGCACGCCGATTTTTTTATTGGCTTGTCGAGCGGTTTGTCGTGGCTAGCGTGGGCAAGTACCTGCCCCGTCATCATGATCAGCGGATTCACCGAGCCGTATAACGAGTTTGAGACCCCATACCGTGTAATCAATCGACATGTCTGCAATGGTTGTTCAAATGACGTCACGATCGAGTTCGACCGTACGAACTATATGTGGTGCCCCCGTCACGCCAACACAGAGCGTGACTTCGAATGCACGAAGATGATCGCATACGAACAGGTTGAACTGATGATCAATCAGGTCATCGCCGACCGGCAGAGCCGAGGCTGATATGAGCAAGATTGAAGCCATCATTGATTCAATCCTGAACTTCGACCCAAACGATACCTCTGGTGCGGCGTCAAACCATCCAGCGGACGGCGACGAAAACGCCGATCCGCAGGCAGAGAGCGACGCGACTAAGACATCATCGAGTTCAAACGTATCGAGCACCCCGGCGCTGCTTGACGGCGGCGCTTTCCCTGAACCAGCGCCGTCGCCCACGCAACGTACCGAGCACGACATTGCTTTCGACTTCAACGCAGGGGCGCGCATCAGCGTGCCGCCGGGTCGCTGGCAGGTCAAAATGATGGACATGGAGCGCTCGATATATCTTTATAACAATGAAGCCAGCAACTGCACGATCCTTGGGGTAAAGCGCTACTTCATCCCCATGCGTATCGAGGTGCAGTCGCTTGATACCAATGAGATCGTTCTCGTTCACGAATATGACTGCCGTGACCGGGACGTGGCCATATTGCTGCCTGGCAACACGTTGGGCGACGCTGTCGGTTGGTTTTCCTATGCGATCAAGTTCCAGGAAAAACATCACTGCCGATTGACGGTCGCCATGAATCCGGAAGCCTGCAAATTATTTGCCGGTCAGTACCCAGGGATCCGGTGTTGCACACTCGCTGAGTATGCAGCCGAACGCGAGAAATTCTACGCCACGTACTATATCGGCCTCTTTTTCAGCGATGCCGACCATAATTGGCAGCCCTCGGATTTCCGTCTGGTGGGCCTGCACCGGACAGCCGCGCATATTCTGGGCGTCGACGATCAGGAAGTACCACCGCGTATCGCGCCATGGCCCGTCGCCACGCGCCCGATCGACAAGCCTTATGTCGTGATCGCTACCCAGGCCTCAAGCCAGTGCAAGTACTGGAATAACCCGCATGGCTGGCACAAGGTGATCGATCATCTGCACATGCTTGGCTACGAGGTCGTGTGCATCGACAAAAGTCCGGTGGGCGGTCATCGCAATCACTGGAACTATATTCCGCATGGCACCCGTGACGAAACGGGGGACCGTCCGCTCGCCGAGCGCGCCTGGTGGCTCCATCACGCGGCGTTCTTTATCGGCCTCTCAAGTGGCCTGTCCTGGCTCGCCTGGGCGGCCAGAACGCCGGTCGTCATGATCAGTGGATTTACCCATCCGTCAAACGAGTTCCATACGCCCTATCGCGTGTTCAATCCTCATGTCTGCAATAGTTGCTGGCACGATATCAGAACACCCTTCGAGCACAGCGATATCCTCTTTTGCCCACGCCATGCGGACACGCCCCGGCAGTTCGAATGCACCAAACTGATTACCCCCGAACATGTCATCGCTTACTGCGACAAACTGCATGCGCAACACGCCACGGTGACAGTGCCTTCCTCCGACGACAGCGAACAGGCTTTGCAAGATGTATGAAGACGAACAGGCCATTGTCGGAACAGAGGCCTGGAAGGAACGCACGCTCGTCGATCTGCTCAGGCTCCGCCGCCTGACGAAAAAGGAAAATCCGATTTTCCTTTTCCTCGGTGATGGAGAGAACGTCACCGAAACGCTAAGCGCCGTCGAACTGCATGAGCGTGCAGCGTCGGCGGGTGCCCATCTCGCACGTACCCTGCCCAAGGGCGCTCATGTCGTTCTCCTTTTCGAAAACGGCATCGAGTATATCGTGGCTTTCTTTGCGTGCCTGTATGCAGGGCACGTGCCTGTTTCAGGTGTCTATCCCAGCGCCATCGGGGCTACGGAACGCTTTACTTTCATTCTGCAAGATAGTGAGGCAAAGGCTGTACTGGGCAAACGCGATACACTGACCCTCTTCCATCAGGGGCAGACCGCCAAAAGTGGCTTGAAGTGGATTCCGCTTGAGAGCGCTCTCAAGGCGGTGCCGCTTGATGAGCCGGTCGCGCTCACATCCGATACACTGGCTGTCATCCAGTACACATCGGGCTCGACGGAAAACCCGAAAGGCGTTTGCCTCACCCATCGCAACATTTGCCACAATATTCACGCGCAACTCATTTCGTTTCAGTACCAGGACAATGATACCGGGCTGAGCTGGCTGCCATTTACCCATGATATGGGTCTGGTGGGCGCCGTGCTTCCTGCACTGGCTGCGGGCAATCCCTTCTACTTCATGGGACCTGACAAGTTCATCGAGAAGCCATCGCGCTGGCTTCAGGCGATCAGCCGATATGGCGCAACCATTTCCGGCGGCCCCGATTTTGCGTACCGCTATTGCGCCCGCCTGCCAGAGCAGGACATTTCGCCTGACTGGGACTTTTCACGCTGGACCATTGCCTTCAATGGCTCAGAGAATATCAGTCCCGATACGCTGGAAAAATTCAAGACGCGCTTCGAGAAACAGGGCTTCCGAGGCGGGGCCTTCTACCCGTGTTACGGACTGGCCGAAAACTCATTGCTCGTGACCTCCGGACGCAAAGGCGCCGGTGTCAGCCTTGTCGCATTCGACCGCGAAGCCCTGAGTCACGGCAAGGCGCTGCCGGTCGCCAATCCAAGCAATGAGGCTGACCGCGAGACCGTTTCCGTTCTTGCAAGCTGTGGCACGCCCCATGAGGACCAGCATATCCATATCGTCGAGCCCGAACATCAGACCTTTCTGCCCGAGGGCGCGGTCGGTGAAATCTGGATCGATAGTCCCAGCGTCAGTGTTGGCTATTTCAACAGTCCGCTTCGCAATGCGCAGTTCTTTGTTGAGCGCGAAGGCAAACGGTATCTCCGCACGCAGGATTTCGGTTTTATTCACCATGGCGAGCTTTTCCATGTCGGGCGCCTGAGTGAAAAATTCCTCTATGAGGGGAATGTCTACTATACGAATGATATCGCCCTCTCACTCAGTCAGACACTCGATGGCGCGCTTTGCGTCGTGGTGCCGCCCGCCCTGCCTGAGCGCGACCTGCCAAGTCTGATCGTCGAGCACGACAATATCGAGGCCATCCCGTCCCTACGACAGCGGATTGTCGCGACGATGAACAGCTATCGCATCGCCCGTTTCGCCTTCTATTTCATTCGCAAGGGCTTCGTGATCCGCACACCCAGCGGCAAGATACGGGCTGATTTGACGCTGGAAAATATCCTTGCCGAGAAATCGGCCATCGTTCTCTCGGGTGATACACAGGCTCCCGTCGCAACAGGCATGAGCCGCATGATCTGACGCCTGGCTTGAAAAGACGGCATCCGACACGTCCTTCCTGATAGACCAGTCGGATGCGCGCCAGCATTTCTCACATTACGGGTATGGGCTCATATTGGCCTTGTTTGAGGCCATGTCGGTCACGTATTCAGAACGCGACGTCGAAGCTTCACGCCAAGCCTGCAAGACGCGCCACGCTTTCGCCTCAAGAACCGTGCTTGTTCGGGTAAAGGCGTTATGACATTCTTAACGTCGCCTCGACCCGGCTGCGTTCAATCAATAATCAAAGGCACTCTGCAAATGGCAGATAATACTTCAGACAAGATCTTGCATCAGATCGCACAGGGGATTGCATCGCTCAGTGCAGAATCCGCACCGATCATCTTTGCCGACAACGTGCCGGTTTATGGTCATGTCGGAGGTATCATCACGGTCACACTCGCGGCAGAGCGCCCTTATGGTAACGAGATTGTCGTGGCACCGACCGCTCATCTGCGCCTGACGCCCAAAGCGGCCAAGCTGCTGGCGGAATCAATTCTCAAGGCATTTGCAATGGGCGAACGCAAGGAAGCCTCGGTCAACTAAGCGTCGCACATCGCCCCGGCGCATCCGGCCTCAGGCCGATGGCTATCCTTCAGACGCCACTCAGGGCGTCGAGCCGGGCCAGATTGATAGCAGCTGCCGCGTCGCCACAATCGCGCCCGGCACTATAGTAGTCTCTGGCGTGAAGAGGATTGGCAGGGCAGTCACCATAGCCATCCTCGTGAATCAGCCCGAGCATATTGAATGCCTTGCCCACACCGCGGCGGGCTGCCTCCATGTAAAGGGTACAGGCGCGAACACGGTCCTGCACCACACCATCGCCGTTCAGATAAAGATCGGCCAGATTATAAAACGCCCATCCCTCACCGCCTGATGCTGCGCGCTCAAAGAGGCGACGCGCCTCATGCACGTTGCGTTTCGTCCCCCAGCCCTGCTCGAACACACGCCCCAGCATATTTAGACATGTCGGATGCTCTGACCGCGCGGCCTGTGAGAAAAGGCAGAAGGCCTCGCTCATCGCCCCACGATCGAGATTCCATTGTGCGAGATAGAGTTGCGCCGCCACCGAATTGTCGAGCGGCGGCAAACGCGGCGCAATGACCTGAGGGGAGGCAGGCGTTATGCCTGCCTCCCCTTCATGATTCTCCCGATCCGGCTCAGGAACGTCAGCCCGCATGGCTCAGAAGCGCAGACCGACCGAACCGAGGAATGTCCGACCCGAAAGCGGGACAGCACGCGAGGTCGAGAAGGCCGAGGCGTAGTTGCGATGATTGGTCAGGTTATTGGCGTTGAACTGAACATGGTAGTGCGAAATGTCGTAGGAAATCATGCCATTGAGCGACACG